>Ga0209952_1003144_pt1 | contig 11700 bp, 4 predicted proteins | sample ThiBiot_750_biof_2_FD_183951 | JGI IMG/M metagenome (GOLD analysis project Ga0209952, IMG submission 183951) | Wastewater bioreactor microbial communities from Cape Town, South Africa - Thiocy_cont_750_biof (SPAdes) | ecosystem: Engineered > Bioreactor > Thiocyanate-remediating >...
TTTTGATTGCCTTCAAATATCGGCTCCTAAGAAAAATAATGAAAATTCTCAAGAGATTCTATCATTATGTTTAACACAATCATTATTGAATACTGAAGTAAATCTTATTGATCAACAGTTCACTTTCGATCAACTTCGAAAACAAAATATTACAAGTGAACAACTATATCAATGGTCAGCATCGATCGATTTACTCGAACAATATCAAGAATATTTGATATTCAATCAAAGTTCGTTATCAACGAAGACATTTTATAATTGTTCTTCATCATTACGATTTGGTGAACAATGTCAATATGAATTTTTCTCAATGCCATCTGGCAATTTAACATTAAAGCAAATGGTTCTTGAATTTTATGAAACAATTCCTCACCCAACGAGTATAACATGCTACGTACATTTAGAATGTGATCGTGGTGATTTGAAATCTTTTTGTCTCGATTGGACAGATATTTGCGATGGTTATGTCGATTGTTTAAACGATCAAATCGATGAAAAATTCTGTTGGCAATTACAAATCAATGAATGTCATCAAGATGAATATCGATGCACAAATGGGCAATGCATATCCAAACAATTTGCTTTTATTAATGAACAAACCTTTGAATGTCTTGATCGATCCGATGGTTATCACAAGTCATTGCAAATCAACATCTATCCATATCCACCGATAATTTATTACGAAGACATAGCATGTCCGAGACGACATTTACTTGATTTTGAGTCAACATCAATGACGAGTTCATGTGATTTTACACGTAATAATCTTTTGAGCGAATATATTACTAATAATAAACCAAATTCATTATCTGAAATTTGTTATTTTGCATTTGCATGTACATTTTATATTGAACGACTTATTTTATCAATATGTTCAGATATTTGTGAGAATAATAAATGTAGGTTAATTATGAATGAGACATGTCCTGAAATAATTGTCGCATCACCTGTGCCACTTGCTTTTGGACATATGTATACTGGTTACGTTCGAGATACGAATCAGTATTCTCCTAGACGTATTCCCGATTATGTTTGTTATGATGACAAACTTTGTAATTATTTTCAATCGAATACAGCAATCATTTATAACAATAAAACATGTTATCGAATCGAAGATACATCAACATTTTGGATTGGGTCAGGATTTCAAACGTCGTTGAAACTACAGGTTCATTCATTGAATAATCGATTTCGACATTGTAATACAATATTATATGAAAATCAAAGCATTTGCAATAGCCCATTTTTATATCGTTGTCAAAATTCAACAAGATGTATACCAATTGATCGTATCTGTGATGGTAATTTCGATTGTGGTTATCATGACGATGAAATTTGTAAATTAATCAATGGAAGTTGTTCACCAACTGAACCAAAAGATTTACTTTTCAAATGTCCACTCAATGGAATATGTATATCACTTAGCAGATTTGGTGATAATATCTGTGATTGTGAATTAAAACAACATTCAACAGCTACATATAATGATATGATATGTGAAGATGAACCTCATCATATATGCGATCCAGATAATTTACATTTATGTGGTTTTCATGCACAAAATAGTTATAAAGCAAAAATGATTTCATTTTCAGCAATTTGTGATGGATTTCAAGATCTGTTTCCTATACAGATAAATCAAAGAAATCATACGGATGAAACCGATTGTCAATATTGGAAATGTAATAATACATATACACGTTGTAATGGTTATTGGAATTGTTTTGATGGAGCTGATGAAGTCGATTGTGATCCATCGCCGATTATTGAATGTCCATTATATCATCATAGATGTATTCAACCGAACACATTTGAATTCATCTGTTTACCATTGACACAAGCTAATGATGGTCAGATCGATTGTCTTGGTGCAATCGATGAACCAAGATTATGTCGTACAGAAACACTTCAAAAAAGTCAACAGAATTTTTATTGTGATTCAACGAATAGAAAATATTGCACAAGTGTAAGTGAAATTTGTGTGTTAGATTGTATGGATAAAAATACTGATTCATTTTGTCAAATAACAAACAAAACCAATGAATATATCTTATGTCCAGCAAAAAACAGTGGAGGTTTAATTGAATATCTTTGTTCACATCCAGCCGATGATAGCAAAGTCGATTTAACATATTTTGCACTCAAACAAGTCACAAATAAAGAAGAACAAGTAAGAATAAATAAAACATTGGCGAAGTCTGAAACAACAACTCAATGTCATCGTGGTTATCCTCTTCGACTTAGTTCGAATCGAAATCAAATTGTTTGTCTATGTCCACCGAATTATTATGGTGACTATTGTCAATATCAAAATCAACGTGTTTCTTTTACTTTACAATTTCAAACTTATTCTGATTCTCGACGAACATTATTTTCTATTATTATTCAATTAATTGATAATACTACTACACAACGAATGATTCATTCATCAAAACAACTAACTTATATTTATGTCAAACATTGTCAAACAAGATTTAATTTCTATTTAACTTATTCATCTCGACCAAAACAATCGAATCGAACCTATTCGATTCATATTGATATCTATGAAAAAGAGACATTTACATATCGAGGAAATTTATTCATTCCATTAGATTTTTCTTTTCTACCTGTTCATCGAATTGCTTATATTTTGACTATCCCACGTAATAATCAACCATTTCCTATCAACTCGATTTCATTGAACTGCTTATGTGTACTTGGTTCGTTATGTATCGGAATCGAAGCAAATAATCGATCGATTTGTATTTGTCCAGTGAATCGATGGGGTCCTCGTTGTTTTCTTTCGAATACAATTTGTCAATCGAATGATGGAAGATCAGTTTGTCTAAACGATGGCAGATGCGTTCTTACTGATGATAGTATGGTTTCGGATCAAAAATTCTTTTGTATCTGTCGAAAAGGATTTAGTGGTGAGCGATGTGAAATTGAAGATGCAAAAATTATTATTAAATTTAATGAAAACATCATTCGATCTGAAACGATACTTGCTCATTTCATCGAAATACGAGCTAATAGACCTCATCGAAATGGCTCAACATTTCAATCGATTCCATTCTATCAAAAAGAAATGACTATTCAATGGTCACGACCATTTCATATTGCTTTCGTTGAATTATCGAATAAGAATTATTATTTGATTACTGTTCAACAAGATTATAATCGATCGAATATCATTCGAAAAGTTCTAACATCTTCAGATCGTTGTAGTCATATTAGTGAACATGTCAATTCAACAATCGTCAATTGTCCATTGATTCATCGAATTAAATACTATCATCTACCATGTCAACAATCAATATCATGTTTTTATGATCGAGAATATTTTTGTCTATGTCAAAATTTCGGTTCAGAACGACTTGCTAATTGTTTCGAATTTGATTCATTAGTTGTTCATAATTGTTTTCAATTGAGTACATGTCAAAATGATGGTCAATGTATTCAAGATGATGCTCATTGTCCACAAACATTTCGATGTATATGTCGTGATTGTTACTACGGATCACTATGTCAATTTAGTTCAAGTTTATTCGATCTATCATTAGATGGAATCATTGGTTCACATATTCAACCGAATGTTCAGTTTACAAAACAACTTCCAATTATAAAAATAACAACAGCATTGATTATTCTTTTGACAACGATTGGTTTTCTCAATAGTATTCTATCATTTATGTCTTTTCAACATAAAGAAACACGACAAGTCGGCTGTGGATATTATCTATTAGGTTCAACGATCACAACATTATTAACTTCAATTATGTTAGCTTTGAAATTCTCAATATTGATTTCTGCTCAAATGGCACTCATTACAAATAAAACATTTCTAAATATTCAATGTAATTCATTTGATTATTTATTACAAATCTGTTTGAATACAGATCGATGGTTGAATGGATGCATTGGTATCGAACGAGCTTGGAATATTTTCAAAGGAGCATATTTTAATAAAGCAAAAAGTCGAAAATTAGCGAAATATACTATATGTTTTCTCATTATAATGATAATTCTGTCGACAATCTATGATCCAATTCATCGACGACTTGTTGATGATGAACAACAACGAACATGGTGTATTGTTTCATATTCATCTCGACTTAATTTCGTTAACCGAATTATTCAAATATTTAATTTCTTCGTCCCGTTTCTAATGAATATAATTTCATCATTCGTAATTGTTTTTCTCTCAACTAAACGACGACGATTGATTAAAAAAGATGAATCCTATTTTCATATATTTAGCGAACAAGTTCAACAGCATCTTCATTTACTAGTTTCACCATTGTTCTTAGTTATTCTTTCGTTGCCACGTTTAATTATTTCATTTATTGCTGGATGTGTCAATTCGAATCGAAATCCATGGATTTATCTTATCGGATATTTAATTTCATTTATTCCACCAATGTTAACATTTGTGATTTTTGTTTCACCATCAAAATTATACAAAGCAGAGTTTCGAAAAACAGTTAAACAGTATCGAAAAACTATTCGAAGACGAATACTTCGTGTTCGACCTGCAACTGCTTGACTGTAACATTGCACCATAAAAATAAAAAAAGATGATTCAATGTATGACGTAATATCAAACTATAAATATAAGCTAAGGAATCGTATTTGAGAGACAAATAATAATGAATTCTGAAAGGATTATTGAAGAAATAAGACAATTCGTTGAAAGTAACGAAGTAACCAAACGTATTTCACTTGATACACTCGGTCCTAAAGAACGTTGTCAAATCTATAATACAATCGAAACAAAGTATTTCAATCGAATTCAATGTGAAAAACAATCTGAATTTCATGGACAACATCGTCGGGTGGTACTAGTTCTAACAAAAATCACTCCTGATGAACAAATCGAAGCTCAACCTATTGAAATCAATAATGAACTTATTGACTATTTTCGTAAATATACTCGTTCATCATTACCAATCACGAAATTCAAGTATTTACAGTATATTTTTGAACTAATGGATCCTTATATTCACTGTCAGCGCATGTTTACTCAATTCATACAAGATATTGAAGCTCATGAAAACTTTCAAAAATTCAATATTCGTATTAATAAAATATTAAATCGTATTCTTCAACATCTAACCGAACATCCATCAACACAAATCCATAAAACGAATCAATACGAAACGGAAGTCAACTATGTGAAATCGAGTATTTATAAAATACATCGTAGTTTTTATACAAAAGAAAATCAAGATAAACAATTCATATCTCTTGATATCAATAAAGCTGATTATACAATTATGAAACATTATCATCCGGAAGTTTTTAAAAATCTATCCACTTGGGAAGAATTCGTACGATCATTTTCCGATGACAAACCAATTCTCACATTGATCAATTCAAAATATCTACGAGAAAAAACATTTGGTGATGCGGGAGTAACGAAAAAAACGAAAGTTTTATCAGAATATTTTATTCATAAAACGTTACATGAAATGAATATCATACCGACTGATATAGCCATGCTCGAAAACGATGAAACGGTCATTACATACGATCCAGTCGTGTATCGATCGATGTTTGAACGTTATCATGGAACATTTTTCAAAGTTTTAGCTTTTCGATTGGTAAAACTACCTAAATATGATTATTATGTGAAAGAATATTTCGATCCCAATCAACCAAATGAAATAACTCATCGAGAATTGAAATGTATTCCACTTCCTTTTATCATGCAATGTATCAAACAATACGAAGGAAAAACAATTACTGAACTAGACCGAAAGTTCACTACCGAATCAGGTCATGTTGCTACTTTTGATGAATCTATTTTTTAATTAATAAAAAGAATAAAATTTATTGAATCACTCATGCAGATAAATATCAAATAGGACGTTTTTCAAAGTAAATTATGTAGATCATTAAAGAAAGATAGTTATTACATTTCTGAACGACAATGTCAGATTTATTGGATGAAATATATCGTCTTAGTTCGATTACTCGAGTAGTCACAGTAGCAATTGGTTTGCCAATATTTATTTGTGGTATAGTGGGTAATCTAATCAATATACTGGGATTTACTTATTTACCACAATTCAACAAATTACCTAGTTCCATTTTTCTTCTCTTCTCTTTTCTCGCAAGTGAAACTGCACTTCTTGTCATTTTACTTCCTCAGTTAGTATTTAGACTGAGTGGAACTGATCCACTTGTTAATAATCTTATACTTTGTAAATTACGATGGTTTATTGGACCACTTAGTGCAACTGTTGCTTTGCACTGTATCTGTTTGGCTTCGATCAATCAATATCTAATCACATCTCGGATTATTCGACGACATCAATGGATTATACGACGACGAGCTATATTTATCAGTTCGTTTGTTGTTCTATTTTGGATTGGACCACTTAGTCCGTCTATAGTGTATTATACACATACATACATAAATTTAGCTAATGTCACAATCTGTACTGCAATCAATCCAACGTTTGCACTATACTACACATATATCAGTATTATTATCTATAGTCTAATTCCAATTTTAGTTTTATTTCTATTTTCTTTTCTTACATGGTATAATATTCGAAAACAATTAATACGACATTTTGAGATCGAACAAACGTTAACTCGCATGTTATCTGCACAGATCATAATGGTTCTTCTTACAACATTACCGAATTTCTGTAGTCAATTATATTTTTTCTATACACGTACAACAATGAAGAGTTCTCTTCGATTAGCACTAGAAAATCTCATGGCTACGATTTTAACATTAATTAGTAGTGGTATTCACAGTTTCTCATTCTATACGTACATTCTTACATCGAAAGCTTTTCGTCAGAATATTCTATCTCTATTTCAATTAAATCAACATCGAATTCAACCTAATAGTATTCTTATGCGAGAGAGGACTTAACAAATTCATCTTGTTAAAAATAAATGAAAAGCATTATAGTTTTCTTTTTTGTTTCATGACCTTGAATATCATTAAAATATATATCGTAAATTATACATGAACAAGACAGCACATTGTTTGAGTGGAAAAATAGAAATGCTCGAAATCAATAAATTGAAAAAGGAAAATAAAATTTGATTTTTATTATTACATGATGTCATCAGACGAGAACACGTGGTTGGAAAAAAAATAACATTGTTAAAATTTCTTTTTCCTTCTAGCTTAGCAACAAAAATAATGTCAATAAAGTTTTTTTTCACTTCTTTGGAATTTTTCAAAGAGATGACTTCAACTGACGAACAAACTCCTGGTAAGATTTATTAATATTAACAATTGTCAGAATAATTTTGATTTTCTTTAAGGTCCTGCTGCGTACAATATCAGTCAATCCATAAAAGCTACATATCCATCATCACCCGGTTATTCCCTAGGCTATCGATCTTCTTATGATTCCAATAAGCATGAAATGAGTCCTGGTCCGTGTGGTTATAAGATCCCTGATATTAATTGTTACAAGCAACGAGCGCCACGATACACAATAGTTTCCCGACGATACACAAAGTACGCGTCTCCACTTGACGATGAATACGACATATAATAGAATCTTTCCGTGCAAAAGCCAATAAGAACATTTTGTTTCTACATCAATTATACAATTAAATAACCTACATGACCATGTACTTCATCAAGCATTTTTTTGTTTGAATTATTTCTATCTGATAGTATAACTCATATATCCTTAAGACGCGTCGTTTTATCAATAAAAACGAGTCTTCATACGTAAAGAAATAATGTCGAACCACTCTGAATGATCATAGTTCAATCATGGTTCATTCTTATGGTAATTATTATTTATTCTTGCATCATGAATAATTGCTTTTCTATTTTCAATGCCATCTTTATTTAATAATTAAATAAAATATCATGTTGAAGATCAAATCTGTCAAATACCATTGAAATTACCAGTTCTTCTATCATGTCTATCAATTATTACAATAATTATTGAATTTCCCTATGCATTGTTTGTTTTCGTGAGATTCTTTACAACATCACTTCAAGTTTCAATAAGAAAATTAGCAAAGTATAGACGAGATACTATCGCACCAGTATTATCATAAGAAAGAAAGGCGTGTAATTTTTCGTAATTAAAAACTGATTACTTTTCTAAGCTCTATGCGTTTCCGAGAAGCTGACGTACTTGAAGTCTTTTGTATCTTGATGAATAATAAAGTATTAAATTAAGCTTCTTCCTTTTTCTTTCTTTAATAACGGAATAAATCAAAAGAAAATGGGATGTACATGTTCAGCGCCAGTGTATGTCGTCGATGAAGTTCATTCAAAAGATACCACTTCATGTTTATTACCTGTAGCTGTTCTTCAACGTCCTCGTAATTTTCAATGGTATTGGACTTCAATCAAACGTAAAGAAGAAGAAGAATGGAAGAAATATAGCGATGTTGAAAACGAAATTATCGAAGATGCTTACAACGAAAATATGATGAAAACAATTGAAATTGATCAGAATTATATTATAGATTTCAAACATTGGATTCAATATGACAAGAAAAGTTCAATTAAAAATATTCAAATCAAACGTGTACAACTCAATCAAAATCGTACGATGACTCATTTACGTGAAGATAGATTTGGAGGTCCGGTGTTGATTATTGATATGTCAATACCGCCTCTCGTTAAACAACAATCTCTTCCAGAACGATTCTGGAAACTTGAATTAGAAAGTAAAACAAAGACAATGGGAGATCTAGCAGAAAATGCTGCTCTTGGTATGATCAAAGTTGGCACAACATTAGGCAAAGTACATGAATCTCAATGGTTAGCTAAACAATTGTTTGCAGTTAAACATTTTGGTAATGATATCAAAGCACATTATTCTCGTGTTCCGAAACAAATTGGTGAGACATGTGTTTATCTTTATACGAAAGAATCATTTTGGTACAAATCTATTTATAATTTTCTACGTCGACCAGACGTGATAACGGACGAACAATTGAGAATCTACGGTCCGTTTTGTCATCTTCTACATTGGTATTTAAAGAAAATGCATCGAACACATACTACAATGACTGTTTATCGCAATTTAAATCTGAACGATGAACAACGAATACAATTTCGAAAACCAAATATTAAATTTACATTATTCACATCGACAACAAAACGTCGAGACATTGCCGAATCTTTTGGTAATACACTACTTGTTATTTACTTGAATATTGATGAACGAGTTCATACAGATGATGATGTCATTTGTGGCGCAGATATAATGACACTTTCGGATTATCCAGATGAAGAAGAATTTTTAATCTGGCCTGGATCACAATTTCGTTTTGTCAAAGAAGAATATGACGAAACAAAAACTAAACATATTTTATATTTACAATCCTTACATAATCATTATATTTGAAATTTCATAAATAAATAAATGCTAGTACGTTATCAGACACTTTAACCGTGAAATATGACAAAAAAATCTGTCAGGAAATGCGATTTCTTTATTTAATCTACTTTTCTAATCAAAAAATTTAACCAACTCGGTCTACTTATCAGAACATGCACGCACTTTAACAAGTTTGGCTCAATCGTTATATATTTTTTCTATTTTCATTTACAAATCAATTTCAAATAGCACTTGGTCTCTCTTAGTTCTTATTATCTAGATAATGGCGTGGAAATTAATCGTGTTGTTTTACGTTTCTATAAAGTAATTTCATTTTAATGAAATTTGACTTTCCTATGAATATGTAATAGCTCTTTTTTATGACGTTGAAAATAAAATCCGCAGATAATAATTAAATATTCAGAATGAAACTACTGAATTAAAATGACGTAGATTTCTAGAAAAGATTGAAGTGTCTCTATTTAATCGACAGGAGATGTTGTCATTTCTTTTCTAGTTGAAAACTCATTGAAGAAAAATTCTACAGAATAAAATAAAATTCATGTTCAATTATTCTGAAGCTTTTATAGCACAATCATGGTTTATTCCAATCGATATTCTTGCACTTCTATCGATTATCATTATTATTACTCTTTCAATTATCTATTTATCAGTTATTATTTTCGATAAAACTTGTCATTCCATTCCTATGTTACTTGTTGCTAATACATGTTTAGTACAATTGGTCTTGGCAATAGATTTATTAGGTAATGCAATATTTCGATTACAAAATGATTTAAAACAAATTCAATATACTGATTATTTTTGTGTCTTACGAGGCTATTTAGCATATTGTCTATGTGCTGTACAGAATTATTCCTATCTATTACAATCGTTCCATCGATTTGTATTAGTTCTCTATCCAACAAAATTATTCTGGCAAACAAAACAAACACAATTAATACTTATTTCTACATCATGGTTATTTGGTCTTCTATTTCCATTATCATTTTTACTCGATGGTCAAGTTCTATATAGTATTGATGATCAAATTTGTCAAATACCACTTGGAGTATCCGTTGCTATTCCAGTGATAATTGTTTGCGTCTATTTAATACCAATATCAATGATGGTATCGATTTATTTGAAAATTGTTCACTATGTTCATCAGATGAATAAACGAATGACAGGTGTAAATACATTAGTTCGAGCAAGAAAAGAATTAAAAATGATTCGTCGAACGATTTTACTTTTGGCTATTTTAGCTGCCATTGAATTTCCTTATGCATTGTTTATTTTCATGGCATTTTTTACAACACCACCGAGATATCATTTTCGTATTGCTTGGCTATTTGTTGATGTTTCGTCACTGGTCGTGATGATTGTCCTATGTTACTTCACAGATCCACTTAAAACGTCATTGAAAAACAAACTTGACTATAAACGAAATACTGTTGTACCCTCAGTAATACGTCTATAACGGACAATCGGTCACGAGAGAAAATGACATGGATTACAGTTCATTGAACATCAATATTATCTGGATACAATTACAGAAATGAATCCATCAACGGTGCCCATGACTTCAACATATTTGTGATTATAAATAGTTTTCTTTATTTAAATTCTGATAAATTTGAAAACTTAATTTTTTTATAGAGCTAGAGAATATTAGCAAAAATATGGAAAGAAAAAACAATGATTTCTCTAGTATTATGACAATCAATCTGGCATCGACAAAATCTATAGATTGTAAACGAAAATAAACAATTATTTTCAATTAATAACTAAAAAATCAATTGAATATCAATATATGCACCACGGCCTATTGCAATACCGATCGTATTGGTATTGCTTTTGGAACTGTTAATGAATCTCTAGAAAACATAACAAATTATTCAACAGGTTCATATAGTCATCTTATTATTCATTAGTTGTTAGTGATATTAATCAAGATATACGTATCTAGATATTATTATTACAAATTCGAATAGTTATCGTGTAGGTGTATTTCTCGGATATGGTAATGGATTATTTTCGACGCTTATTCCATTTCAATTAGATATTGTTGTAGCAAATAATGGTAGTGATAGTTTAGATATTCTTTTGCAAACATGTTCTTAGTATTAGTATTGTTTATTTAAATTAAACCTTGAAAATATACGTATGGTAAAGAAGATAAGAACATTTTTCGTATCTTTGAGAAGGACAACGAGTTCTATAAAAATGTTACGAAATGCACTCATATTTACTATTGAAAATGCTTTTTTTTATAATAATAATAATAACATTATTCTTATTTGGACTGCTGATTGTTGTACCTTGGAGTTTCAATCCGCGCTACATACCACAATATCAAAATTATCTTTTAGGTTTACTGTTTACACCATTC
>Ga0209952_1003145_pt1 | contig 11699 bp, 14 predicted proteins | sample ThiBiot_750_biof_2_FD_183951 | JGI IMG/M metagenome (GOLD analysis project Ga0209952, IMG submission 183951) | Wastewater bioreactor microbial communities from Cape Town, South Africa - Thiocy_cont_750_biof (SPAdes) | ecosystem: Engineered > Bioreactor > Thiocyanate-remediating >...
AAAAGAAAGCTCAAAAATCAGCATAGAAAAGAGAAAAAACGTACATTACCAGTGTGCATACATACATATATATATTTCTTTTCTTCTATTTTATAGTGTCTCTCTTCTTCTTTTCCTCTCCGTACCTCTCATCATCTGCCAACTGTATGTATAAGCAATAGTTGATGCTTATTGTGTACGATTACGACAATTGTCAAGTTTAGTTATTCGACAGCAAAATGATGAAGATATTTTTTCTATTTATTACCTTTCTTATTTATTCAATTGTTCATTCAACGAAAGAAGGTAAATTTAATTAAAAACTAGATCAATTCATTCATTGTTTTCTCGATTTATTTATTTTAGTAGTTTTATTGGATACACGTGAAGCTCGTGATTATTTGAATTGGGATAAAACATCGAATAATGGAAATTTAAATGACGGTTGGGGTGAATTAAGTTTCGAAGCGAAAACTTTCCCTCAACTTCTCTTATCATCATCGACATCGACATTATGGCGTACACAATATGTATGTGATATAACCTCTGAACGTCATGTCGATAATTGGTTACGTTCGCCTTATCTTAAACGTCAACAAGCACAACGTATTGAAATCGAATTAGGATTTTCCATACGAGATTGTTCGACATTTCAAACACCAAATGAAATACGTTCATGCCGAGAAACATTCGAACTTTATATACATGAAAGTGATTATGAAGATAGTGATCTTCTATGGTCATCGTATAAATTAGTTGATATTATAGCGGGAAATCGCTTTACATCGAATAACTATGGCGGTGGTCAATCATCATCATCATCGAATGGAAATAATTTAACAGTTAATGTCAAAGCACGAGGCATAGCTGTAAATAAAAATGGTTTTTATATTGCATTTCGTGATCAAGGCGCTTGTGTTTCACTGTTATATGTGAAAATATTCTATCGTCTTTGCGAAGAAACAACTGTTGGTCTCGTACATTTTCCGGAAACACCGACAGCTGAACATTTAACTGATATTGTCGAACGACATGGTACATGTACAATGAATTCAAAAATGATCTCGAAACCATTAGGATTTTGTAAAGGAAATGGTAAAATTTGAAAAGATGAAAAAAAAACACATCAATAACTGCGATGTTCGTGTTTAGGCGAATGGACTTTTCAAGAAACATCATTACATGATAGTTGTCATTGTCAAGATGGCTATGAACTTCTTATTGATAATAATAATAATAACAACAAGCAAATTTCAACTCTCCCATCTCGTGCCATTTGCAAGGGTATGTACACATAGAGAGAAGAAGAAGAAGAAATTTTTTTACTTGAATATATTAGCTCAAATTAATCTTTATTGAAATCATGTCATTGATAAAGTAGTTCGATATAATAAGTAGTTGAGACTTGTCAAAATAACATGTCTCATTTACCCTTGAGGTTAGAACGTATGTATATATTCATACATACATGTGTACAATCTCGATTTGTTCAGGTGACCTTCTCTTCTAATTCAATGAATGTATGAGTATTGTCATAGTTAGTCTCTGTCCGTATAATTAACTTTGACGACTATCCCTCTCGTTTCTTCTTTTTCATTTCACAGACGAATGGAAACAGTAGAAATTCATTCACCTGTCGCACACCTTTTCATCCGCCCTCATTTCATTGATACACATACGGTCTAACGATCTTCTAAATTCGCCATCTGTGAGGAGACAGACGTAGACGTAGACGTAGCTATTTGAGTTTGTAATCATTGCAACATTAGACGAAAGAGGAAGAAAAGAAAACGAGAATATAAGTGTATTTATGAACATATACATCTACTTCACAAAGAAGTAACAGATGGCATCGAATGTTTTTTTTTTGTCAAATCAACATAAAAAAGAAAACGAACACATTTATTGTTTTTTTTTATATATTTAAAGCATGCTCAATTGGAACATTTAAATCGACTATTAACAATAAGAATCGTTGTGAACCATGTCCATTAAACAGTTATACGAAAGAAAAAGGTGCATCATCGTGTACATGCAATGACGGATTCTTTCGCTTGAATTCATCATTATTGAATACACCTTGCATAGGCAGTCCTATTGAACCACAAAATGTCACCGTCGATGATGTTGATCAAGCATCAGTGAAAATTTCTTGGAAACAATCGCATGAATATGCAAATGAAATTGTCTACCGTATTGAATGTAATCATTTTATTGAAGGTCGATTAATACCTTGTGAATCCTACATAACCTATCAGCCAAATCGAACATTTATTAATGGAACAAGGTACAAGGAAAATGATTAAATATTGAATAATCTATTGTTGTTTTGCTTTTTAAGTGTTCAAATCTTAGGTCTTGATGCAGATACAAATTATAATATTGAAGTTTATGCTGAACAAATTTCGACACGTTTATTAAGCAAATCAGTTGATCTTTCATTTACAACTAAACGTCCAAGTAAAACGAATTATTTATGTTTGTTTCTGTTTTGTATTTTGAAATTATCTAGTACCTCGATTGATTCGTGATATTAATCTTCGTCGAATATCATCGAATACAGTTCTAATCAATTGGTCATCGAATGATTTTGATCTATTTCAAATTCGTTATTGGCCATTATTTGATGAGAATCAAAAAACTCTTTTGACATTATCCTATAATAATTTTACATTAATAACACAGTCCGATAATTATAAATTTCAATTACGTGGTCGAACACGATTCGGCTGGAGTTTATATACACATGAAAAACTAATATCATTACGTTCAATGTTAATCGATGAACAATTCTTAAGTCAACTTAAATCAACGGAAATATCGAATAAATTTGTTGAAAATAAAAATATACTTTTAATTGGACCATTTATTATTCTTATTTTGTTAATAACAGTCATTATTTTAGCACTTATTTATTCGAAAAAGTAAATTGTTTTTAAAATATGCGTTCGATATATCTGATCGTCGATTTCTAGAAAACGTTCATGTCGATTGAAAACAGCAAGCGATTGCGAATCATTGGACTATCAAAAACGACAAGGTCAGTTTCGAAGGGATCAGTTGAATCTGTTCACTTCTTTTTTTGTTTGTTGTGTATGATTTAAACGGGTAATAAAACGAGGGATCATAATACTTACAGGTGCCTATCGGCCAATGTTATTACGTTATTCAAGTAATCCAATCAACAGTAACATAACTGAATGTAAATGAGCAGTCTCTCATATTATTATTATTATTATTATTATATTGTTTGTAGTTATGCATTTCTAAGCTTTCTAAAAACCAACTTATCTTGCTTATATTATTTTTTTTTCGACATAGCATATTTGCATTTAATCATGCGCTTATCTTCTGCTTCTTCTTCTTCTTTCTAGTGAGTGGTCATTATGGGCCTGATGCATTCTTCAATTCTGGCTGTAAGTGTATGCTTTCTTATTCTCAGACTACTTGATTAATCATCAGAGCAGTTTTCTGCTTATTTGCCTTCATATCCTTGACATATTCACTTGAAGGCAAATAAGAGAAAAGCAAATGATTGAACGATTAATCTTTTTCGTGTTCTTTATATGTAATAATAATAATTTTCCTTCTCAATTTCAGGGTCAGCACCATTATGGCCGCCGATTCCAACAACAGCTCGAACTTATATCGATCCTCATACGTACGAAGATCCAACGAAAGCTGTCAGAGATTTTGCACGCGAACTCGATCCAAATTTAATTGTCATCGAATCCGTTATTGGAGGAGGTAAACATAGAATATGACGTGCTAGTTAGTCATTTGAAACATTTTTTTTTGTTGTTCCAATTCGATTACATCATCGAATGAGAATATATATATTCATTCGCGTTTATTTAATTTTTGCTCGTCATCTTCGTAGATGAGAATAGGAGATGACCCGGAAGAATGAGGCACAAAAGGAAACGCGAAGATTCTTATTAATGCACATTCGATCAATCAAATATCGTTCTTACGTAAATGTAGAGAAAGAAAAGCGTTTAACTAATGAGAAAAGACGCCTGTTGCGAGACTATCATCGACAATAGAGACTGAGTGATGATGAACGAGTAGATTATTCGATCTTATTATTATTTATTCCCCTCAAGAATTCATCTGTCATTGAATTGTTTTGTTTGATTAAAAGGCGAATTTGGTGATGTTTGTCGTGGAAAATTACGTAAAGTTAATTTAATGAAAGACGTACCCGTCGCAATCAAAACATTAAAACAAGGTGCAACAGAAAAGACTCGTCTCGATTTTCTATCCGAAGCGAGTATTATGGGTCAATTCGATGATGAAAACGTTATCTATCTCGAAGGTGTCGTGACTAAACATCATCCAATAATGATTGTCACAGAATATATGGAAAACGGTTCATTAGATGCTTATCTTCGAGTAAATTGATATTTCTTTTAAAATGAATAATGTCGAATTTTCATTTTCAATAGAATAACGAAGGAAATAAAAGTCTTGATGCTTTACAATTAACACGAATGTTACGTGGTATTGCATCGGGTATGAAATATCTGTCCGATATGAAATATGTACATCGAGTAAGTTCGAATTCTTCGCAGAAAATTTTTTTATTAATTGAATTTTTCTTTTTGTAGGATTTAGCAGCAAGAAATATTCTTGTTAACAAAGATTTAGTTTGTAAAGTGGCAGATTTTGGTTTGAGTCGTGAAATCGATGAAGGCGATAGTTACACGACGAAAGGCGGCAAAATTCCAATTCGTTGGACAGCGATCGAAGCAATTGACTATCGAAAATTTACATCAGCATCCGATGTTTGGAGTTTCGGTGTTCTCTGTTGGGAAGTTGTCTCATTTGGTGAACGACCTTTTTGGAATTGGTCAAATCAAGATGTTATTAAATCCATAAAGAGTTCATTTCGTCTTCCACCACCAATGGGTTGTCCTGAAGTTTTATATAAACTTATGATTGCTTGTTGGAATGAAGAATATTTAGAACGGCCTAAATTTATCGATATCGTTCAACAATTATCACAATATATTCAAGTACCTAGTCGATTAATTCCATTAGCAAAACAACGATTTGTTTTTGTCAATCATCCAGATCAACCAAATTTCGCTCAGATAACCTCGATCGTTGAATGGTTACATAATTTAAAATTTGAACGTCTCATACGTCTATTTCATAGTGCTGGTTACACGAATCTATCGCAAATTTGTCATTTTAATCAATCAGATTTAAATGATGTTCTTGGCAATTGTATAACACTCGATGAACAAACATATCTACTGAATGAACTCAAACGTATACGTTCACAATTAGTATTAATAACATCGAAACCATTGTTGCCAGGTGAAGGTTATCTTGTGTGATAGAAAATATTCAAGCAAAAGTTCGATATTCGTCGTAGACAACAGTGATCGTCTAGTCCATCGATAGAAAAACAAATACTTAACTTTTTCATTCTGGTGATCTTGATTGTACATAGACAAACAAAACAAAATCTTCAAATCGAACTATCCTTTATGTTTTCTTCTGTTGATGTTCATTCGTGTCTCTTGGTTGGTTTTTTTTAGAAAAAAATTCTTTTTTTCTTCTTCGTTTCATTGTCTTCTTTATCTGTAAAAAAACGTACATCACAAATTGATTTAAGAGAAAAACATACACACACACACACAAATACGTGATACAAAATCATTGTTTTTCTTTTTCTTTGTACGTTAATAATAATAATAATAATTCACACAAAAAAAGAAAATTCTTTCAACAAGTTTTTTTCATACTCGGACTAGATCGTTCAGTAAAATCTGAGCCAGCTTGAAGTACAGTTACACTCGGTATATCATGTGTATAGGAAATATGTTGAGTTAAGTTACAATACCATGTATAAGGTCCGTGTTCACGAACGAGACAACCTTTCAACCAAAATGAATCGCACGATGTTTTAGTAAGATGTTCTAATTGAGCACATGTCGACCAAATCAAACGATTTTCTTTTGTATATAAAAGTATATTTCGATCGTTTAGATCCGATGGTATCGTTATTTGTTTAATTTTACTACCACGATCGCCTATTTCAAGTTGACGTTGTCGACGACCATAGAATTCCATTTCAGTTTTCCATTGAGATTTTGCCGATGGAAATATAAAACAACAATGATTGATAAAACGAATTTTTTTCTGTGCTGGTAATGGTGCTGATGTGGGAATATACGAACGGAAATCTACGCGTAGATCACTTTTAACCGATTCAAGATTAACAAGAAGAAGTTTATCTGTTGATTCATGACCGAAATATTCTCGACATGTACTACTTCGTCGTCTACCGCCTGTAAATAAACTTGAACAGAAATCAAGCCAAATCAGCAAACTCAAGACAATAAGTTTCATTGTATTTTGTTAAATGAATAGAAATATAAACCAAACAAAAAAAAGACGAAGCAGAGAATCGATGGGAGTAAAACAAAAAGCATGATAAAGGAGAATGCAAGACAGTTGCTACTAATTAAAAAAGAAATCTGTAAGAGAATAGATATTCACAATAGAAGAACAGCAGTATAAAATATTTGTCTTTATTAATTTGATTTTAGACAATGCCACTTTTACGATTACGAAAGATAGCTTCGGCAATATAAACGCCAGCACCAATGAAACCAATAACAGCTGCAATAACAGCACCTGAAATTAAAGCAAAGATACATTCGTTTATTTGTTATAAAAAAAAAGAAATCGTTTTTATACTTTGGTATGCATCATGATAATATGAACGATGCCAATCATGAGCTACAAAGGCAGCTGAAATGCCAAAGAGAATAAGTGCAATACCAGCGCCGAATGAATAGATAATACGAAGTCGATTTAATGGTGCTGATGTACCATCAGTTATTAATAATTGTTCAATCAAAAGAAATGCTGATAAACTCAATACTAAAATTAGAATTAAATCGATTCAAAATCTGTACGAATATTATTTGTGTACATACAAACAGGAAATATAACTGAATAACCGAATCGATATGCATACCAACTTGATATTTGAGGATATCTTGTATGACAAAATACAATGCCGAGAAAATCAACGACACAGGCTACTGCCATAAGAATAATAATTGTACGACGAAGATCAGCCATTCTAAAAATTGAAATCAACAGTTTCAAAAGATTTATTTCATTCAAACATTACGTACATTGAAAACCAGTTGTTATTTTCTACTGTGATAGTCTTCGTATATAAATATATATCTATATATATGGAAAGAGGTTTGCCTTATTTATTATTCTTAGCGTTTGGTGTGGCAATTCTAGTTGAGAAAAAGAAGCCACCCAATGGTTTTCTTTCTCTCTCTCTCTCCTTCAAGATCTATAAATAGCAAAAATGGAAAAAAAACGACGGGAACAAACTAATATAAATCATCAGTTTCTGTTTTTCTCCTCTCTTTTGCATTTTTTCCTCTCTCTATCATACATTTTGTTTGTCTGATGTCAAGAATAGATATATCCCCGCACATTACGGAATAGCTGAGGATAGAAAATGGTCTATCGTACTTATCCGTGAAAGAATGTAGGCGAATTGATGCCGTTCTGTTCTGTTCTGATGAAATAATAAATTTCGCTTGTATACGTATATTGGTGTCAACTAATTTCCTGAAAGCAAACGAAACAAAAATTAATACTAATGAATTATGTCTTGGCATGACTTCTTCGAACATATTATCAGTTGCCCTTGAAAATAACTAACGATTGTCTGATACATATCGTTCTTAATCAGATAATAAATAAACATATGATAACGAAAAAAAACATACGTATGCAGATTAGTTTTCTAGGCGATATTTTTCTTTTCATTTGAATAACAGACAATATGCGGATTGTTTTAGCAGTATGTTTGCTTGTTTTAATCGATGCTAAGAACGTTTGCCGATATCCAAAAAAGTGGAAAACGTATGTGAATTTAAAAGAAAAGCTGATTTCTAATTTGTTTATATTTTTTGTTCATTTAGTCAATATGATTTTGATTATAAAAAACGGCCACAAGAATGGTCGACAACAAATGCAAAAACAGATTATTATAAATTAGTTTATTCTTGGTCACCAACATTCTGCAAACAATTAACTCCATCACAACGTAGTAATAGTTTTCAATGTCAATACGAAGATTTCGATTTCGTTGTGTAAGATGAAAATGAAATATTGAAAATTTTATATCATTTCTTTTGTGTATATATAGACACGGTCTTTGGGGTCAATCGAGATCAGCTCGAACATTACAACAACATCCACGAAATTGTCGAAATGATAAACAAATACCACTTCAAACAGTAATTTTAATCTATTTTTTTGTTCGCTTTTAGTTTGACCCATTGAATTCTGTAGATAAAACGTCATTTCTGTACAATACCAGGTGAATATCTTATTCAATCCGAATGGGAAAAACATGGTACATGTGCATTTAAAACAGCTGATGACTATTTAAATACAATTCAAACGCTCGTTGACAAAATTGAACTTCCTGATATGAAAAAAATCCTTCGTGATCCTCGTGTTGATCAGTATAAAGTCAAAAAAGCTATCTTAGAAAAAAATCCTAAGTTACGTGCTAATCAAATTCAAGTATTCATAAAAAATACCGAATTAATCGATATTAAAATATGTTATGATCTTAAATTAAACTTTACAAATTGTTATCGTTAAAAAAATAATAAGATTCTAAACAAACAAACAAACAAACAAATAGACAAACAAAAAAATCTTTTGATTCGTTTCTTTTTTTCTCTAGCACTCTTAATCTAGTTTAGTTAATTAGAAGAAATAAACAAAATAATAATAATAATAACTGTTCGCATTATAAACAAACACATAAAATAAAAATAAACTTTTTTCGTTTTGTATTTTTTTCATAAGAGATCAATCACTATCGTCGTCAACTGTATATCTAGTTGAATCGATTTGTTGTTGTATAGTCCGATCATAATTTTGCATAATATCAATAAGATATGTTGGTGTCGGAAGGCTTGCTGGCAAACTTTGTGCTTGTTGAGTTTGCATGTGAAGAAAAGTAAATTTAATTAAATAATTATTACTATGTGTTGGATCACGAATTAAACCGAATGATTGCTCGAATATGCCTATACATGTGCCACGTTGATGAATCGTACCATGAACTTGTATGAGAACAAGACCGTGTTTAGATTCTAATGCTTTATTCGATTGAATATTCGGCGAAAAACGTAAATCTTGTGGGAGAATATATGAACGAAGATATTCACAAACATAATGTGAGCCGAATATTTGTCGTTGATTTTCGTGTATTAATGTTAATTGACAATCGGGAAAGAAATGATCGTATGTAAATGATGAAAGATTATTCCATGATGTATAGAACCATTCAGTAAATTGATGAGACAATTGATTAATATTCGATGATATCACTGCCGAAGATTGATTTGTTGTTGTCGATGATGATGATGATGATGAATTCTTGTTCCAAAATTCGATGATTTGTTTTATTAGTTTAACCTAAACTTTATGTTTTCGATTATTTTGATAGGTGCGCGTCTGGAAAATATGTTTACTTTATCACTTCCTGCTTGCACTGGTATCGATTTTTTAGCTAAATATTGTATTAAAATATCGCGTCGAATCTTCTTTCGTCGTAGTAATTCCATAGCTGATTGAGAACATTTCAAACAAGCTTCGACAGCTTCAGCACGCTAGAAAAAAAATCGAAATGTTACCAAATCTGTCTTTTTTTTCTCCATTAATCTCAATTTACAGTATTCGTGGGCATCATCGACTTTGTGACTGTGTCTTTGACTGACATGAGTTCTTCATCTTGTAGCATAGAAAGTAGTTCTTGTGCGCCTATTCGTTCGTCATTATTCATATCTGAAAAAATAATCTTCAACGAAATGATTTTAAATAAAAAGATGAGAATTTAAACAAATGTTTTTTTGTTGTTGTTAGTGTTGATACTGATTCTTCGGAAAATGTTCACCTTCACCCTCAAATTAAGAAAACTTTTTAGTTTAGCTCTGTTTTGTAAGATAACAAAAATGAAATCAAATGTGTGTATATATATATATGTGTGTGTGTGAATGAATGTTTTGTAGATAAAAAGAAGAAAGAAAAACAAATGAAATAAAGTAAAAGAAGAAGAAGAAGAAGAAAAACCAATTTAAATCGAAGTCAAAACATCAAATCACAATTGAAGACGAACATAAACATAAAATAGATAGAAATAAATGAACGAGTCTTTCAATGACAATTATTTTGCTTGCTTTCATTTTTATCTCGAATAATAGACACGATAGTAAAGTGTTTTCGAACGCCATAATGAATAACTATTATCAAATTTAAGTAGATAGACTCCATGGCCAGGATAGTTATGACTACCAGCATAAATTTCTTCGTGTGAATCACGTCGAAAGATTGGAACGATTTCGTCCTGATATGGTTTTGGTGGTTTATTACTACTTTGTGAACCTTTTTCGACATCTTTCTTTTCAGCTAAAGAAGAAAAAGAAATTTTTGTTTTGTTTTGTTTTTTTCTCTTCTTAAATATTTCTGTTTTCATACGATTTGCTCCGTCTTCGCCTTCCTCATCTTCTTCACTTGAATCACTAACGTGAACAGTTACAGTATTCGATTGAACTTTACTCCATTCGAAATAAAGACCAAAACCGATGTCATAATAATCAGTAGCAAATTCCCAAAATATACAACGACCATCTTCATGTGTAGGCACACGAACCTAAAATTCATATTATTGAATATCAAAAACAGGAACAACAAACAGGATTCAACATACAGTCACTGTTTCACCACTACCGATTTTAATAACGGCATCTTTCTCTTTTCGAACAGCATCTTTAAATTCTTTGATTTCTTTTCTTGTCCACATATTTGCTGGTACTATATTCGGATATTCTATTGAATTTCAAATTCAAGAAAAATGAAATCTTTTTCATCAATTCAAAATACGAACCACGTGTACTATCTTCATTTGTCAATGAGAGATCTCCTGTTTGTTCATTTTCATTTGGATTATCTTCGATTGTTTCTTCTGTATTATTAAATTCATTATTGATTTGAACTGTACCGAATTGTTGAGATGATTGCTCAGTAGTAACTATTGGTTGTAATGGACTATTTAATGAAAGAGATTCGAATTGATTTTGAACTGAATTTGTTGATTGATCAAGTGGATTATTGCCATTTGTTACGGATTGACGTGCTGGATGATTAACTGGTGGTAGTTGATCCATAGTTGATTTCTAAAAAATCGTTGATTTGTTTTTCCTCTTCATCGAAATACGAAATTTACTTGTTTTGGTTGTTGTTGTTGCTGCTGCTGTAATTGTTGTTGATAGACTTGTTGCATATACTGTTGAAAATGTTGTTCTTGTAATTGACGAATTAATTCGTCTTGCTAAAATAAATAAAAAGAAACGATCGAATTTATTTGAATTTATTTCGAATCTTACTGCTTGACGATTATCTTTATACTGTTGCTCTGCGTAAGCTTTGAATTGAGGATAAGTTTGTTGATTAAGAGCGTCTTGAATTTGTTTTCTTTAAAGGAAAATATTTACTTTTTCGAAAAGAAAAATCAATTTTCTTAAAAATTACCGTTGAAAATCTTCTCGTTTTCTTTTCTGTTCTTCTAAATACGACACTTGTTCTAATTCGTATTTTCTTGATTGTTCAGCTTGTTGTTCTAATATTCGACGAGCTTCATCTTCTCGTCT
>Ga0209952_1003149_pt1 | contig 11692 bp, 9 predicted proteins | sample ThiBiot_750_biof_2_FD_183951 | JGI IMG/M metagenome (GOLD analysis project Ga0209952, IMG submission 183951) | Wastewater bioreactor microbial communities from Cape Town, South Africa - Thiocy_cont_750_biof (SPAdes) | ecosystem: Engineered > Bioreactor > Thiocyanate-remediating >...
TCGTCGTCACGCCCGCGAAGCCCCGCCACAGGTCGGCCGACCGCGCCGCCACCGGGTCGTACGGCAGGTACACCTCGAACAGCAGCTCGCGGCCGTCGGGCACCCACACCGGTCGATAGACCTCGAGGAGGCGCGAGCCGGTCTCGAACTCGTTCTCCTTCTCGGACAGGTCGGACACGGCGGCCCGGGTCGACGGATGCGCGAGCGCCTCGCGCTGCGCGTCGTCCAGCGCGAACGAGCGCCCGATCAGCGCGGGCTCGTCGGCGTACAGCACAACCCCGTCGGGGCTCCACAGCTTCACGCGGACGACGCCGTCGCCGAGCACCTGGTCGCGCACGATCCGGTCGAACTGCGCCACAGCGGCGGCGTCGCCGTCGGCGAGCGCCGTCGTCAACGCGGGCTGGACCACCGCCTCGGCCAGCACATCCGTCACGGTCGCCGCATCGTTGACGGCCTCGCGCTCGGCCAGCCACTGGGCCGCCCAGGCCGCGAGCACGAGGACGACGGCGAGCACAGCGACGAGACCGGCGGCCAGGCGGATGACGATGGTGCGGGTCCGAGGCGGGCGCCGCCGCGCGGTCTCGGCGCGCGCTGCGGCGACGAGGACGATCCAGGGCACGCGCGACTCCTCGACCACCGGATCGGCGGCCGAGGAGAGCGCGGCATCGGCAGAGGTCACTCAGTCGTCACCACCGTGGCCGCCGTGACCGGAGCCGCCGTGGTCGTCACCGGCGGCGTCGTCACCACCGTGCCCGGAGGAGCCGGAGCCCGAGGTGCCCGAGCCGGAGGAGCCCGAGCCCGAGCCGGAGGTGCCCGAGGTGCCCGAGCCGTTCACGTCCCGGTCGTCGCCCGGCTCGGTGCGCTGGTCGCGCGGGGCGTCGCCGCCGTGGTCGTCGGCGGACTCGGAGGGACGCGGGGTCGCCGTGGCGCCGCCGTTTCCGCGGCGATCGTCGCCCGGCTCCGTGCGCTGGTCGCGTGGGGTCGCGCCGCCGTGGTCGTCGACCGTGGGGCTGGGGGTCGGCGTCACGACCTGTCCGGACGCGGGGACGCGGACGGGAACGGACTGCGCGAACGACGCGTTGCCCCACAGCCCCACCACGGCGGGCACGGCGACGACGACGAGGGCACCCGCGGCGAGGAGGATTCGGTTTCTCATGTTCAGACCTTTCGCTCATTCTGTCCCGCGAGACGGCTTCGGCGAAGCGCGGGTCGTTCGGTACTCCTTCACACTCGTCGGATCCGCACGCGGCCACCATTGGACGATGGTCGTACGACCTGCGCGGCTACCCCACCCGGCACCCGCCTGTCAAGGCGATGGGCGGTCGGCCGGGGATGCGCCACGATCGACCGCGGGTGCCCGCTCCCGGTGGGTGCCGCGCGCCGCACCACGGCGCGTCGAAAGGAGAGCCCCTCGTGAGCATCGGAACCGGAATCGTCCTCTTCGTGATCGGTGCGATCCTCGCCTTCGCGGTGAACGTGCAGGTGTCGTGGATCGACCTCCACCTCGTCGGCTACATCCTGATGGGTGCCGGCGTGATCGTCTTCCTCATCGGCATCGTGCTGCTCGTGCGCAAGCGCTCGACCGTCGCGACGACGCGCACCGTCGACTCCGCGGGTCGCGAGCAGGTGACGCAGCAGCGGTCGGAGAGCGACCCCGGCGTCTACTGACCCGCGCCCTCGATTCGGGCTTCGGTCGCAGGTCGTCGCCGTCCGGCCCGGGGGGCGCTGGACGACGCCCTGCGACCGGGATCCGTCATTTGCTCCCGACGGTGATGGGCCGCGATCCGCGGGGTGTCGCGTGAGACCAGCGCCGCGGGCATCCGTCGCCGCGGGCATCCGTCGCAAAACACGGACCGAGCCGCCCGACACGCGGCAGACCGGCCCGCGTCGACGGCGCGCCGCCAGGCTGATCCGCGAAATCGCACGCCGTCATGCGCCCGCGACGGCGGTGAGCCGCGATCCGCGGCTCAGTACCCCTCGGGCTTGGTCGCCACGCCGTCGAGCCAGAGGTGATCCTTCGGGTCGGAGTGGACGCCGTCCGTCCCGACGTGCTTCGTCGAGATCTGCGGCCCCTTCGTGATGACGTGCACGAGCGCCATGGCGTGACCTCGCCCGAGACCGTAGTCGTCCGCCAGCCACTGGACGATCGGTGTGGCTTTCGTGCTCTCGTCGAAGCCCTTCTCGTGGGCGAGGGCGACGAACTGCCGCGGGGTGAGCCCCGTCTTCGCCTCGATGTTGTCGAGGTAGGCCTGGAACGTCATGTCTCTCCTTCGGGGAGCGCGGATGGGATGCCGAGCACCTCGATCCTCCTGTGCGACGGCACGGGTGTCCACTGTCGGTGGTGGTGTCGTACGGTGGACCCATCGGCCGGGGAGAGGGGATCCCGTGGCCGAGTGGCATCCGATCATGGCCGCCGTCGAGGGCCCGACCGGCACGTGGCGGATGATCGACCCGTCCGGCCGCGAGTACGGCCGCGTCGAGCTGCGCCGCATCATGAACGGGTCGGATGTGCGCTACAAGGCGATCTGGCGCGGGGACGTGATCGGCTGGGCGACGTCGCTGCGGCTCGCGTGCGAGCGCATCCATATCGCGTACCTCCGCGCGCACGGTCCGCAGGGCGGCGCCGCCGCCGACTGGGGCGACCGCTCGGCCCGACGCTGAGGTCGTGCGGGGTCGCCCCACCCCGGGCAGACTCGGCGCCGCGCCGCCGTACGATCGAGGCGGGGTCGACCGTGACGTGAGGGGGTTCGGATGCCGCTGGACCCGTTCTTCGCGGAGCGACTGCGCGTGCATCGCCGCTACCTCATCGCCCAGGCGGTGAAGGGCGTGCGCCGGAGTGTCGGCTCGTGGTGGGGCGCGGTCCGCGCCCACGCCCCCGACGGCACGGCGGGCATCGCGCGACGCGCGACGGGGGCCGCGCAGCCCGGCTCGGCGCAGTCCGGCTCGGCCGCGCGGCCCGGCTCGGCGCAGCCCGGCTCGGCGGCGCGCGCGAAGCACCGTCGTGCGGCGCGCGCGTGGGATCGCGCCGAGCTCGCGAACGTCGGCACGCCCGGCCCCGACGTCGGCATCGAGGATTTCGAGCTCCCCGTTCCCGGCTACCCGGCCGTGCGCGTGCGCGTCTACCGCCCCGCCGACCTCCCCACGCCGGCGCCCGCGGTCCTCACGTTCTTCGGCGGCGCCTTCCGCATCGGCGGGATCGACTACCCGACGACGGATGCCGCGAACCGCCGTCGCGCGGTCGCGGCATCCGTCGTCGTGGTCGCCGTCGACTACGCCCTCGCGCCCGAGCACCGGTACCCGACGCAGATCGAGCAGGGGCATGCCGCGCTGGAGTGGCTCTTCGACCGGGCGGACGACCTGGGTCTCGACCGCGAGCGCGTCGCGATCGCCGGAACGTCGGCGGGCGGAGCGATCGCCGCGGCCGTGACGCTCCTCAACCGCGACCGCGCGGGCAGGCGGCTCCGCCTGCAGGTGCTCGAGGTGCCGGTCGTCGACCTCACCGGGAGGCACATCGACCTGCGGGCGACGTGGGCGCTCCGCATCCCGAGCGTCATCGCGTTCCGCGAGCTGACGTCGGTCGCGCGCACCTACCTTCCCTCCCTCGCCGCCGCGCGCGAGCCGCTCGCCTCGCCTCTGCGGGCGGCATCCCACGCCGGACTCCCGCCCGCGCTCATCCTGACGGCGCAGTACGATCCGCTGCGCGGGAACGGGGCCGCATACGGGGCGGCGCTGCGGTCGAACGGCGTCGAGGCGACGGTGGTGCAGTACCTCGGCGTCACGCACGACATCCCGATCTTCACCGGCGCCCTGGCCGCCGCCCGGGCGTGGGAGGCGCAGGTCGTCGCGGCACTGCGCTCCCTGCACGATCCCGACGTAAACAGTTGATAACGAATCACCTGATCGAGGTCGCATTGCGCCATCTTTGACGCGGGGGACCAGCCGGCCCGCCGCCGCATGCCCGCGAGAAGGACGGACCATGAAGACCACTGAGGACCCCACCGCATCCGCCCGCCCGCCGCGCCGCCGGTCGGTGCGCGCCCGCGTGGCCGCGGCCGTCGCCGTCGCCGTGCTCGGCGCGCTCGCCGCGGTGGGTGTGGCCACGCCGGCGGGTGCGGCCGGCGCGCAGGTCACGGCGAACCCGACCACGATCGCGGTGGGATCGACCACGACGATCACCGCGTCGGGCCTCGGCGGGCTGGAGAAGGCGAGCTTCGGCCTCGGCGACACCTCCGCGGGGACGTTCACGGAGAGCAAGGGAACGAGCTACCAGGCGCCCGTCACCGATGGCACGGCGACCGCGACGTTCCAGGCGGCCAAGGCCGGTACGGTCACGATCGCGGTCGGCGACGGCGAGACGGTGCTGGGGACGGTCCAGGTCACCGTGAACGGCAACGCCCCCGCGGTCGTCGACGTGCAGGCGAGCCCCGGCTCGATCTCGACCGGCGCGACGTCGACCATCACGGTCACCGGGCTCGGCGGTCTGCAGCAGGCGTCGTTCGGGCTCGGCGACACGTCGGCGGGCACGTTCACAGAGAACGGCGGGACGACGTACGAGGCTCCGGTGACCGGAGGACGCGCCACCGCCACGTTCAGCGCGGCAGCGGCGGGGACCGTCACGATCTCAGTCGGCGACGGCGAGAACGTGCTGGGCACGACCACCGTCACCGTGACTGCGGCCTCTCCGACGCCCACGCCCACGCCGACCCCGACGCCGTCCCCCTCTCCGGCACCGGCCGACGGCGGACTGTCGACGGTGGCGATCATCTGGATCGTCGCCATCGTCCTCGTGCTGATCGCGGCCGCCGCCATCACGACCGCGCTCGTGGTCCGTGCGCGCCACCGGCGTGCGGCGGAGGCGGCCGCGCGAGCGCCGCACGACGACCGCCCCGGCCCTACGGTGTAGCGCGGCTCCGGCATCCGTCACGGTCACGTGGATCATTTGCGTCTCGTATATTACTAGCTAAGCTAGCTAAATGCCCGCACCGGACTCCACGACCACGCGCCCCGCTCCCGCCACCCCCGCCGACCGGGTGAGGCAGATCGCCGTCGCCGTCGGCACCGCGATCGCGCTCGTCGGCGCGTTCCTCGGATCCGGCGCGGCCGGGGGCACGCCGGTGCAGGATGCCGCAGACGGCGCCTTCGCCGCCGACGCGACGCTCCTCGCGCCGGCGGGCCCGGCCTTCGCCATCTGGTCGGTCATCTACCTCGGCCTCGTGGGATACGCCGTCTACCAGGCGCTCCCCCGCCAGGCGTCGCGCACGCTGCACCGCTCGGCGGGCTGGTGGATCCTCCTGTCGACGCTCTTCAACGGCGCGTGGATCCTGGTCGTCCAGGCGGGACTGGTGGGGCTGTCGCTCGCGGTGATCGCGGTCCTGCTCGTGGTGCTCGTCGTCGTCGCCGCGGTGCTGCGACGGCACCCTTCGGAGGGGTGGGCCGACACTGTCTTGGTCCACGGCACGATGGGCCTGTACCTCGGGTGGGTGACGATCGCGACGGTCGCCAACGTGACCGCGCTGCTCGTGCGCGCCGGCTTCTCGGGCGTCGGCCTCTCGCCGGATGCGTGGGGCGTCGCCGTCCTCGTCGTGGCGGGGCTGATCAGCGTTGCGCTCGCCGCGTGGAATCGCGGACGCGTGACGCCCGCACTCGCCACGGCGTGGGGCGTGTTCTGGATCGGCGTCGCCCGCTCGACGGGCGATCCCGCGTCGGGGACGGTCGCCGTGACCGCGTACGTCGTCGCGGCCGTGATCCTCGTCGCGGCCGTCGCGGTGCGCATCGCGGGGGTTCGGTCCTCGCGCGGCGTGGCCGACTGACCCGGGCGGGGGCGCGGGGCGCGGGGCGCGGGGGTGCGGGGTCGCCGGCGCTCGGCGCGGGCCGGCTCCTCCCCGAACTGGCCTCCGCAGCATCCGTCCACACGTGGCCACTCGAGCGCATCGAATGTCCGTGGACATTAGTATATTCGTTCTATGAGCCACTTCACCCCTGCAGTGGTCCGGGTGGCGGACGCTGTCGGGCGACTCGCCGCCACGCTCGACGAGGCAGACGACGACGATCTCGTCCGCGGTGCCATCGCGCATGCCGATCACGAGGGCGCGCGGATCGCTGGGTTGAGCGACGACGACCTCTTGCGCGTGCTCTCCGATGCGTCGGATGCGCGCAAAGGGCTGGAGCTGATCGTCGCCTCCGCGTCCGCCGAGGTGTCGCGCCGATCGGTGCGAGAGCTCGGCTACGCCGGGCTGGCTCAGCGGAAGGGCGTGCGGACGGCGACGGCCCTCGTGCAACAGGTCACGGGGCTCGCCCGTGGCGATGCGACGCGAGCCGCACGGGCCGGAGAAGAGCTCCTCAGCGCGCGGGATGAGCCGAGCGGCGCCGTCGGAGACGCGCAGGGCGGGCCGCCATCTCACGAGGTGCCGGCGTGGTCGTCGCGGTTGCGTCGGGCGTGGACGACGGGGCGGGTGTCGCAGGCCCAGTTCGAAGCGATCCGGGGCGGCCTGGGTGATCCTCCGCTGGATCGGTATCCGGACCTCGACCCTGACTTTCTGCCGGATGCGTGGGATCGGGCGGTCGCCATACTGCTCGACGAGGCGGCGACCTGGACGGTGGAGGATCTGCGCGCCCAGGCTCGTATCGCCCGCGACCGCCTCGACCCTGTCGGGGTGACGCTGCGGTTCGAAGAGCGTTTCGCCGCACGGTCGTTTCGTCGGTGGACGGACGAGGCGGGGCAGCAGCACGCCCGGATCGTGTTCGACGACGATGCGGCCGCCTGGGTCGACGCGATGCTGCGCGCGGCCTTGCGCCCTCGCCGGGGGCCGCGCTTCGTCGATGCCGATGAGCGGGGCGCGTCCGACGGGGACAGCCCGGAGAAGGTCGTGGCGGATGAGCGGTCCACTGAGCAGCTGCAGTACGACACGATTCTCGCGGTGCTGCGCACCGGCGCGAACGCCGACCCGAGCCAGGCGTTCGGTGACCGACAGCCCGGAGTGCGGATCGTCGTGGACGCGACGGCGCTGGTCGACGCCGGCGACCGCGGTCGGATGCGCGTGACCGGTGTCGGACACTACGAGGACGGCGGCCAGGCCGTCGCTCCCGGGGTCGTCGAGAAGTATCTCTGCGACGCGAGCGCGGTCGACGTGCTGCTGGACGGACACGGCCGACCCCTCGATGTCGGCCGGGAACGCCGCCTCTTCACGCGCGCGCAGCGCATCGCCATCGCCGTTCGAGACGGCGGGTGCGTCTTCCCCGGCTGCAACCGGCCGCCGTCCGAATGCGAGTATCACCACAACGATCACTGGTGGGATCACCACGGCCGCACCGATGTCGACGACGGCGTTCCCGTCTGTCGCAACTGTCACCTTCGCCTGCACAACCAGGGCTGGCGCATCACTCGCGAGCGTGACCCCCTCACGGGCGACGATCGCTACTGGCTTCATCCGCCGCCGGACCCGGCGACCGGTCAATCGCCTGCACCGATCCTCCTGAGCACTCGATCGCCGCGGCGGTTCGAGGCCGCATGACCGTCATGTGCTCATGGGGGCCGACGCGTGAGGGGCCGATCCGCCTCCTCGACATGCACTTCTTCGCCGGAGTCACATGCCGACCGACCGCGGGTGCCGGTCGCTAACGCGATGAGAAGCAAACCACCGGAGTCACAAGCCGGCCCGCCGAGAGAGAACGGGCGCCGATCGCCCGTGAGAGTCCCGCGACGCATCCCCTTATGCCCGCGATGCTGCGCCGATAGTATGGCGGCGTTCTGGGGTGTGAACTGGGGGTTCGCATGGGGATCAATATTCGCCTGCTCTTCGTCGCGGGCGCTGTCGCGGCCATCGCGACGGTCGCTGCCGCTCCTGCGTGGGCGGCGCCGCCCCGATCCGAGGGCGGCAGTTCGCCCGCAGGACGCATCACTCAGATCGAGACCGCTCAGATCGAGACCGCTCAGATCGAGACGTCTCGGGTCGCGGCCGGCGACCCTGCCGACCCTGCCGATCCTGCTGATCCTGCTCAGAGCGTCATCGCCCCCTTCCCCGACGGACTCACCAGAGTGTCGGGGGCATCTCGCATCGAGACCGCGATCGCCGCATCCGAGCGATACTCTCCGGGCGTCCCCGCGGTGTTCGTCGCCACGGCGACGAACTTCCCGGACGCGCTGTCAGCCGCCTCCGCCTCCGCGTTCGTGGGCGGTCCACTGCTCCTCACCACGAGAGACACGCTGCCGGCATCCGTGCTGGCCGAGGTTCAGCGGCTGACGCCCGAGCACATCTACGTCGTCGGCGGCACGGGAGCCGTGTCCGATGACGTCCTCGAAGGGCTCGCCACAGTCGCACCGACGACGCGATTCGCGGGGAGCGACCGATACTCCACCGGGACCGCAATCGTCCAAGGCACCTTCATCCAGTCGACGACGGCGTTCATCGCCACCGGCGCATCCTTCCCGGATGCGCTCGCGGCGACCGGCGCAGCCGGCGCATCCCGATCGCCGGTGATCCTCGTCGATGGGCAGCGGTCGTCGCTCTCCGGCGATACGGTGAGCCTGCTTGACGAGCTGGGCGTCACCGACGTCGCGATCGCCGGAGGGAGCAGCGTGGTGTCCAGCGGCATCGAGCAGCAGCTCAGCCTCTCCGGGCGGAACGTGATCCGTTACGGGGGCGGAGACCGCTATTCCACCGCCGCGATCATCAACGCCGCGTTCTTCGCGCCGGGAACAGACACCGCGTTCCTCGCGACGGGCACGGCGTTCCCGGACGCTCTCGCCGGCGCCGCGCTCGCCGGCAGGCTGGGAGCACCCTTGTACGTGACGCAGCCGGCGTGCATGCCCGACGTCACCCGGGCGGCCCTCGCCGTGCTCGGCAACGTCAAGACCGTCGTCATGGGCGGCACCGCAGCGGTCAGCGCGGCCAGCGCCGAGGGGCTCGGATGCCTCTCCGGCCCCGCCCCGACCATCACGGGAACCGTCCGCGTCGGCTCGACTCTGACGGCGCACGCCGGCACCTGGACCGACGGCACCTCGCTCACGTATCAGTGGTACGCGAACGGCGTGCCCCTCTCCGGCGCCACGGCCTCGACGCTCGGCCTCTCCAGCGCCGTGCAGGGGAAGCGGATCAGCGTGCGCGTCACGGGTGCGCAGACGGGATACGTCTCACTGACGAGGTCATCCAGCGCCACGGCGCCCGTCGCCGCGAAATCGACGCCACCGCCGCCACCGCCAGGTCCGCCTGCGAACCCCGGCGACTCGAAGAACTGCAGCGATTTCAGCACATGGAGGCAGGCGCAGTCCTGGTTCCTGACCTACTACCCGTACTACGGGGACGTTGCACGCCTGGACGCCGATCACGACGGGATCGCGTGCGAGTCGCTGCCCGGCGCACCCTGACCGGATAGCGGCCCGCACGGCCGCTGCGCTGACACGCGAATCCGCGCCCACCTCTCCCGAAGCCTCCTGTCTCGTCGGCGTGCCCCACCGCTAGGGTGAGCGAATGGACACCGCTCTGATTTCGGCGGACGGCCTCACCGCCGCCGAGGTCGCAGCGCGCGCCGCGGACGGACGCACGAACGCGTTCCAGGCGGAGGCGAGCCGCAGCGCATGGACGATCGTCCGGGCCAACGTCTTCACCCTCTTCAACGGCATCGTCTTCGCGTGCTTCTTCGTGCTGTTCCTCGTCGGCCACTGGCAGGACGCACTCTTCGGATTCGCGGCCTTCGCGAACGCGATCATCGGCTGCGTGCAGGAGTTCCGGGCGAAATCCGCACTCGACCGCCTCGCGCTGCTGAGCGCCGCACCCGCCCGCGTGCGTCGCGACGGCGCGGAGATCGAGATCCCGCCCGCCGAGGTCGTCCTCGACGACCTGCTCGTCCTGCGGGCGGGCGACCAGATCCCCGCCGACGCCGAGGTGCTCCACACCCGCGGACTGCAGATCGACGAGTCGATGCTGACCGGCGAATCCGACGCCGTCGACAAGCACCAAGGCGACGAGGCGCTGTCCGGCTCGATCGTCGTCGGCGGCGAGGGCACGGCGCGGGTCACCCGCGTGGGCGCCGACGCGTACGCCAACCGATTCGCGGGAGAGGCCAAGCGGTTCTCCCTCGTCGCCAGCGAACTGCGCACCTCGATCAACCGGGTGCTGAAATGGGTCGGCTGGGGGATCGGGCCGATCGGGCTCCTCGTCTTCAACGCGCAGATCATGGTGGCCGGCGGCTACGAGACGGCGTTCACGACCGGCCGGTGGGTGCAGGCCGTCGTCAACTCGATCGCCTCGCTCACGGCGATGATCCCGCTCGGGCTCGTGCTGATGACGAGCATCGCGTTCGCGGTGGGCGCCGCGAAGCTCGCGAGCCGCCAGGTGCTCGTCAACGAGCTGCCCGCCGTCGAGGGGCTCGCCCGCGTCGACCTCATCTGCCTCGACAAGACCGGCACGCTCACGATCGGCGAGATCGGGTTCGACGCGGCGCATCCGCTCGCACCGGTCGACGGCTGGCAGGATGCGCTGGCCTGGTACGCCGCATCACCGGATGCCAACGCCACCGCCCGGGCGATGCGGGACGAGTATCCCGTCGGCGACGTCGCGCTCGACGCCGCCGGGTACATCCCGTTCTCGTCCGCCCGCAAGTGGAGCGCCGTCTCGTTCACCGCCCCGCACACCGACGACACCGTGCGCCGACCCGCGGGCACGTGGGTCCTCGGCGCGCCGGAGATGATCTTCGGCGATGCCGCGACCTCGCCCGCGTCCGCGTTCGGCCGCACGGTGACCGAGCTGGCAGAGACGGGCCGCCGGACGCTCGTCCTGGCCCGCACCGACGAGCCGATCACCGCGGCAGACATCGAGGCGGAACGGCTCCCCGGCACCCCGACCCCCGTCGTCGTGCTGACGTTCCGCGAGCAGGTCCGGCCGGATGCGGCGCAGACGCTGTCGTACTTCCGGCAGCAGGGCGTCGGCATCCGCATCATCTCCGGCGACAATCCGCGGACGGTCGCCGCGATCGCGCGCGAGGTGGGCCTCGACGTTCGCGAGGGGTTCGACGCGCGCACCCTCCCCGACGACCCGGACGAGCTGGCCGACGTGCTCGAGACCCACACGGTGTTCGGCCGCGTCACGCCCGAGCAGAAGAAGGGCATGGTCGTCGCGCTGCAGAGTCGCGGACACACCGTCGCCATGACCGGCGACGGTGTCAACGACGCGCTCGCCATCAAGACAGCCGACATCGGGATCGCGATGAACTCGGGATCGCCGGCGACGAAGGCCGTCGCACGACTGGTCCTCCTCGACGGCCAGTTCTCGCACCTCCCGGACGTCGTCGCCGAGGGTCGCCAGGTGATCGCGAACGTCGAGCGGGTCTCGATGCTCTTCCTCACCAAGACCGCCTACGCCACGGCGCTCGCGATCGTCTTCGGCGCGTTGGTGCTGGAGTTCCCGTTCCTCCCACGGCAGCTGTCGATCACCGATGGGCTGACGATCGGCATCCCCGCGTTCTTCCTCGCGCTGATGCCGAACGCCCGCCGGTACGTGCCCGGGTTCCTGCGCCGCTCGCTCACGTTCGCGATCCCCGCGGGACTCATCGTCGCGCTCGGGCTCACGTGGTACACCTTCGTCGCAAAGGGCCTCGGGGTCAGCGAGGAGCAGCTGCGCACGGGGGCGACCATCATCCTCGCGGTCGTGGGGATCTGGGTGCTCGCGGTGCTGTCCCGCCCGCTCAACCGCTTCAA
>Ga0209952_1003151_pt1 | contig 11687 bp, 12 predicted proteins | sample ThiBiot_750_biof_2_FD_183951 | JGI IMG/M metagenome (GOLD analysis project Ga0209952, IMG submission 183951) | Wastewater bioreactor microbial communities from Cape Town, South Africa - Thiocy_cont_750_biof (SPAdes) | ecosystem: Engineered > Bioreactor > Thiocyanate-remediating >...
AAACGACTTCAGCTCAATCAGTAGATAGACAAACACTTCAATTTGTTCCTGGTCAAGTCCTACGTAATATGCCGAAGTGATAAAAACAAATCATCTGTCTGCTTGTTCGACGTTTTTCTTCTTCGTCTTCTTTTTTTTGTGATTGAAATAATGATTTGCTATTCAATGACAGTGATAAAATTTGCTTTATCTCATGCCTTTCAATCTGTTTCGTTCTTTTTTTTACAATGTTATGAAAAAAAACAACGCAGCGCAACATCACGTTCTTTTCTAATTATTTCAATTTTTTTTTATAAATTCTAGATTTCGATGACAAGTAGTACAACTACAAACAATGTCTCGGTTGAGACGCAATTAGATTGCGCATTGGATTTAATGCGACGTTTGCCACCGCAACAAGTCGAAAAGAATCTTTCAGATCTTGTCGATCTCGTGCCTAATTTAACCGAAGAACTGTTAGCTGCTGTCGATCAACCACTTAAAGTCGTTCGTGATCGAACAGTTGGCAAAGATTATTTACTTTGTGATTATAATCGAGACGGAGATTCCTATCGATCACCTTGGACGAATACATATACGCCTCCATTTGACGGTTCGTGTTTCCTTTTAGATGATAGAAGAAAGAGAAAACCTTCTGGAGATTAAGATAAATCTCTTCATATGCCGAGAATTTGCGTTGTTTTTTAGGTAATCTTCCGTCCGATCGTCTTCGTCAATTGGAAATCGATGCTAATCAAGCATTTGAACAATATCGTGAAATGTATTTCGAAGGTGGCGTATCGTCGGTCTATTTCTGGGATTTAGAAAATGGTTTTGCCGGTGTTGTTCTAATAAAAAAAGTCGGCGATGGAAGTAAAAAAATCAAAGGTTGCTGGGATTCGATACATGTTATTGAAGTTCAAGAAAAGCAAAATGGCCGATCAGCACATTACAAACTCACGTCAACTGTTATGCTTTGGTTACAAACAAATAAAACACTCTCAGGCATGATGAATCTCGGCGGTAGTTTAACTCGACAACTCGAAGGTGATCATCAAATAACAGATTTCTCTCAACATATTGCAAATATCGGTCGAATGATCGAAGAAATGGAAAATAAAATTCGACAAACATTAAATTCAATTTATTTCGGCAAAACAAAAGACATTCTCAATAGTCTACGTAATTCCGATAGTCTTCAAAATCGAATGCGTTTACAACAAACGAATTTTACTGGTGAATTACAATCAGCATTGAATCGGACGCGACCAGCTGATAAAGAATGAACGCTTCCTCTTTTTTTTTAAATCGATCTATTTTGTGTTTCGTCTTATTCAAAATAAATAATCTCAATCGATATTATCTTTAGATTATTATGTATAAACGAACATCGACACCAGCGAGAAAAGATGTTTCAGCCGAGAAATATCGAATGCGCTCGAAGCAAATTCAAACCGATGAACTTCTAGAAAGTCATGCGAATGTAACGCAATTTAATCATGCATTAAATCACGGAAAAAATATGAATGATGATGAATTTGAAGAGTTTATAAAAGGTAACCATCTATTTCTTAATGTTTCCACGACTATATTTTAAGAAAATAAAACGTTATTCAGCTTATCAAGGCGTTCTGATAGCTGAAAGCATCGCTAATTGAGCATTATCGATGATTCTTACGATCGTTTGATCATGAGACAAAAAAAAAGTAGAAAAGTTCAGCTGATATTGATAATTTAACATTATTATTATTATTAAATATACATGTTTTGTTTTTCTATTTTTGATAGTTCATGTATCAGATTATTACTGGAAAATACGAGCTGAACGTGCTCGAATTCAACTTGAAGATCAACTACGAGAAAATCGACAAGTTTGTTGATGACGTCTTGATCATTGCAGACTATTATTTGACAATATTTAATTGTTTTTGATTGATAGCTTCATGAATTATTTCATGAATTAAACAAAGAAAATCAACAATTACAAGCTAAAAACGAACAATGCCAATATTTAACTCATGTTTTTAATGTATGTTTTTAATGAGTTCAATTTCCGACTAATGCGTATTTTTTTCTCTTTTTCAGTCAATTATATCCGAATATGATAGTGGAATTGAATTGCATAGTAATGATGATTCAACGAAAATCTAATTTATCGTAACCGTCATATATTCGATCGCTTTCTTTTTTTAATCTGACTCAATAATGAACAAATGATATTTAATTTTTTTTTTCTCATTAACATGTATACCAGTCATTTTCAATGTCTTTCTTCAAATACAGAACAGAAAAAAAACGTTTAAATAAATAGAATATGTCTTTCATGAATGGAATCCATTAGAATCTTGCTGATATGACCTTTTTCTTACACAACTGCTGGCAATAGATATCAATTCCAGAAAACAAAAAAATCAAGTTGATTTGTTGTTTTGCGTACTATTGACAAAATCTTAATGGAGAAAACAAGAAGATAAAATTGATACCCATCAGATATCGAATGGAAAAACAACACGTTGCCGCTAAATCTTTTTTGTACATCATCATCATCATCATCACATGAATGACAGAGAACAAGCATATGAGGATGATTAACTGTCAACATTAAAGAATAAGAATTATGAAAAAAAGAAGTCAGTAGGGAAATCCCATCGGCAAATAACTTTTCTTCTCATGTTTGACGAAAGATCGATGTTGATAGTTCTTATTTACTTTTTTCAAATGAGACTTTCCTTCGAGTTCGACGAGATATTATTATGTTTCATTAAAGAAATATTAAAGTTCGTCTGAGCTCGCGTAATTTGTTTTTCTTGACTAACAGATCGAGTTAAAATATACGTTCTTTCTTTCTAATAATATCGAACAGGTGCATTGAAGATTAACAAATACCTTGATTTTACGTCGTTTGAAGACAAAGAAAAAAGTGCATCGTTGTTTTATAAATTCGATTTTTCATGACTTTCATTGAAACAACACACGATTAATAGACCAGAAAAACTAACTGACATACAAAAAAAAGTTTCTTCTCAATATTTTACAGGTCAAACACGTTCTAAAGCGTCGAATAGATATTCACATCCGACGCATTTGCGCGTAACAAATATTTATTCACGTAAGTACAATAACTGATGCATTTTTAAGTTGATAAATATAAAAAAAGACGACGATAATTGAATCGTGGGAGGACAATTCTTAGCTGATAAAACGAGAAAAATGTGTATCCGTTATTTTCATCGAGATTGGTCGGATCGTTTTTTTTTGCCTTGCCATCAATTAAGCTTACAATCGCCTTAGTAAAATTTCCACTTGATTTCACATTTAATATCTTAATCATATTCGTTAGTATTGTCTGTGATTGGTCTTTAGAGAATATGTCAAGCATATTTAATAACATTTTACTATGAACTTTTTTTTCAGATTCGGTACAACAAAGAGAGAAGATTTCCATAGTTCTCTTTTTCATCAAATGAATGTTTCTCAGAAATTAATTCTTTTCTCTTCTAATAATCTTGCATGCTATACAATAGAGAATAAGTAAAACCAAATTATAGATGCTCTATTTTCTTTGTTGTTTTCTTTTCTCGACCTGATGATACTCGATGTTGAAATCAACGGTCGATTTAGATCGAAAATTGCGAAGTAAGAAATATTAATTTGATCATTTCCGTTTAACAATTGAGATGAATTGATGCAGAAATATTGTTATGATTTAGTTTCAAGTTTCTTTCTTTCTTTCTTACTAATAAACAAATGGTACAACTAAATATTTCTATTCATCCGTAGATAATAGATTTCTTTTTATGTAAATTTTATTTTTATATCGAAAAGAAAGAAAATGTGAGACAAATTTGATATAAAAGATGTTCAACAAGCTCTTTATTTTATGATTATTAATGCTTTTGTGATTATACTTTTCATGTTTGAATCTATTCGATTTAGTAGCCAAGTCATGAAATAAGACAAACAAAGACGATGAGCTTAGCTTGATGGATGTCATCTATAATAGATTTATTCTCTTTCTTGACAAACTTTTCTCGAACTGTGAATCGAATAAATGCCCGACTAGAAAATATATTCTTTACTTTTATGTAAGTTTCCATATATTGATCTTGTTTTTGTCCTCTTGACCTACATATGTTAGACTTTGGTTTTTCGAATGTCAAATGCACAAATATTGATTTCGATTATATTGAGAGCATAGTTAAGTATTATTGTTAATTAAATGCTAAAAAATATGTTATTAATAAACAGAACGAATCATAATAGTTGTCTATTTCTTGTTGATGGAAGTTCTATGCATTCTGTTTCTCTTTTTTTTCTCTTTCTATCTGTCTATCTCTCTCTCTCTTTCTCGCTGTCTCTTATATTCTCTGTACGTTGTTGTTAAGCACTCACTTGAAGAGAAAAATCCTGCGTCGAGGATAATAATTCAACGTGCTTTAACTATTATTACTATCGAATAAAAAGCTGCTTGTATTTCCGTTCAATGTTGAACTTGGTAATATAAAAATAAGTTTTTCATTTTTTTCCTTTATTTTTCTGCGGTCTATTTATGTATATCCTTTTTAACAATAAACAACCAAAAAAGCAATTAGTCTTATGAGAAAACCTGTTTTCATTCGGCTAAAGTCGATTTCTAATCTGTATTAAAACAGCAATTAGCAATTTTATTTTAATGAGAAAAAAAAATAGGCTAATATTCCGTATGTATGTATCCATCTTGTTATTGTCCAATAAAATCAATAATATATGATCTTTGAGAATAAACAACAAATAGATGTGACAAATCCTTATCGATTATGCGACATACTTGCACACCCGCGTCTTCGATCGAACTTCTTGTTAGAAGAGCACAATTCTTCTTTTGTCTTTTCACATATGCGTAGGTTGATGAGAAAAACTGCCGATATTTATTATTATCTTGCACTTTTCTCCTTTTTCTTTCATGAATAACTTAGTCTTGTCTTTTTTTTGCTCTTCAATTGGTCGCCATTTTTAGTTAATAATTCGAGTAATCATCTGATCATAGCAACGTAATATTGCGTGTTAGATGCAACGAGTTGATAAGTACCGATAAACAACGACATTCTATTTAATAATGCGTTTGCGTATTTAATTTATTTTAATAGATCGAATGAGAGAAGAATACATGATGATATTCTAATTTTCTTTTTCGACAGTCACTTTGCAATAGAATGACAAGAATGAAAGACTTAGATGGAATTGTTGAGTAATTTCTTGTCACTTTATGTCATATGTGAAGACTTATTTATTTTTTGGAAGAACTTTAAGTTTTCATTGAGGACTTTTTTTGTTGTTTTCTAGATATGAAATTGATTTCTTTATGATGATTACATCGACATCTTATTACGTATTTGACTATTCGAACGTGACGTTCAATAATAGCACGGCAATTAGTGAAGCAACAACAACAACAATACCATTGTGGATTCGAATAGTTACATTAACATGTATGATATTCATTGATATAAGTGCATTTCTCGGTAATTTACTTGTAATATGTGCCTTTTTTCGTACACGTCGTTTACAAACAGTAACGAATTATTTCATAGCATCATTAGCATTTGCTGACGCATTAGTTGCCATATTTGTTCTTCCACTAAGTATTTATTGTTACCAACGTGATCGTTCATGGAAACTTGGATTAGTTCTATGTGATCTATGGGTATCGTCTGATGTTCTTTTATGTACATCGAGTATATTGAATTTAACATGTATATCTGTTGATCGATATATGGCGATAACAAAACCATTGACATATACGGCATATCGATCGAAATTTCTCGCTCGTGTTATGATTTTATTAGTTTGGATTGTATCAGTTGCTATAACATGTCCACCAATATTCGGTTGGAGAGATAAAAATCGACGGCAGACAGTAAAAAAAAACCGCTTCGTTTTAGTTTTTCTAATTCATTGAAATATTTCTTTCGAAGGTCGAAGAAGAATTTCGATGTGACTTAAATTCAGCACGAAGTTATGTGATTTATTCTGCACTTGGATCATTCTATATACCCGGTGTCATCATGATATTTGTCTACATTCGAATATTTATGGTTGTTTATGATCGAGAAAATTTAATAAAAACATTTCATAATCAAACTCAATCACCTAATCCATCGATAAAATCCAATCAAAATAGTGTTATTAATCAAGACGATTTCATTGAAAAGCCTAAGTCAACATCTCAATTTTCCTCATGTTGTTGTTTATGTTTTCGACGAAAACAATCTCTTCAAGAAAACCCTCCTATTCGTGCATCAATTCCTCGTTATTCATTCAATACATGTCCATTAGTTGAACAAAAACAAAATGGTTATCTTGTCTATCGTTTCACTAATAATTCAACAAACAACTGTAACACTACAAATAACAATAACAACAACAACAACAACAATAATAATAATAATAATAATAATGCAGGTAGTGGCAGTTATAATAGCAATACAGCATCGCCTGTTCATACGCCACCATCGAATTCGAAAGCATCGATATTTTGTCATATGTGTACAAGTTCAAATAAGAAACTTAATCATTTAACTGATGATATTTATCAATCTCGACGAACATATTTGGCTCATATAGCTAATGAATATCAAGTTCGTCAAGATGATTCGCCTTGTTATGAATTGAAAACATTCGAAAAGTCTTTATCACCATTGATTAAATGTCGATCACGTTCATTTGAACAATCGGCAACAAGTAAAATACGTGATTTAAATACAGAATTAAGTCATAGTCGACAATTAAAAGCTGCTGCTCAAGCAGCCGCAGCAAATTCTTCGCCAAACAATATTCAAAATTCATCTCAAGGCGCTGTAAGTTATAAAGAACAAAAAAACATGTCAAATTGATCTCGCACGTGAAAATAGAGTGAGAGAGAGAGATAATTTATGGAATCTATTTTTCGTTTCCTGCTTATTTTATTTGAATTTTTATGCAGTTTTTAAATCGAACTCGAAGAGAATTTAGCTTGAGGATAAGAAGAAAAAAAGAATCATACTAATAATCCGTTTCAAATAAACAAATCTATGATTAAATCCCTTGAAAATTTCACAAACGCTTATCAATTTTCTTTATATTATATCTCGCTATTCGTTAACACTTGAGACTTCGCCTTGAGGTTAGATATAATTTATTAATGGCATGTTCTTCAAATCTGAATCTGTAATTGTAATCATTTTCTTTTATTTCCTTTTTTCATACGAAATCGGAACAAAAAGATAATATTCATAACGACTATGACACCAAGTAGAAACTCACGAAATTACATTTTTACTATTTTTATCCGGTTCAATAGGAAGTACACATGATTAATTTTTTTTTGCTAAAATCTATTTTTAATTCATCATTATTGTACTGCTTTTCTATCCGCGAAAAATCGACGTAACTAAATTTAAATGCCGCCTTTCAGGATAATCCGACTTTGATCTTATCGAATAAATGATCATTTCTATTCGACAATATAGCACAGATATTTTCTTGGTTTTTAATCAATGAAGTCTTTCATTTTGATATTTTTCTAGAATGAACTCGAAGATATAATTACGCCAACAAAAGAGCATGCCGTCAAAAGTCAATCATCATCAACAATAACAACTGAACCCACTCGATCCTATACTGAATTGACACAAATGTCAGTTCAACAAAAAACAACTAAATATAAGAAAAATTCAGCAAATAAATTAACAACTTTACCAATGAGAGAACGATCACGTACAAATCCGTTGATTTTAAATCAAAACTTTGCCAATAGTCCAACATATCCGTACATAATGAGACAAAAACAATCTCTACCTGAACCAACACGTATCAATCGTCGTATGAAATCTTCACGTCCAATAAAAAACTCTCCATCGTCAATTCTCATCGAAAATTTCAAACAACAACATCGAATGAAACGATCATCATCACTGAAATCAACTCAATCAGCACGTTCACTATCATCCGTTCGTTGTTACACACATAACACTGAACTTCTCAACGAAAATATCTTTCAAGAAAAATCACGTTTTCTTCAATATTGTTGTTGTTGTTGCAGCGGCAGTTCTTCATCGAACAAAACCAAACAAACATTCACTTACACACCGAATCATTCATTGACTAATGATGACGATGAAGAAAAATATTCATCAAATGATACAGCCGTTCGTACACCATTGTATACGCCGATTCATTCATCGAGTGTTCAGCATACGAGTACAAGCGGTACGAATACACCTGGTGATCCACATCGACGTGAACGAATACGTTTTATGAAAGAACAAAAAACAGCCAAAACATTAGCCGTGGTTGTCGGCGGTTTTATTGTTCTTTGGTTACCGTTTTTTATTATGTATGTTATTCCACCGGAAAAACATCTTCTCAATGCTCAAACAGTAACATTAATCACTTGGTTAGGCTATTTCAATTCAGTAATTAATCCATTTATTTATGCTTACTGTTCGAAACAATTTCGAATGGCGTTTTGGAATATAACATTTGGCATGTTTATTAAAAAATCATCGAATCTGTTGCCAATTACGAATAAAAATAAACAATTACATCAACGTCGACTTGTTTCTTAAACCAGGACCGTAGAGGAGGAAAATGTTTACATTTGTATATAAAAATATGAAGAAAAACAAAACAGAAGAATTCATGTAACAATTGTGTTTTTGTTTGTTTGTTTGTTTGTTTTTTTTATTGAGAATTATCATAAAATTTCATTTGATTGATTGATTTCACATGATATTCGCCATTTATACTTAAATGATAAACTAACACTAACAATTAAGAAGATATTTCCATGTTTTCTTGAGGGTGTGTCATATGATCTTATACAGATAAAGATCGTATGTCAATATGTCATAGGAAATCAATGAATGGTGACATCTTTTATTTGCCGAAATATTATTGGATTGAATAGAAAACAAATTTATTATCAAAAAACAAAACAGAAAAGAACACGATCTTCGTAGAAGAAAAAACAAAAAAAAACTTAACGAACGAGATCTCTCTCAAAAGTTCTTCCGAATTCAATACGAAAATACTAAAGACGATGCAATGAAGTTAGTTATATGTGTTATATTCGATCGGGAGCTTAATAGTTTATTACTTGTTGAACAAAATCCAGGACGAGGCTATTGGTTTCCATTTGATGACATTAAACAAGATGAAAATCGAGCTCTGACAGCTAAACGAATAGCTAATAAAGTTGAATTCTATTTTTCATTGATCATATATCTATTTCATTTCTCAATTAGATTTCTCCATTTAATTTCGATCCAATTTGTTTCTTTAAATTTCGTTGCTGTGATCTATTACCCTGTTTGCCAAATGTTCAAACCTACTATCTACTAACGAAAGGATCAACAACAGTAAAATTGAAACTGAATATTTTCAATAATTATGCTATTTTGTTTTGCAGGCACATGTCAATGGAATGAGTTCACTAAATACATACTGGATGAATTTAGATCAAATGAAAGTCGCCATTACGAAACAGCAGTTACTTGGTCTCGAACCGTATTATATTTTGAAAAGTATTCTCGAACGAAAACAAACGAATGGATGGGGTAGAAATTTGAATATTGAATTTTGTTTTTGAATACGTTTTCAAATCGATTTAGAATCAGTTGTAAGCGGACAATCATTCGAAGAGATTACACTTCAATTTATTGATTGTATTCAACCGGATTTAAATAATCAATTAGCAAATTCGCCACATGAACAATTAATTGGTTCAGCGAAATTTAATTTAAAAAGTAAAAAACAAAACAAAAAACTATTCGTATAAAATGATTTGTTGTTTGACGCAGTTCAAGAACGAATATTTAAAGAATTCTATTCGTTTACATTTCCAAGTGATTTCATGAGTTTTGATAGTTTTCGTGAAGCCATGGAAAATAAATTAAGTGAAAAGGAAAAAAATCGTCTTCCAGCCTATTTTCGAGCGTTTGATTCACAACAAAATTTCTATCTTTCATATTTGGATTATTTGCTTGGTTTGTTCTTTGAATAATTTGTTGATTCTGTTTCAATTATAAATTCGTGATTTAGGATTAGCAGCTTTGGACTTAGGTACTTCTCATGGAGGTAATTATTAATCAGTGATTATAGATAAGGATATGTTTTGTCATAATTAGGAGCACCGGCGGAATTGCGTTGTCGGTATATATTTAGATTTTATAATACGAAAAATACGGGCTTGATGTCAATTGAAGAATTCAGGTTTTGAATGAAATGAATTTCGAAAATAAAATCGTTCGATTTTTATTAGAGATCTTCATACTGATGTGGTTAATATGAAAGCTGGCAAAACGAATAATGATGGTCTACCTTTCTCTGAGATTCAAACTGCATTCAAGTAAAATAGGATCTGTTTTTTTTTAAACAGAAATCATTATGATCGATTGAATTGTTCTAGTTCGTTTAATCTCCAGCAGAATAATCAATTATTATTAAATGATTTTCTCAATTCTGTCGGACAATTGAAATATCGTGGAACATCGGTTCTCTTCCGGTTGACTAGTCCTGTGACCGATCTATTACGCGTATACAGGTTCGTTTGAAAATAAAATTAATAAATTTGCGAATAAAAAAAAACATTTTTAGTCGATACAAAAATCTAAAAGTTAAAGATGAAAACATTTGTTCGAATGGTGACATCAACTACGAATTAGCTGATCATTGTATAACATTGAAAAAAACCGGTGTACTCTGTCAAGTTGAATCACTACGAACAATGAGTTATAACAGTCAGTTCAGTACGACAACAGAAGCTACGATCAAACAATTGCCTCGTTCAGCATCCGGAGAAATATTCGATCGAGTAAAATCGAATAGAACGAGAGCGAAAAAAAAATTTTATTCAATTCTAGAGAACAATCGCGACTGATATTCAAGAAAAGTTACGATTTTTCGAAAAACGTGATCAAACAAAAGAAGCATTGATGTGGACCCCGAGCGCATTCATCAATCTCGGCAGATCGATTGTAAATCTATGTAAAGAGGTTCGAGAAATTATTAAAGTCGAACCACGTTGTTTAATGATCAGTTCGCCTTGTTATATTCTCGGTGATATACATGGAAATTATCAAGATTTGATCGCGTTCGAGAAATGTCTTTGGCGAGCCACACCATTTCTATCGCCAGCTTCGTTTCTCTTTCTCGGAGATTATGTCGATCGAGGCATTTATGGATTAGAAGTAGGAAAAATACGAAGAACGATTTTTTTCGAATCGAATATTTGATTTATTTAAGGTGATTATTTATTTATTAGCAGTGAAATATCAATGTCCGAAGAAAGTTTTACTCCTACGAGGAAATCATGAGATACGAAAAGTCCAACAACTTTTCACGTTTTTTAAGTAAAATCTTAATTGTTTTTTTTGTTTTGAATCCATAAAATTCAAATGATTGTCTAGAGAATGTCTTGAGAAATTCGGTGATGTACTCGGCATGGAAGTATGGGAATCAATTAATTCAGTTTTCGATGTTCTACCAATTTCTGCCGTCATCGACGACACAGTAAACTTTTCCTAATCATAAATTCTTTAGCTTTTCATTGAATTTCACCTAGATTTTATGCTTGCACGGTGGTATACCTAGTCCGAATATTTGCCCGGATGATTTTATTTCGAGTGTCAATGAAATTCCTGTTCCATTGAGTGAACCTGAACTTGAATCGGCATTAGCGTGGGAAATTA
>Ga0209952_1003167_pt1 | contig 11636 bp, 6 predicted proteins | sample ThiBiot_750_biof_2_FD_183951 | JGI IMG/M metagenome (GOLD analysis project Ga0209952, IMG submission 183951) | Wastewater bioreactor microbial communities from Cape Town, South Africa - Thiocy_cont_750_biof (SPAdes) | ecosystem: Engineered > Bioreactor > Thiocyanate-remediating >...
CCCTTCGCGGACTTTGACAATGGCACTATCCAGATTGTCACGCCGGGATCGTATCAGCGGCTTGAGCGCGCGCTGACCGGCTTTGATGGCGAGATCGGCTGGCGCACGCCGGTATTCGATGTCGAGGCGCTGACGCAGGTTCGGCTCTACGGCGGCGGCTTCCACTTCGACGGCGGCGGGGTCACACGTGACATTGCCGGGTCACGCGGACGGATCGAATTCTCCATCGACGACGTGGCGGGCTATTCAGGGGCGCGGGTAACGTTGGGCGCGGAAGTGCAGCATGACGATGTGCGTGGCACGCAGGGCTTTGCCATCGCACGGCTGCGGGTGCCGCTGCAGGCCGAGAAAGCGGCATCGCACCTATCGGCGCAGGAGCGGCGCATGACCGAGCGCGTCGTACGCGATGTCGACATCGTCACCAACACCGGCCGGGGCGCACAACTCAAGGCTGAAATCCGTGAGAGCGCGATCAACACTTGGAACAACCAGACCGTCACCGACGTGATGCAGGTGAGTCCGACGACCAGCGCCACGTTTCAGAATCAACTCGACTCGCTGGGAGCGGGCAGTGTCATCATCCTCAACGGTGCGTCGACGGTGCTAGGGACGACGACGGTGGGCGACAAACAGACCCTGCTCGGCGGCGGGGCGACACTGGCGTTGAAAGGCGCGACGACGGAGACCGTCGTTAATTTTCGCGCACCTGGCACGGCCGGCAATCTGACCGGTGCAGTGAGCGGTGCGAGTGTGGTCGCACTCAGCACCGACAGCGTCGTCGGCGGATTGACCGTCGGCAATACAAGCGCAGATTTCTATAGCTCGGCGATCCGGGCCGACAACGTCCTTCGTCCCGTCGCCTTTGGTAATACCCTCGCGACGGTAGGAAAGAGTGGAGACGGCGTTTTGTTCTCGCAATCTGACAACGGTATCGCCAGCGGCAACAAGATCACGACAACGGGAACGGGAGCATACGGCGTCTACTTTTATTCCTCTCTCAACGGCGTCGCCAGCCGAAACATCGTGATGACGACGCCGGCCAGCGCATACGGCATTGTATTCTTTGACTCCGCCAACGGCGCTGCTAGTGGCAACATCGTCACGACGGCAGGAGACAATGCAAGTGGCATGTACTTCTATTCTTCCGCCAACGGCACGGCGAGCGGAAATATTCTCACGACGACGGGAGCGCTCGCAGATGGCGTTTCGTTCGTTTCTTCCGACAGCGGCATCACCAGTGGCAACACCATCACGACCGGCGGAATGGGAGCGCGCGGTCTCTACACAGATGGATCGACTGATCTGACGGTGCGCGACAATAGCTTCGGTTCGATTGGCGGTAATGTCATCCAGGCCGAGAACAGCAGCAGCTTTGCGTCCGGCTCTACCGGCAACAGCGTCACAGGAACGGTCGGTGCTCGCTGCAACTCGGACGCCAGCGTGACTGGCACGGTGTTCTTTACCGACGGCATCAATTGCGTGAAACGAAGCCAATACCGTGATAGGGGGCGGTGATTGAGTAAGACATCGTCCAGCCTGCTTGCCGTCTTCCGCGAGGCGGTGGCAGGAGCGACCACAGCCAGTGTCGCGCTTCCTTTGTGCGTGGCCGCAGGCGTTCTGGCTTACTCGCCTTTGGGCAGCGATCGCGTCGCGGAAGGTGCGGTCGTCGGGCTCATCTCGGCTATCGTCGGCGGAAGCATCGCGTCTCTTTTCCGGTGCTCGTCTTTCGTGACGACGATTCCGACCAACCCCAATGCTCTTATCCAGGCAACGCTGCTGGGCGGCTTTCTGACGGCGTTCAACGGCAACACCGCGCTGGCCCTGCTGGTCTTCCCGATTTGCGCGGCACTGGCCGGACTTTTGCAAATCGTGATCGGCGGCACCGGTCTGTCGAGGATACTCAAACTCGCACCTTATCCGGTGATCGCAGGGTTCGTGTCGGGCGTCGGCTTTCTGATCATTCTGAGTCAGCTTCCGCTTTTCATTCCACACTTCGCGCTGACCAATCTCGCGAAGGTCGAGATCAATGCGTCGCTGCTGAGCCACCTGTCATTCGGTGTGTTCCTTGTCGCTGGAATCCTGTTCATCGTGCGCTTGTGGCCACGCGTTCCCGCATTGCTGGCCGGACTTCTTGCCGGTTCCGGCATTTATCATGCGATGGCATATCTCGCGCCCGGCGTCGATCTTGGTCCCACGATCGGCGCGGTCGATATTTCGGGCTGGAGACCAGCCAACATATTCGAGATTGGAGGTGCCGCCGCGCAGATAGCCAATTACGACGTGTGGCGTATCCTGATTCTCGGCTCTGTCACGTTGGCTCTCGTCGGTACGCTCGATACGGTGTTTTCGCTTCATGCCGCGCGCAAGATGGCGGATATCGAGATCGACCAAAATCGCGATCTGATCGGGCAGGGCATTGCCAATGCCGTGGCTGGAGGAATTGGCGGACTGTTTGTTTCCACGTCCTTGTCTCTGAGCAGCACGAACTTTCAGGCCGGAGGCCGAAGCCGCATTTCCACGCTGGCGGTCGCTGCGGTGCTGTTGTTAGGCATCGTAATGGTGCCTAACCTGATTTTTGCGCTGCCACGTCTTGTTCTTGCAGCGATCCTCGTTGTGGTCGGCATCAACGTCATCGACAAATGGGCGATCCGGATGAGCGTCCTCGCGCTGTTCGGACCCGCCTCGCGGCAACAGGAACGCGCGCATGCGCGCAGAAGCAGCATCGTGGTGCTGGCTGTCGCTCTCTCAACCATATTTGGACAACCAATCGTCGGCGGCGCGGTCGGTGTCGCATTGTCATGCGTCGTGTTCATGATCGAAATGAACCGGCCGATCATACGGCGGCAGGATACCGTTGCATCGTTGAGATCGAAACGTATCCGTTCCGCCGCGCAGCGCCGGCTGTTGACGAACAGGGGCGTTGAAGCCGCCGTGTTCGAACTGCAGGGGGCGCTGTTCTTCGGTAATGCCGATGAGCTGGAAATGCGGATTGCGCGTCTGCCGGCTCATGTGAAACTGGTCGTCCTCGATTTCCGAACCGTCAAGAATATCGACGCATCGGGCGCAGTGGTGCTGCAGCAGATCGGAAACCGGCTGGCCCGGCAGGACAAGCGGCTTCTCCTGAGCGGGCTGTCGGATTTGCAGGCACTGCACACCTGTGCGCCGGATATTGCTCTGAACACCTTCGCCGATCTGGACGAAGCGATCGAGGACGCCGAAGGAGATATTATCGACCGCATGTCCGGCGAGGTGAGCTCAGGGGCGGACATCCAGCTTGAGACCTCGGATTTCGGCCTGACGATGAAGCCCGAATATCTCGCGGTCCTGGCGAGCCGCATGCAAAGCGTCACGTTTGCGAGAGGCGCCATTTTTTGCCGGGCAGGCGATCCGTCCGATCGTCTCTGGTTGCTAACGAAGGGCAGCGTCAGCGTGTGGGACACGGCGGCCGAAAGGCGGCGCCGTATCGCAAGCATCGGTCCGGGCTGCACAGTCGGGGAAATGGGTCTTTTGAATGCCCGTCCCCGTTCCGCGGAGGTTTGCGCCGATGACGATGTTCATGCCTATGAACTGACCGCATCATCGCTCGATTGGATACTGGAAAATTGCCCCGATGTCGGTCGCGCCGTCCTGACCAGCATCGCACGGCAACTGGCGGAACGGCTGCGTGACGCAACGGAGGAATTGCGCCTCAAAGCGAGTGAATGAGAGTGGCTTGCACGAGTTGGTCGAAAACGGTTAAGCCGCCTTGGCAACGATATCGTTGTACATTTGGTGCAACTGCAGACCGGCGTTTTCCAAGGTCAGATACTTGCGGGTCGCGCGATAGACCTCGTCAGGGCCATCCAAGGCGCCAACTTCGAGTTGCAATTCAAGCCACTGTCCGGCGGATGCCTGATGAATGAATTGGTAGGGCAGCAGGCGCGAAGGCAGAGCGAAGTTAAGAGTGACGCATTGCCAGAAATTACTCGCCGTGACCGCCGGCCCAATAACACCTTGATCCCAGAGGATGACGCGGCACCCGCTCGCGAGCGCTTCCACGGCTGACCGACCCACCGCCAGCACAACCTCATATCGCGGCAGCATGTCTTCCGGGTGTTCGACTTCTCCTTTCATGCCTGCAAAATCGAGAGCTAGGCCGGCTCTGGCGAAGAGATCCCTTAATGTTGCGATCTGACGGGGCGTGGCCCTTCGCGAGAATAACAACGCTCGACGCTGGCGCTTCTCGCGGTGTTCGCCGAGATAGCGCCTTTCGTCAAAAAAATTCGGCAGCACCGGCACAGATTGCCATGGCGCACCCGTCATTAAACACACCATCGTTTTAATCGCCAGCGAGACGGCGCAATAGTTCTGAGCATCCGGTTGCGGCAACTCCAGGCGGGGCAAAAGGCCGTGGCACATATTGACGACTTTTGTCGGCGAGGATTTCAACGCGTCCACAAGCGGTTTAACGGCAGAAAAATGCTGAACGTGAAGAATATCTGGAGAAAAAGCCTGAACGTCGGTGACGGACGATGTAACAGGCGCACCTGTCGTAGCAGTTATACTCTTCGCGACATCTTGAAGCACGGGCGCATAAACGATGATTTCGACACCATGCCGAAGGAGAAAATCCGCGATATCCGCCGTCCACAATTCCGAGCCTCCGCGATTTCGTAGTCCATGGTTCGACAACGCAATCCTCAAGCGTCGATTTGTTCTCGTTGGTAGCTGGTTGACGGTGGTTTGGAGACGGTGCTTTACGATGGCAACCTCATCGGCATATTTGCCGACCATCTCATCGTGAAGAAACTGCGACTGCGGAGAAAGGAGATAGGTCTTGGTGTCCCGATCGCTAACACCTCTAGTGAACCATGTCTGCCTCGATTTCCGCGCTCTCCAATTCGATATAAAAGGAAATCCGCGATTGAACACCTTGCGGATGAATCGCTCGCGGCAAGAAAAAATATTTTCACTTACCGGGCCACGCATAAGTTTGCCTTTCGATGTGATGAGTCTTCGAAAATCAGGCGAGCTTATAAAGGCGATGACCGGATTTTTTCGCTTTTCTCAAGAGTCTTTGAGAACGGCATGTTCTTCGCCCGATAACGATGCCAAGCGCAAAAGCCTTCTCGTCGTCTTTCAATTTATGGGAAAGTTCCGACGCAAGTCTTGCCTGCATCTCGACGTCGTTCAATTGTCCGAGTTTGTCCTGAAGCGAATTCAGTTCGCTCACGAAATCCTGCTTTATTTCCTTTATTGTTTTCGTCGTGATGAGGTGTTCAAAAAAACCGTACGTGTAACGCATTTTCTTTGTCGCGATGCGTAGCTTGTGGCGCCTCAATGGCGTTAGTTTATGGACCTGTCGCGCCGCCCTGGAAACTGAGCGCGCGCGTTTTCGTAATTCGTGCCGGGCAAATCGCTTCAACGGCATTTCCCGAATAGAGGTGGCGTGCCTGCCCTTGTCACGCAGCCAGGAACCATCCAGGAGCCATAAGGCTATTTCGACGACGAACTCGCGAAAGCGATCGTTGCCGACGATTTTCTTCACCGTACTCAGGCAGAGATCGAGTTCAGCCTTGACATCCGCTTTCAGGAACTCGAATTCGGAGCGGGAGGCGTGTGGGCAATCAAAAATATCAGTCAAGAAAACCTGATAGTCCCGCGCGGGTGCGAGTTGATCCGCCAACCATTTGATTTTGTTTTTGACCGCCGTAGCATCGCGCCTTCGCAGCATGTGCTTGAATACCGACAGCGCCACGCGTAGCCGTCGCAGACCGACGCGCATCTGGTGAATGCCCTCGCTTTCTCCTTGCGATGCCGCGGCCTGATTGGACGCGATATGGCGGAGGCATTCGAGCCCGATCGATATGAACGCCTGTGCCGTCGGCATATCCGGATCGAGCAGGAGAGTTCTCGATTCCGAGGGAATGCCGCCGCTTCCTGCAATGGATATCCGGCTTCGTTCGGGCTTGGCCGATAGCTGCAGGTCGGTCTCTCGTGTCATGGCTGCTGCACCTGCACCTGGCCGATCGTGGCAAAACGCTACATTGCCTTCCGCTTCCGATTTGAAGCATGAAATGTATCGTCTCGTTTGATCTGGCTCATGTTGTTTAGGTTCCCGATAGGCATTGTAGCTCCGTTGGGCACAGGAAGATCACCATGAATTACAAATCGATCGGTATACATATGGTGCTGGGCACCTCGAACAGAGCATGTTTGACGGTCGCCGCTGAGCTTGCCGAACGTTTTAATGCGCGCGTGATCGGATTGGCGTCGACGATATTGCGGCCGCCACTTTATTTTACCGACGGTCTATATGGCGCCGAAATGCTGGATCGGGAGGAGGCGGATCTCCAAGTGGGTCTGGACAATGCGGAGAAAGAGTTCCGCAACGTACTGGATGGCCGCATCAAGGATGTGGAATGGCGCACCAGTCTGAAAATCGCGAAGGATTTTGTTCCGGCGGAGGCCCGCAGCGTCGACCTTGTCGTGGTTGCGGCTCAGCGGGATACCGAAAGTGACCCGTATGCGAGCGCCAGCCCGTCAGATCTTGTGATGGAGACGGGTCGTCCAATTCTGGTCGTACCACCCTCGACAACTTGGCTGGATATGCGCCGAATTCTGGTTGCGTGGAAAGATACGCGCGAGTCTCGGCGCGCAGTCGCCGACGCGCTTCCACTTCTGCAGAAGGCGAAGGAAGTTACAATCGCTGAGGTTTGCAAAGCCATCGACGAGCCGCAGGCGCAGGAGCGCGTCAACGACGTCGCAGCCTGGCTGCTTCGATACGGCGTAGCAGCTTCGGCGATTACGGCGGAAGACACGGATACTCCCGAAAATCTGGATTTGATCGCATCGAACATGGGCGCTGGCCTGATCGTTGCCGGCGCTTATGGCCATTCCCGCCTGCGGCAATGGGTTCTCGGTGGCGTGACGCAGCGTTTTGTCACCCAGCCATCGCGTTGTGTGCTGCTGTCACGCTGAGGCGATGCACGCCCGGCAAAGCTCGGCGGATCGACGCGTCGCCCGACGGTTAGCGGTCTTGCCAACTAGCTTTGATCGAGATCGTTGAAGAAGACGGTGTAGACGGCACCGATGCAGACCGCCACCGCACAGGCTTCGATCGCCAGCACCCATATGAACAGCGCAGGGTGAGCGTGGTACGAGATCCAGCCGGTCGGTGTCAGGCGGCCGCCATAGAGAACCTGCCTGCTGCGAAACGCGCTGATGAAATTGATCAGTGCGCTGATGCTGACGACCAATCCCAGAAACGCGACGGTAAGCCGGCTCTTCATCGAGTGTCTGGATATATCGTGATGGTGCTTATCGATTGGCTGATGCATAAGGTTCTGCCCACCCAGCGTGAAAGTAACAGGCTACCATGGCTTTCAAAAGCTACAAGCGTCCGTGAGCCTGTCCGTCACCGGAGGCAGGGGATTTTTCTGCGGCCGTCGAGCTCAAAAAAGAAGCCGGGTGCAAGCACCCGGCTTCAAGGTTAGTCCCTTGGGGGGAAATTATGCGCCGGCGTTCTGGACCGAGAGCGGGGTTGAGGCGGTTACGCCGTTGGCGGCCATCTCGTTGCTGCGCTCGATATGGGCGCGACGCATCGGCTTGATCACGAACACTGCAAGCAGGGCCGCGATCGAGTTGAATGCAACCGACACCATGAACACCGACTGCCAGCCATAGTTTTTGGCGAGCAGGCTGCCGAACGGCACCAGCAATGCGGCGGTGCCCTTGGCGGTGTAGAGCATGCCGTTGTTGGTGGTCGCATACTTTGCGCCGAAGGTGTCGCCGGCCGTCGCCGGGAACAGGCTGTAGATTTCGCCGAAGACGCCGAAGTACACCGCGGTCGCGAGAACGAACACGATCGGTGAATGCCCGTAGAGCGACAGCGCCAGCAGCATCAACGCACCGGTTCCGAATGCGATGAACATCGTATATTCGCGGCCGATGGTGTCTGACACGAAGCCGAAGATCGGGCGCCCGAAGCCGTCGAAAATGCGGTCCAGCGAGATTGCCATCGTGAGGGCCGCCATCTGGAAGCCGAACAGGCTGACCGGCTCACCGGCGATCTTGTAGTCGTGCGCGATTGGTGCGATCTGCGCCGCCGCCATCAGGCCTCCTGAAGCGACCAGCACGAAGGTCACATAGAGCACCCAGAAAATCGGGCTGCGCAGCGTCTCCATCGGCCGGAAGCCATAAGTGGTCTGCGGCAGGTTTAGCTTCTTTTTCACGATCGGAATGTCGAAGGTCGGCTTACGGATAAAAAAGCCGAGGATCAGCACAATCAGGCCCTGGCCCAGACCGAAATCGAAGAAAGCTGTCTGGTAGCCGCTGTCGGCGATCATGTGGGCGATCGGCACCACGGTGAGGGCTGCGCCTGCTCCGAAACCGGCCGCGGTTGCGCCGGCGGCGACGCCGCGATGGTCGGGGAACCATTTCAGCGCATTACCGACGCAGGTGCCGTAGACGGAGCCTGCACCTATGCCGCCCAGGACAGCGGCTGCGTACAGCATCTCTACCGAGCTCGCATAGGAGTTAACGACCCACGCCAGGGCAGCCATGCAGCCACCGAACATGATGACGATCCGGGGGCCGAAGCGATCGACGAACCAGGCCTCCACTGGAACGAGCCAGGTTTCAGTCACAACGAAGAAGGTGAAGGCGAGTTGGATTGCTGCGCGGCCCCAATGATACTCATGATCGATGGGGTCGACGAAAAGCGTCCATCCGTATTGAAGATTGGCGACCATGGCCATGCAGCCGATGCCCATCGCAAGCTGCACCCAACGATAGATGCCTTGCGCTTCAGCTTCGGACTGAGCTTTCACCGAATTCGTTGTCATGTTTCCTCCTGCCTTGAACTGTTGTTGAGCTGAAAGCTCCGTTCGCAGAAGAAAACTCTGGTATATAATATTCCAATTCTCAATAGTGCGCCGCAACATTATGTCAACGCGCGCGATTGAAATATGGAATTAAAATTCCTATTTATATCAATAATATAACCATTGTTTTTTGGCGATTTCGCATTTCATGGAAATGCGGTGAAAAAATAAAATTCATGAAAATTTCAAAAAGTCGCGACGACAGAGTGTCACATGCTACGTGTCGTATCGTCGCATAGGGTGCCGAGGCCTTCGAATCAGGCCTTCGGCGCGATGTCCGAGCGGACGGAGGAGGGGGCGCCGACCATCGGCATGGCCTCACGACGCAGCCCTATGAGTTCAGCGGCGCGGATAGCCGATTGCTTCCAGAAGCCAAACTGGTTGGCCCGCGAGTTCTCCAGGATGGCGATGCCAACTGCCGAGAGGAACGGCAGGCTCTGCAGCACCAGCACTCCCGCGAAGATGTAAATTTCGCGGACCTGCTTCACGTTGAAGACGACGAGCACCACCGCACCTACCAGCAGCAGGGCGCCGATCACCGCTTCCCAGAAGGCCTGGAATTCCACCGACATCCGCGACAGGCCGCCCTTCGAGGTGCGCGCGAAAGGCAAATGTTCGGTGATGAGGCCATTGGCGACGGCGCGCGAGACGGTCCATTGCACCGACATTGCCGCGATCATGGCGCCGAGCAACTGGCCGAGTTTCACTTTGACGCGCAGCCGGTAGAGCGAAACGAAGTGTGCCAGCGAGACCACGAAGCTGGCGATGATCGGCAGCGTCAGAATCTTGTCGGGAATGGCGATATCGGCGAACGACACCACCGGCACCCAGATCAGGTTGAGGATCGCAACGACGACTCCGAGGCTTTCCGCACCGAGCCAGTTCAGCCAACCGAGCGTGAATTCGCGCCGCTGGCCGGGCGTGAGGCGACTCGCGCCGGGCAGGAAACGTCGCCAGTGTTTCTTGACGATCTGGAATCCACCATAGGCCCAGCGGTGACGCTGCTTGCGGAACGCCTCATAGGTGTCGGGCAGGAGGCCAAAACCGTAGCGCGTGTTGGTGTAGTGGGTGATCCAGCCATGCTCGATGATGGCAAGGCCGAGGTCTGTGTCCTCGCAGATGGTATCGCCGGCCCAGCCGCCTGCCATCTCCATCGCTGCGCGACGGATCAGACACATCGTGCCGTGCACGATAATGGCGTTGGATTCGTTGCGCTGGACCATGCCAATGTCGAAGAAGCCGGCATATTCGCCGTTCATCGCGTAATGCATCAGCGACTGATTGCCGTCGCGGTGATCCTGTGGCGCCTGCACGAGGCCCACGCGCGGGTCGGCGAAGGCGGGCACGAGATCTTTAAGCCAGTTCGGGGTCACGACGTAATCGGCGTCGATGATGCCGATGATCTCGGCGTCAGCGGCGGTGCGTTCCATGGCGATGCGCAGCGCGCCGGCCTTGAAGCCGATTACCTTTTCCGCGTTGATAAAGATGAAGCGCTCGCCAAGCGCGCGGCAATGGTCCTGGATCGGCTGCCAGAAGGCGGGGTCGGGCGTGTTGTTGATGATGACCACGCACTCAAAGTTCGGATAATCGAGCCGGGCCACCGCATCGAGCGTTTGCTTGAGCATTTCCGGCGGTTCGAAATAGGCTGGAATGTGGATCGACACTTTCGGGAATTTGCCGTCGGCGGGCTGCGGCACGGGCTTGTCGATCAGCCGCTGCGGACGACGGCCGAAGGCAACGGTGGCAATCTCTTCGATGCGCGCCATCGCGATCAGGATGAGCGGCACCAGCAGGATCATGCCCAGTGTCAGCGCGAAGGCCGAGCCGAACACGAAGTAATGCGAGTTCCAGTAGGAGAACACGGTAGCCACCCATGCTCCGACGCCGTTGGCGGCCACGGTCAAGACGAAGACCTGCGGAATGGTCGGCAGCACGAGGCGGAAGATCGGCAGCGACATCAGGATGCCGACCAGCACCGCGATCGTCGCAACCTTCCAGTAATCCGGATCGACGATCGGGCCGGTCCAGGCGAATTTCGGTTCACGCGATGCGTTCAGAATACCCCAGTAAGGGCCGACGCCGCCTTCGAAAAACTTCCACGGCTGGTCGATGGCTTCGACGATGTTGTAGTCGAGCCCGATCGACTCAGCGCGGGTGACGAAATTGCGCAGGATCGAGGCCTGTTCGAACGGGCCGGGATCGGCGCTCTGCAGATTATAGCCCTGGCTCGGCCAGCCGAATTCCGCGATTACCACCCGCTTGCCGGGGAAGCTGTCCCGCAGCAGTTTGGAAATCGTCATGGCGTAATCGACGGCCGCGTTGAAGTCCACGGACGACGACAGTTTCGGCTCGTCGCGCCACATGCTCCAGATTTCACCAGTGGTGACGGGAACACTGACCTGGCGCTTCACTCGCTGGATGTACTCGATCAGTTCGTCGACCTTCAAATCGGCGCGATAGAGCGTTTCGTTTCCGACCACGACGCCAACGACGTTGGGATTGTGCTTGGCGAGGTCGACGGCTGCTGCGATTTCGCGCTCGTTGCGGTCGAGATTCTTGTCGAGCCAGGCGCCGACCGTAACTTTCAGTCCGAATTCGTTCGCGATCGGTGGCACCAGTTCGACGCCGCCGGTGGACGAATAGAGGCGGATGGCCTTGGTGATCTTGGAGAGCTTGCGAAGGTCGTCGCGGATTTTCTCGACGCTCGGGATATTGTCGACGTCGGGATGGGCGCTGCCCTCGAACGGCGCGTAGGACAGACTCGGCAGGATG
>Ga0209952_1003173_pt1 | contig 11619 bp, 17 predicted proteins | sample ThiBiot_750_biof_2_FD_183951 | JGI IMG/M metagenome (GOLD analysis project Ga0209952, IMG submission 183951) | Wastewater bioreactor microbial communities from Cape Town, South Africa - Thiocy_cont_750_biof (SPAdes) | ecosystem: Engineered > Bioreactor > Thiocyanate-remediating >...
GTAATATTATAGAAGTTCAGGTGCATGAATCTGGTATATATACTATTTTTATCAATGGTACTACTAATATGTTTGGATATGCTTACGAAAATAATTACACTTTATTTGATCTCACGAAAAATTCACTTATAAAACCTATCCAACCTTGTGAAGATCGATTTAAATTTACTATTTATCGTTATAAGAATAGTACATTTATATTGATAATAACAACTGTAGTGGAGGGTATGCAAGGTAATTTTTCAGTATTTATCAATGGATCAACTTCTGTTGATATTAAACACATAGGTATGTCTATTTTGAATAGATTTTTCACCGGACTTTATTTAATTAAATTTTCTTTAGATGATTGTGAGTCAGCTATAGAGTCAAATTATTCATGGGCGATGAATATTAGTGCTCCAACATATCATTTTTCTAAATACAAGCTTTCAAGCCAATCTTATGAAATCGTTCAAATAAATATAACTAAATCAGGCTATTATTTATTTTCTATTTATTTGGATATTGAGCAAATTAAGTTGGTGTCTCATTTGTATGAACACTATGTCAATCTTAATGACCCCAATTCGTCCATATCGGATTACAATCGGTTCAGGTGCACTCTTAAGCTGGAACGATTCGTTACTTACTTATATTCTAACATTACATACTTATTGTTGACGATATATGGACAGAATCGTCCGGATTTGAAGGAATTTCCTTTAATGACTGTTAGCGGACCAGATAGCATCAGTATCAAACATATAGGTATATGTGAAATAATATATTCTCTTCTTTGACGACTATTGAATACTCTTTTTAGTAGAATATAATTTTCCAAAAGTCTTTCAGTCAGTGCATATACCAGAGCCAAGTCGAATTGGGCATCGATATGGACCTAAACAATGTGGCTGGTTTCATAATTATTATGAGATCACGCAGATAAATATAGATAAATCGGGCAATTATACTGTAGCATGTCTTGTAGGATTTGAACATCACGGTTCCTCTATCAGTGGTGAATGTAATATATATGAAGAAAATTACAATACATTTAATGGAGTAAAAACGAAATTTTTCGATCTGTCGGGAGTGTTATCCTTTTCTCTGTGTTCGATACAAACTACTACCTTACAAGTCAACAGAACATATCTACTTGTCATAAATATCCCCGAAGAAAAGCGAAAAGATACCTATTCAATAGTAGTATCTGGTCCCAGTAACATGACTTTCTCTCGCATCCGTGAGTATCCAATACATCATTATAAATCTATTATATATTTTCTTGTTTTACTCTCAACGATAACTAGATCTTCAAAAATCATATTCATCAATATTAACAAAAGATACTCCTATGTATCCACGAGTATGTCACGCTGGACAGTATCATTATGAAACTATTCAAATCAATCTTCAACAGAACGGTCTCTATACTTTCGATACTAATAGTACTACTATCGAACTTTTTGGATATATTTATGAATATGATTTCGATCCATTATATCCGAACCGAAATTTAATCGCACAAAGTTCTTTGAATTGTTCGGAATATAGATTTATTATGGGAATATCTTTACAAGCTGATAGAACATATATTTTAGTGATAACAACTTTAGAACCGAATATTCAAGGATCTTTTCTAATTTCTATTATTGGTCCACATAATATCACTCTCACTAAAATCAGTTAGTAAATTTTATTGATTTTCTCTCTTTCAATTGAAATTTTCTTCAGATAAAAAACATGACACTTGTGTTCTCGGTGATCAATGTAACATCAATAAGAAAACTATTGGTCTAACTATAAATGATATTTTACAAAATCAAATTCAATCAAATATACCATTGAAAAATCAATCATCTTTAGTAATAACAAGTATTGCTTTGACGATGATTATGTTTTTATGTGGTTTTATTAACGGTATCTTCTCTTTAATGACTTTTCAAAATGAAGCAACACGAAAAGTCGGTTGTGGAATGTATCTATTTGCATCATCGATTACAACTCTATTAACAAGTACAATGTTTACAGTTAAATTTTGGTTTGTTGTTCTTATTCAACTCTATTCAACTGTTAACTTAGCAATACATCGAGCAGATTGTTTATTCATCGGTCCATTTCTAAAATTATGTTTATATCTCGATGGTTGGCTAAATACTTGTGTTGCTATTGAACGGACAATAAACGTATTCAAAGGAGTAGGATTTAATAAAGATCGAAGCAAACATGTAGCTCGTCGGGTGATTACCATTTTACCTATTCTAATTTTTGTAACGATTATTCATGAACCAGTGAATTATTCATGGATTTCTTATGATATTCCGAAATATAAATTCGTGATGGGTAATTCAATTGAACATGATAATGCTAAGAATGGATCGTTTGTATATACGACCGAATATCGAGTATTGTGTATCATTCGATATTCTCGTTCTGTTCAGACTTATAATACATTTGTGTTGTTTTTTCATCTTGTTGCACCGTTCGTTGCAAATCTTCTTTCAGCTTTGTATATTATTTTCGGCACTGCGGGACAACGATCGGTAGCGCGAAGTAAGCTGAATTACAGACAGTATGTTTTAAAACAAATGCAAGAACATCGACAATTATTGATTAGTCCTATTATTTTGCTTGTGTTGGCTTTACCACGTATAATTATTTCTTTAATATCGGAATGTGTTGATCCGTCAAGTAATCCTTGGTTATATTTAATTGGTTATTTTATTTCATTCATGCCTCCTATACTTACATTCATCGTATTTGTTCTACCTTCTAAACTATACAGAAAGATCTTCAAAGAGGCAATGATGAAATTCCGAAAATGACAATGTAGTTGTCTACTGACATCTGTGAAAATGAAAAATTTGAATATGTAATTGGACGTATTTTGATTAGCCAATTGGATTGGTTTACAAAGGGACAAAGCAAAGTTTTCTCTCTCTCGACGCTTTTTTTCAAAAGTCAATTGATCTATTTTCGTGTTCGCTTTATTCGTTGTCTCTATAGCTTAATTAATAATAATCAAGACGTTCGCATATTCTTTTGTTTTATAGATAATGAACGATCAAGTTTCTGAAAGTTCGACAGCTAATTCAGGAGGTAGAAGAGAACTTGTTGATGAAAAAGATTCGAGTTTGATTTGATTATTTTCAGGACAAAATGTTCTTCCAACAACAACACAAGAAACTCAACAAGTCAATGTTGTTGATGATACAACTCTTCAAGCTGTTTTAAGTTCAATGAGTGAAACAGAAATGAACGCCTTTCTCGAAGAATTAAACAAAACTGGCAAAGCTTGTAAAACGATTAATTATTTCTGTTTGGCGCACATTATTTTCCTTCTCTAGTTCTACCTGGTATCGGCCAAACAATCGAATTACTTACAGTTCCTGCAACAACCGACGTACCAACGACAACAGGAGCAGTTCAACAGCCGACAACTGAAACACTTTTTCAAGAAATAACAACATTAATTCAACAGTCACCCGTCGATATCGTGCCGATTGGCATCGAACAACAAAAACTAGGCACGTCAACAGCACGTTCTGGTAATACGGCAGTGAAATCAACGATTACAGCGAACAACAATGCAACTATACGCAAAGCACCTGTCCAACAGCAATTAGCAAATGATGAACGTGTCTTTTTTGGACGACCGACAACGATCGGACAAGGACAATATCACAATCGAACGGGCTTAATGTCGGCGAATAAACAGCAAACGATCGGTACCGGCGGAGGACAACACCAACAACAATATCAGCAGCAGCAACAACAACAGCAAAGACGACCGATATCTTGGTTTCAGTAAACACAAAACTTTTCAAAAAAAAACTGCAAATACTTTTGCTATTCGAATAGAAATCGTCCTCGACGACATTCCTCCGATGATGAAGAGGATTCCGATCGTGATTCGTCGCCACCAATGAGCGGCAACGAGAGTCTCGGACCCACTCGTCGTTCGACTCGAGTGCCAAAACCGAAGCAAGACGCTGATTTCGTCACATTTCCGCTCTTAGATCGCGATGAGAACGGCAATCCGATACCTCCAACACCATCGTCGATGCCGTTGAAAGGCGAAGACGATGAGGACGACATTCCCTATCGTCTCATGGACTATCCTCGTCCTCAACAAACCCAACAGCAAAATCAACAATCTCAATTATCATCGGGTCCTGGACGAAAACCACGTTCGACAGCTGAAATTCGAAGTTCGGCGAATTTGAATAAAAAACAAGCTCGTTGGCCGGACGACGAACTCTATCATGTGAAGTCATTCGTACCTTTGATCATGCCACAACAGATCATCAATCCAACAACGATGAAAAATAAAATGACACTTTGCAAACCTTTAGTTTCCGAACGTGAAGTCGAAGCTAAACCAACGAGATTCACCATCGCCACGCAAACAGGTTCGAAATTGTCTTTTTTTTTCGTCATTTGATTGTTTTTCTTTCTTTTCAACAGAAATGGAACACATGATCCCCGATGTTCCATTGGTTAGTTTACCAGTGCCCATTTATCTTCCATCGCCAACGCCAAGCTATCGGCTATTCAAACCAAAAGCTGTACCTATACCGGTTCCATTTTTCGTTCCAATTATGATACCTGTACAAAAAAAGACTTTTAAAAACATTCGAGATTATCTTCAAGTAGAAGAATCAAGTTTTTGTTCGATTGTTTTTCGAAGTTCTGTTTTCATTTTCCAGACACAACGTGATCTTTTGCCAGACGATCCGTATGAAGCTGCACTTATCATGCACGCTGAAAGTCTCGTTCGAGCAGAAAATCAACCACAAACAGCAGCAGCAACCACAACAACCACAACAAATCCTAATGATTCAGTTGTAATGATGGATTTAACACGTGATGGTTCGACTTTTGCTTCCTCTCGTGCTCATTCAACTTTCAATCGATATTTAGATTCATATTTAACAACATCACAAACCATGGAAAATCTCCCTGAACTCGATCTTGAAGCTCATTATATCGATCCAATCACATCGAACGATCCCGAAGTTCAAAAAGTAAAACATCCTAAACTCTCAATCGTCTCTTCAATCATTTAAATTTAGCTTCTACAAATGTTACCCGATGCCGGCTATCGACTCAAATGGACATACGGCGTCGAAGCATTTCAACAATGGTGTAATCAACGAAATCGTCCTATTCTCTCGGCATCAACCGAAGGTATTTCGTTTTTTTTTCAATTCCAAATAAACAACCGAAAATTTTCTTTATCTAGAAGCTGAATTTGCTAAACAATATCTCGTTAAATCAGATCTCTTGTCGTACACAAATGGCGATGAATTACAGCAAATTCTCGATGTATTCATACGCGAAGTTCATCGGCCAACAGGCGAACAATACCTGCCCGAATCGATCTATTATCTCTGTTTGGGCATACAGTTTTATCTGAATCTAAATAATCGTCAAATCGATCTGTTCGATCCACGTTACATCGAATTCAATTCGACATTAAACAAAATCCTGCAAAATTATTCGCCTAGAATCAACACTCAAAGTAAAAGAAGCAAAACGAAAACTATCGAAAAATCTCCAATCTTTGTTGTTTTAAGCGAATACAATTCATTCGTTGATTGATGAAGATTTATTGTATGATGTTCATCAATTAGGCATTCTAACGCCGTGGTCATTGTTGACGACATTGATCTATACGAATACGAAATATTTTAATTTGAAAACAGTCGAATCACATATGACAATTTCGTTTGCAAATTTCGGTAAATATTCGCAATGGGAACGATTAGGAAATGCGAATACACAAGGACAACAGATGAATTACTTGAGATTCTATGCACATAATCCAGATCTGAAATCATTAGTCAATTCACCGACTGTTTATGAAATAAGTGAACAGATCAACGATCCAGTTCGTTGTCCAATTAAACAATACGATTGTTATGTATCGAAATGTCCCGAGCAAATTCGTGGTACAGCCGATGTGTTCTATCTACGTCCATTGACTGATTCGATCAATGAAAATTCGATTTGGTATTCGAATGAATCGTTATCACCGACGATTATTGATCAAATCCTCAATCGTCTTAAACTTCTACCCGATTTCTACAATCAAACAAAACCAGTCGAAACAACGGCATTATCATCGAATGGAAATAGTACAGTTTCATCAACAGCCTCTGCTGCATCGTCAACAACACCAACAACAAATAATTAATTTTCCTCGTACTGCTCAATTGTTACGAGCAAATCGCATATTATGTTTTGTACAGAACTTTGTCTCATTTTTTTCTCTCTCTCTCTTGTGTCTGTTGTTTCAATCGAATGTTTGAGAAAACAAAAAGCTAAGCCTAAAGATAATCTAACATTGTCAAGGTGTGTATTCGTGTGTATTATTTTGTGTTTTCATGAAGAAACAAAAAAAAGCAATTTTTCTATCGATTGAAATAAACAAAAAGCAAAGCAAAATTCATTGAGAACGAAATCAAAGTTTTTTTTAATTGCTTTTACGTGTTCGGATTTTGAAATTGAGTAGGCGATAGCGCAGCATTTTAGCTGTTTATTCAAAAAACAAAATGAAAAAAAAAAGAAAAGTTCAAGCACTTGTTTATATTCGTTCGAGCAAAGAGAAGAAAAGTAAACGAAAAAAGCCGTTCGTTTTATTTTTTCTTCGCATTCGCCACTCCCCATCGATTAAATATTCAGCATCACTTTCAGTTTTTTGTACATTAATTCACGAGTATGGCTGCTTCGGCACATTCCGCTTCGTCACATCGACATTTGCTATCACCGAATCGGACAAGTTCATTTGCTGAACCAGGACTTGCACAGGATCCATCGCATGGACAAAATCCGTTCATGCAACGCGACCCAACGACCGTATCAACAAATGATTTACAATTTGACAAAGTTCTAGCGAAGGATACTGATGTTGGAGAAGAAACTGTCTATCAAGTTGAAATTGTCAATGATGAATTATCGAGAAAAGCTCGTCGATCGGAGTTAGCAAGCAAAAAATCGTTGTTAGCACGTGTTTGGCAAGTAGCTCTCGCTTCGACTATAGTTGTCGTTGCATTAGGAGCAGGAATAGGTAGTTTTTTCAACAAAAAAAATTCTATACGAAAATGATTTATCTGTATTCTTTTGTTGTTGAAAAGGTGGCTTAGCTTATTGGATAAGTATTCCGAAAGTAATCACGCAACCGTATTTACTTTATGGAGAATCATGTTTGATGAATTCACGTTCATGTGATGCAACAAGATTACTTTGGTGTCCAGCAGGAATTTGTCGGTGTACCGGTAATTTCGGTTGGAATTCAACTGCACAAAATTGCTCATGTTCTGCGTATTCAACATATAATGGTATTACATGTCTAAACTATGGACTCTATGGCGATCCATGTAGTACCTCTGAACCATGTGATCCACGAAATTTTTTGACATGTCAAGCGGTTATTAATCAAACATATTCAACTGGTCAATCGATTTGTGATTGTGATAATTCCACTTATTTGGATACAGGCACCGGTATCTGTGTGAACAAAACAACATATAATGACTTGTGTGCGGCTAAAAGTGAATGTAAAACATGGTTAGGTCTTTCATGTACCCTAACATCTGGAAGTAATATTCGTTTTTCAACTTCAATTCATTCATTGAAATATTTATTTTCTTAGTTACGCGTTGTATATGTGATTCAACATCCTATTGGAATGGTACAATATGTACAGGAAGTAAGATGAATTTGTTCGATTCAATTGATTTTATACAATACTATGATTTTAAATAAGATGCTCGTGGTTGGGAACCATGTAGTGGGTCAATTCCGTGTGATACAGTTCGAGGGCTTTATTGTAATAGTAGTACAGCAACTTGTGAATGTACTGATTTATATTTTTGGGATAATGTTACAACACAATACTGTCAACAAAAAGTATATCAAACCAAATTTACAATATACGTATATATATATCAATATTCTTGTTCGTAGAGATCCTATTCGGCTACTTGTCAATATACGTTTCAATGTAATACAACTGTTGGTCTTTCATGTCCATTAGCTTCAACAGGATGCAATTGTCCGGCAGGATCCAATCCTAACATATGTGATTGTCAATTAGGTAACTTTTGGGATGGTCAACGATGCATTTCTCTTCATGGATTCAATGGAACATGTCCTGGACAATATGCATGTTCTTCGAATCTTGTTTGTTATCTCGGGCATTGTATCTGTCCCGGTAATATGATATGGGATTCATCAAATCCAAATTGTACTTGTCCTGGATCAACATCATGGAATAGTGTTATCAACACATGTCAATAATTCAACCGGCAATTTTCGAAAAACAAAACAAAACACCCTCAACTTTTTCTTTTTCTTTTTCATTCTATCTTATTTAATCACAATCGAACTGATGACAGTGTTTCTTGCTTTGATCTATTATCTCGCTCTTTGATAATTAATTAATTGATCTGTTGAGCTCATTTGAGTAGTGTGCTTGTCATTGTATATATGCGTTGATGATGACGAGAAGAAATTCATTGAAAATGTCTTCACAATCTCGACATGTTTATACACGACAAGAACGTGCCATACTCGAAGCGAGTTATGCACGTCAATCACATCCGAATATTCAAGAAAAAGAACGTCTCGCTCAAATTTTAAATTGTAATCTTATTCAAATTTCTAATTGGTTTCAAAATCATCGAGTATGTGCACTCACCAACTTCTTTTTTCTTCTTTTTATTATCGCTTTTTTTCTTCTTCAGCGTCGAATGAAGAAATTAAATCAAACAGCTGTGTCGAACAATTCGCCTGTTTATCCAACATCGTATTTTCAATATCAATCGACATATTCAAACGATCCATCGTATTTCTACTATTCCTGTCCAATGAATCAATGTGTCTACAGTCAAGATGCTCTATTTTTCGATGAATAGATTTTGTTTTTTTTATTGAATAAAATTTGGCGCTGATGTTTATTCTTGAAATAGAAAATACTTTGTCTTTTTTTTGACTTATGAAAGAATTCAGTTCTAAACCAACGGAAAGAGATGTGATCGATGCTCTGTTGAAAATATCAGAAATCATGCACAAAGCAGAAGCGAATAAATTATCAAAACGAAGCGTTGGTGATGGCGATTGTATCAATCTTGGTGCACAAGTACCTGTACCGCCACCGATGCGAATGTTGGACTCGTTTATGTCGGAATTAAATGCAGCATCGAATTGTAATCAAGCATCGAGTCGACATCGAAAACGATTCTGTTGTGATTCATCATCGAATTCGTCGATTGATGAACGACGAAGACGACAAAAGGTTTTCGTTGAAGCGGAAAATGTAAACGATCAGCCGTTATCTGTTGATGATGAATTACAAATGACATTGGAAAAGTATTTGAAAAATCAATTATTATCTACGGATCGATCAAATTCGGAGACACAGAAAGGAATCGATGATATCGAATGTTATGAAACACAAGTTCGAAATTTATTGAGAAAAATATATCTTCGATTTGTTTGTTTTAGCGTGAGCTAGCGTTAGTGGCTGCTAAAGAAGGCAACTATACTCTCTCGTATTCGATCTACACGAATCTTTTGCATTGTTCACATTATGATCACAAGATGAAATCGGATATTCTCTCATCTCGTGCAACAGTTCTACTTCTCGATCACAAATCGTTCGAATCAATAATCGATTGTACACAAGCGATTGCTTATAATCAATGGAATAAATTAGCTTATATTATTCGTGGTGCTTGTTGGATGATACAACATGAATATACTCAAGCTATCGATGATTATTCGAAATTATTTCATTTCTTCGATCAAAGTCAATATGTTTTAGATCTTTTAAATTTAGCTTACAGAAAATCACAACAAGTTTCATCGTCGATTCATTCGTAAGATTTATTGCAAATATTGAAATACAAAACATTGAAAATACAAAACAACGACTAGATAGGTGAAGGTAGATCTGTGTAGTATTATTTTTTTGTTTCGAAATAAATGAGATTAGATATAAGACGTGCCACCAAGTGTCATTTCCATGTATTTCTGTTGATCAGCAAATGCAATCCAATCGGAATTATACGTTGGTAATAATCCCATCGATTGACATTTGTAGAGAGCAAGTGCGAGATGTGTGAGATTGCCAATAAAATACATGATTTTATGTAACCAAATATTGCCAACAAGACCTTCTTGTTCTAAAGATGAAAATGCCGAACTAAGTGAGAATATAGCCTAAAAGAAAATAAACATTTGAAGAAAACAAAAACGAATTTCGATATTTTCTTTTCTGTTACTTGTATTGGTTTCATGAATAGCATGACAACAATCATAATTGACATTAATGAAAATGAATTTCCAGCCATCCATGCAAGAATAACATTCATAGGCAATTGTTTAATAGGTTGTAAAGCAATATCCCATGAACGTCGTGCTAATAAACGTTCGTCATCTTCTTGTGTTAATAGATCTGACACACGTTGATCACTATAACCAATTGGTGTTAACACAAGATTTGAATTATTCGTTGTTGAGATATTGGCGTCATTGTTGACGTAGGTCAAACGTTCGTTTTTTCGTAATTGAAAATCAACGAACCATTTACGTCGGGTCGGATGTGGACGTACTGTTGCCGTACTTGTTGGATGGGAATTTGACATCTGAAGATAGATTATTGAAAATTTTTGTTGCTGCTGCTGCTGTTCTTTTTTCTTAAAGTAAAACAAACAAAAAAAAAACTATGTGTGTATGTGTTGTGTTTTTTCACTATTATCAATATACACTTTAAAAGAAAAAGAAAAAGCAAATTTGGAACGTAAAATGAAAAATAAAATAGGTATTAGAGATTAAAATGTATGCGTTCGTTTATGTTGGTTGTTCTTGCGGAGATTTATTTAAAAATCGACCGGCAACACGAACGAACGGATTATTCAATGGATTGAATTGTGGATCATCGTTACCGCCACGTGTTAAATGATAGAGAACAGTCAGAAGAGTTATAAAAACAAAGAATATCACACAGATCATGTAAATTGTATAACGTGTTCGAGATATTTGTGAACGATTCGATGATCCTTTTCGATTTGTCGATTGACGAGAACGTAACCAACGTGCAAACCAAGTTAAAACACTACGACGTTTGTATTTATCTTCATCATCAGGATCGGCTTCTTGCAACTATACATATAAACAAAAACAATGAATAGTTTTAATTGTTTTCGTATTTATTAACAGTCTACTTTGTTCGTATACGTTGTCGAACCTTGTGTCATATCGATAGCACGATGTGGATGATGCGAAAGGCCACTTGTTGTTAGATTACTATTTGAATTTGCTGTTGGATTAACAATAACATAACCGTTTTTCTCTGTTTCAACTAAAGTTTGTTGTTTTTCTTGATGAATAATTGGAGTTGACGTTTGATGATTCGTATCATTGGATGATATTGGCAGACGTGTTGCCCAACTAGTTGTCGAAAGTTTCTGTCGTACTTGATCGGCAACAGGTGAAACAAGATTTGTCGGTGGAAAAACACTCGTATGACATGTTGGACATGTGTAACCATCGGGCGCTGTATTCGATGGGAACGATCGGAAATATTCATCGAGACATGACCAATGAAAAAGATCGTAGCAAACTAAACGT
>Ga0209952_1003177_pt1 | contig 11589 bp, 11 predicted proteins | sample ThiBiot_750_biof_2_FD_183951 | JGI IMG/M metagenome (GOLD analysis project Ga0209952, IMG submission 183951) | Wastewater bioreactor microbial communities from Cape Town, South Africa - Thiocy_cont_750_biof (SPAdes) | ecosystem: Engineered > Bioreactor > Thiocyanate-remediating >...
CAGGATCGGCGTCTATGATCGAGCGGGCCGGGCTGCCGAAAGCGGCGCAGCCATGGAGTAGAATGCGGCAAACAAACGACGGCACATCGGCTATTTTCGGCGGCAATGGCGGAAGGGGTGGGATTCGAACCCACGGTACCCTTGCGGGCACGCCGGTTTTCAAGACCGATGTTAATCATTGATTAAATTGCATAATTTAGTAGTTTTTCGATCTTGTTGCAGCATTGTTGCAGACTGGGACGAAAAACGCCATGTCTTCCTTGGTAAAACGCGGAAAAAAGTGGACCGCGACCGCGCGCCTTCCGGACACATTTCAGGGGCCTGCACACTCAAAATCCTTCAGCCAGACATTCACGAAAAAAGCGGATGCGAGGCTATGGCTGGATGCCACAGAATCCGCGATGCGGCTCGGGAATTGGCGCGATCCTCGGCTTGAACCGAAAGCCTATGGGCCTTTGGGATGGCCGGAAAAGAAGCTTGCGGAGGCGCTGGACGATTACCGGGTGCGGATCACGCCAGAGAAAAAAGGCGCGACAAAAGAAGCGCAGATGTTGGTGATGATGGCGCGTGAAGAATTCGCGCAAAAGCGCATCCGCGATCTAATCGTTTCTGATTTCGTGGACTATCGGGACGCTCGCGAGGCCGATGGGAAAGCGGCCTCGACCATCCGGAATAATCTCAACACGATTTCGGCCGTTTATGAGTGGCTAATCCACGAAAAAGAGGTCGATATATCGAACCCGATTGCGTCATTGCGAAAGCGACGACGCGGCGTCCCGCAGCCGTCGGGCCATCGGGAAAGACGGCTCCGAGACGATGAGGAAACAAGGATCACAGATGCCATTGACAGTCTCGATAAAGAGATGACGTCGCGCCAGTGGAAAGTATTATTTCCGCTCCTTCTTGATACGGGAATGCGCCTTGGCGAGGCGATGTCGATCCGGTGCGAATGGATTCGACGTGAACACGGCTTCGTCGTCATCCCGGATTCGAAAAACGACGCCCCGCGCCACGTTGCGATTTCGGATCGTGCGTATGCCGGTCTGCTCGAATTGACGGACGGTGAACCCGACGACAGCAAGACTTTCCGTTTCTCCCAGTGGGTCGCAGAAAATGCGTGGCGCAACGAAATTCGGATTACGGCAAAATGCCCCGACCTTCGGATTCACGATCTCAGGCATGAAGCCCTTTCGCGAATGGCAGCACGCGGCGCCGATTTGAAAACGTTGATGCGTCAGAGCGGTCACAAGACGGTGGCGGTTCTCATGCGCTATTTGAATCCAACGCCGCAAGAACAGAGGGAGAGGCTATTCCCGGCAACCGCTGTGGTTGCCGACGAGCCGACAACATCGATGGATCAGCGCGGGTAACTGCAAGTGTCAGCCTGCATTCCACCTGGATTACATATTCTGACGTTGTAGGTTGGAGTTGGTGCAGGGGAAGGTCGGGCTAAAACCGAACGTAACAATGCGTCATTGGATTGATCTCGATTCTGATCCAGCGACATTAAACATTTGGCGTATTCAGTGCTTCCTTCTTTAAAGCCGTAAGCACTGCATCTGCTTCGATCGGTCAGTTGCGCCTCGTTCCTTCGTTGGTAACCAGCCGTTCCAGGTGCGCAATCATTCCATGCCACGAGTCCCGTTGCGCAGTCGACAGGATGCCCGGCACAGCCCGATAAAACTAGTGCCAAACAGAATATTCCAAACCGGTTCATCGTAGTTTCCCCATGCGACATTTATTTTCTGATTACCTCAGCAGTAGAGGTCATCACTGTAAAGTTCGTCAGGTTCAGTCCTATCCGGAAAATGTAGCTGATAGGCTTCCATCCGAGTGACGTATCTGTTGGTTGAGGTGACAAATCCCAGATCTTTTCCATCTGGTTGTTCACCCTCATATCCGACTATCGCTTGGAGTGCGCGGATGGCATCATTGTGCCGGAAGCCTTGAACAATCCTTCCATTGGACGCACGAACGGCTGCGCAGATAATTATTTCAGGTGTGACGGTGCACAATTTGCCGAACGTGACGCACTCGGCGGTCCGACCGATGCAATCTTGCCAGATTTTCATATGGGTACCTCGTTCAAAGAGGCTTTTCCATCTCTACGGATGCCAGGGCTATGTCAAGAGCGCCGTTGTGTGAGACGGATGGACAAACGGCAGTCAATTCAAACCCGCTCTCGTTGATCGATGGTACTCCATAGCAGGAAGTATCAGACGGGGGCCTGTTGTATCGCTACGAGTTGGCGGTATCTCTCCATCGAGTAAGCTGTGCCAGCCCCGAGGCAGTATTCAATCCAGCGAAACACACTGGCAAAATCGTCACTCTGTTTATTTAGGTCCTTTATGTGCTCCCAATCGAGGGCGAGGCGAGGTATCCCTGGAGTCAGGATTGCTGGGCTACGGGTGCCGACTAGTTTTTCGAATTCAAGATCAGACATGTTCATTAATCTGGAGGCTGGGGGGAGTGCGGATAATTGTTCGCGATCGAATCCAAAAGTTGAAACGGTTATGCCGTAAGATGTCCCTAAGCGCCGAAGTTCGTCAGCCAACAACGAGTCAGTGATTGCGCAGGCGAAAACGAGGGACGCAGAATGTGCCCACTTTGAATTACTGACGCACTGAAAGAAATACTCCCGCAGTGTGGATAAGGTGAGATCGACTTTGAGCTCCACACTGGTCAGCCGGAATGGTTGTTCTCCGAGGCCCTGCTTCACTCGCAATTCTGTACCGTTGAGTCGAAACATGCCGTCATCACCGGTTTCGCCCACCTCCCAGTCCAAAACAATCAGATCAGGGAATTTCCATTTATTGACCCCGGCTTGGCGCCGTACGGCAGCGGTGTGTTCAACGTGAACCGGAAAGCTGTCTTCGAGTTTCAGATATCTAAAATAGAATGAACGAAATTTTTCCTCTGGTTGGTTGTCTCGGCCAGCCAGCGCTTGTTGATCGACCTCGGTGATGTTTTGCGTTGGTTCGCTACGGACGATGACGTCTGATCGGCGATAGTAGCCGTATCCAGCATCTCTTCGCGCGATCGGAGCTGTTGGATCCTTCGATAGCACCGAGAACGTTTGTACGTAAGAAGCATCGGCATAGGTGCCATCAACAAGTCCTTTACATCGGACCGTGAGTTCTGGACCAGAGATCGCATCAGCGGGGTCATCTGGCAAAATGTCTGGTCGAGATAGAATTGCGCGAAGTTGTCGTTCTAGGGTCTCGGGCATTCGTCGCTCCGCGAGGTGAAAAAGGTCGAGGGAGATGGTGATCCTTAACCATTTCTGGAAATAGAACCTAGCTCCCGGAACGTCCATCAATTTGATTTGGTAGGCGCATAGCACCCTAGACGTGGAAACCCACGAACCGAATGTTTGAGGCCGGGGTTGACGTGATGGAGCGGCGCATAAGCTCGTTCCGTGTCAGGCCCATCGGGGCCTGACCGCAAGCGCCCCTTGGCGCGCCTGCGAGGGCCGAGCGCCGCTCCATGACGTCACAGCCGCGTCGGGGCCCCGGTTCTATTCGAGAGGACGGCGGGCGCGCTGCGCCCAGGCGCGGGACACGTGGCCCGTGCCGGCCGTCCGAAGAATCGAACTGGGGAGAGCGGCGGGGAACCCCGGCCGACCCCCGTTTCGGACATCGTCCGTTTCCGGGAGCAAATGAATATAATCCTTATAATAGGAATATATGTGATGGCTGCGCGGCGAAAAATAAGGATTAATTCCTACGGAAAAGGTGCTAAATTACCGCTTTCCGACCTCCGGCGTCCCGACAGCCATTTCCGTGGAAATGAGAAAGAGGTATTTAAACTCCGATTTCCATCATTTCGAGCAAGGCGTCCCAAAATGGCGCAGGTTTAAACGCGATTCTAGAGGGGGGTTTGAGGTCGCCGTGGATGTTTGCCCACGGCGGAAAAGCCCCCAGAAGATCATCGCGGCAGAAGGCTGCGCTGGCCTTCTCCGCGCTTGGTGGGCCATCCGTCAAGCGGTCCCGGCGTGTCAGAAACAGGCGCAGCCGTTTCCGGCGTGACCGCTGCCACGATCCTCAATCCCGAAGCTCGCCAGTCCCGAAGACAACGGGCGGGATGCTCGCGAACGGCGGCGGCAAGACGGGACCATCCGTCATCCGGATCGACTGTGAGGAAATACGTCTGCAAGGCGAGGTCGTCAGCAACATCTGTTCGATGGCCGAGAACGTCGCACCATTGACGTCCTTCGGTGCGGATACGTTGATGATGTTCATGGCGGCGCGCCGTTGTTTCGTCGGTGCGTATCCACGCGCCGATGTCAGCGGCGTAATAAGCCCACTCGTGACGCGGCGTCCTGCCGTTGGCACGCTCGATGACGTAGCGGCGGAGAACGTGTGGGGCGACCGTCATCGCATCTCCAAACGGTTTTCTTCGGCGCGGCTTTCGGCGTCCGGCTTCGGTGGAGCAAATTTCCGACCGGTTTTTCGCTCCCATGCTTCAAGCTCGGCCGCGCCTGTCTGGCGAAACCGTTCTAGTTGAGGGATGACGTCCGCAACCGATTGAGCCGCAAGGAATTTGCGTTGCTCATCGTCGAGGTGGATCGCCACGAAAGCCTGAAGATCACCCGGCAACCGAATGACCGAATTCTTGTCGCCGCGCGCGGCGGCAATGAGGTCCTTAGCGGCGATCATTTCAGATCTGACACCGGAAATTGTCCTGACACTTTTCGCGGATGCTTCCTGTTCACGACGCCAAGCAGATTGAATCTGCGGTGACGGATTGCATTTATCGACCTCGATTCCCTGACGTTGCGCTGCGATCCAGATGCGGTCCTGTTCACTCTGCGTCCAGTGCCCGTCCAGGGAAACGCCACCGTTCCAGGCATCGCGTGCTTTCAGGAGAGTGGCGGCAATCGCCTCATCTGTGAGGCCGCCATGAATTTCGAGGCGGTCGCCGGTGTCCTTGATCCGGGAATGGCCCACGTCGATCCAGCAACCGTCTGGCCCGGCAATGCCGACGTATCCCCGGGCGGACCACCACATCGCCAAGGCTTTGATCTTATCTTCGGACAGTTTCGTGACCTTAAGGGCATCTGCGGCGTCGGCGCCAACAGCGGCCGTTTTCATCAGGTGTTCGACCTCGACGCCCATAAGAGAGGCGATCGCTCCGGCGAGAACTTGAGCACGTCCCGATGGTCCCCATGTGCGGACAGAATTTCCGGAACGATCGACTTCGATCCATCCGCCGTCGTTCATCATGATCCGCGCGGCGCGCCGTCCGGGAGTCGGCATCTTGACCATACGTAGGTCGTTGGAAAATGGATGCGCGTTGAAGCCAGCAGGAGCAAGTTTCGCGAGTAAATCGGCTTTAAAATTCTGCGCTTTTATCGCCTTCATGATTTTCCCCTTCGCCTGAATTACCCCTTGCAGATCGATATTTTTTATTTGTTTGACGGCGGCGACGTCGCGAATGCGCTTTCGAGCCGCTGTAAGGCTGCCGTGTGATGGCCAAGGATTTCCACGATCGCGGACAGAAGGGCTTTCAGTTCGTCGATCGGACTCGTCTCGCCTTCCGGCTCCTTCAGCAGGTCCAAGAGCGGCAACAGTTGCTCCGAGTTCTCCCGTGCGCCCGTCGCCTGCTTCAAGATTTCTTCGCTTTGCTCGACCATTTTTTATCTCCTCGACCGTTGGAAACCGAATGCCCGCGATGCGTTTCCGGATCATTGCCGCTGTGATGCGATCTCCACCTTCGGCGCGCGCCGCCGCGGCAAGAACACGAGTCAAACTGTGCGTGCCGGCGGCTCGATCGACAAGGACGAGTCCTCGATCGCCCTTTGCGACGTCAAATCCGGAAGCATCCAAGGCGGCGACGAATGATCTGGCGTCGTCGCTGGTCGTCCAGGCGGCAAAGGCTGCGTTCCGGACGTCATCAAGCGGAACGGCGGTACGTTCCGCTTGCGCCCGTTGTCGGGGTGTCGAATGCGCCACGGGGCGCTTTCCAGAAAGAAGCCCTGCGGCTTCCATTGCGGCGGCGACGTCGACGCGGCCTTCGGACAAAAGGGCCTTGTGTACGGCGCGATTATGTTTTCCGCGGACAAACGGCAGGCTGCATTCGTGTTCGGTGATCCGGGAAATTTTTTCGCGCCTCGCGTACTCGTGGCGGAGGTCCGCAACGCGCCCGTTTTCACCAACCAAGGAATAGATGACGTGCCCGTGTTGCCGACCGTCCTTGAGGTGAAAAACGCCGCATCGCTGTGCGTCCTGAAGGCCGAATTCGGCTTCGTAGTGACGCAAGAAAACGCTGATGATCTCGTTCGGATTCGTAGCCTCGGGCGGCGGGTCGACATGAATATGATGAACCGGACGATCTGTCCGGCCATGCGCTGCGTCTGCAACAAGCTCTGCAATCTGTCCCTTGAGGTCTTCTGCCGCCAGTCCACGCGACGGCATCACGAGAACACGTTGAAGGGCTGTCGTCTTGAGAAGATGGCGCGCGAGGGCGGCACCGCCTGCGCCTCGTGTCGCCCCGGCGATCATCTGACGGCATCGGCTGCGCGCAGCCGATGCACGATGGCGACGATCTCGGCTTTCGCGGTCCGTAGGTCGCGGATGATGGATTCCAGGACGTCGTGTTCCGGAAGCCGACCATTCTCCCGGCTGGCTTTGGATAGCTGAACCGTTGCGCCTGTGAGACGTCCAACCTGTCCGCCAAGGCTGGCGATAACGGCAAGGTCTTCGGCTGGGACAACGGAAGGGCGTGGCGGTGGTGACGGCGGCAACGGGGGAAGGCTCTCCTTATCCGGGAGCGCGGCGACGATGGCGGATCGCGCAAATCCGGAAACTGAGACGTCCGACGTCTTCGCGGCGGCGGCGAGTGCTGCGCCGATGTCGTCAGGAAGACGGAGAGTCAGGAACTTCGGATTTCTCATTGCGACGTCTTGCCTTCGGAAAGGAGAAAGCTTTTTACGAGAGGGTGAGAAACCATCTGAAGACGTCCGATTTCCGCGATTTTAGGAAATTCGCTGGGCACCGAGACGACGCCTAGGAACCATTTTTCTCCCGTATTCATACGGAAAACGATGGTCCAAAATCTAACGGACACGCCGTCTTCGATCGCAGTGCCTCCGGCGACCGCGACGATACGATCACCGCCGCGACCGCCGATCTCGATGCTCGTGAGGGGACCGATTTCAGCGTCGGATCGGAGAAAATCGACGTTGTTGATAGGAGTAGGTGTCATCGCAATCGCCATCCTTGATGGACGTCATCAATGATGATGTCTGCCGGCGGCGAAATTCCCAAGTCGACAAGCCGTGGCGTGTCACCGTGGTCGGTGATGGACAAGCCATGGCGTGTGACGTCGCGATAACGCGATCAGGACGATGACGGCTCTTGGAGGGGGTCCATGGGGGAGGCTTGCCTCCACCTGGCCAGCATGGAGTACTAAGCGAAGACCACCAGAATCCCCGGCAGGATGTCAACAATAGCCGTTTAGGCTGCCACATTGCCCCTTCCGGAAATTTTCTCGGCGGCCTGCAACGTGGCGACCTTGGCCCATCGCTCGTTCGGAAACTCGCCAAGACGATGAACCTCGGCGCCGTCGACGACTTCGGCGGCAAAGCCTTTCCGGAGCGGCTGAATCACGAGGTCGATGCCGCGATGATCCGCAACAAAGCTGAAGACGTCGGGCTCATATTCAAAATTTAAATCGTCAATTCGCATTGGCGTTCTCCTTTTCCACTTGCGATGATGACGACAAAACCTCCATGCAGCCGAATTGTCCAGGCTTCCCCGGAAACGCAAAACGCCTGCAAAATAAGGGGAAAGGACTCGTTTGACGTCCGCAAGGATTCAATCCTTTGACGTCAAGGACTCGATAAAGCCCCAAGCGTTTATTCCGCGGCGACGTGTCGCGGTCGTTAGGCTGCTATCGCACGTTCGGACGCCTCGCGGTCGAGGCGAGCGATTTCTTTCACGACGTCGGAGGCCGACGGCAACGCGGCGTCGGGGTGTCCTTCGTTCCGGAACGTCTCGATACGCGCTGCGATGATCTCATGCACGTTTCCAAGCGCCTGCGCGCTCTGAATGCGATATGCGATGTTCCGGGCGAGCATGACTCGGGTGGCAGCATTTCCGGCCGCGACGTCAGCGGCGGACGTCTGAACTTTCCGAGCACGTTTAAGCGTGATGACGCCTTCGGCTTTGTCGGCGTCGGCGGCCGTCTCGGCAACGATGCACTCGAAGACGTCGGATGCGACGTCTCCGGAAATGGATTCGATTCGGGACAAGAACGTTCCGGCCATCTTCATCCGCAAGAAACGATGCCAGATGTACGATGGGACATGACCGACAACGGCGCCCGCGTCGTCGAAGTCCTGTTCGCCCGGTTCGTCGGGGACGTCATCGGCATCAAGACCAAGTTTTTCCCGCATGGGTTTCGTGACGATGCACGAGCGGGTGCCGGGCATCACCTCCGCGTACTCCTTGAAACGAGCGAAAGCGTCGACGTCGCCTTGGTCGGCATCGTCAACGATGTCCCAAATGGTGTCGCCGTCGCCTTCGTCCTTATGCGCGTTTCCTGCCAGCTCCCACGATGCGCCCTTGGCGATGTATTCGCCTGCCGCTTCGGGACTGGCGGCGATCTGCCAGCCTTGGCCTTTGGTGGACGTCTTTCCGCCGCGAGCGGCAATTTGACGTCTAAAACGTTCGACCAAGATCCGGCCTGCGTCCACGGCGTCCGCTTCGCTTCCGGAAAGGCATGGCATTCCGAAATGGATATGAATATGCCAACCGTGGTCGCCGTGCGTGACTTCGACGGCAACCAGGACTCCGGCGATCATCGCCCGCGTTTTGATCCGTTCCCACGGCGCGCCGCGACGTGCTGCGGCAAAGGATTCGGTCAGCATTTTCTTGAGGTCTGCGAGCCGATCTTTTTTCCCGTGTGACAGCGTGACAAGGCCCATCACAAAATGGCCGGTGCGCTCCACGGTTGCCTCGACGACACGCTGAACATTGGTCTGCCGACGCTTTGCCACCGCTGTGGCGCAGGTCGGGCAAAGCCACGCATGTTTGCACCGGTAGACTCCCGACACCCATGCGCGCGACTTTCCATTGCGATGGATCGTGACTTCTGTTCGCGTCTCTTTCTCGTCCTTGTCATAGGCAGCATGGCCGCAACCGCAAACGGAAGGACCACGTTCGTTTTCTTTCAGGCCGTGGCGAAGCATTCGCACCGCCGACGCCTTGAGGTCCCATCGCCTCTTACTTTCTGAGGGCGAAGTTGATGACGATGAAGAAACGATCAGAGTTTTATTGGAGTTTGCCGCATCTCCTCGTTCTTCATGATGTAGGGGGGTGAATGTAGCTCCTCTGCTGGCAAGCTCGGCCCTTCCGGGCCTCGTATCGGTGTCGCTCCATATGTCGATTACATCGCCGCTAGAAACGGTTTGCGCGAACAATCGGCGGGAGTTTCCCTCGATCGCGATGTCGCGGTCGAATCCATCATGCCCGACGTTCGTTCGTCGGCGGGGACTGTTGACAGATGCACGATTGAAAGCGACCATTTTCTTGTCCTCGATGGCCCCGCCAGGAGCGCCTGCAAGCGCGTTGATCGGCGGGGTTTGTCATTCAAGGGTTCGGCCAATCGATGCGTCCGTCAAATGCGCGACAAGGCATCTGCGCGTGAACACGCGAAAACGCCCACAGAATCGAGGAAATCAGAATTCCGGGAAAAACGGCTGCGCGAGAAAATCCGCCGACAGTATATGATGGACGACATATAAAGATCGTCGGCGTTCCGGAATGATCGCGAAAGCCAACAAGTGCGGGCGTTTTCACGAGTCCGGCGAAACGGCTGCGCTGTCCTCGATCGCCTTATCACACATCGTTTTGAACTGTTGGAACGTGGTCAGGAGAATGTGCGCGCGGGTCATGAATTTTTCGAACCGCCCGTAATCGAAAGACTCGGCGGTAACAAAGGCGTCACTCTCGAGCATCTTCGCATGCCAGAGGACCATCGGCAGGCCTTCGGGATTGGGTCCGATCTCGCTTTGCGTGTCGCCACCGAAGCGGACACTCCAAACACCGTGCGCGATTAGATTACGTTCTTGCCGAAGTTCGGCCAGCGCGTTCCAGGTGGGGCCGATGTCAAGCTTCATATGCCCTTCGATTACCCCGCGCACGAACTTGATGTTTTCGTGAGCGTGCTCTTTTGCGATTTGCTTTTTTCGCTTGAGGTCTGCCTGTTCGAGTGCCCAGATGGTCTCAATCACCATGTGATCGATGTGGGAGAAGATCGTAATCGCCTCGGCGATCGCGATCTTCAAACGCGCGGGTAACTCGAACGACCATGTCATGCCGGGTATCGCGATTCTCGTGGAGGGCGGCTTGGTCGGCATGCTCTGGCCTCTCGTTCCGGTTGCCGTCTATAGTGGGGCTTTCAGAGGGATACTTCGATGAATTTGACGACGGGATTGCGTGCCGCGGCACTCTCCGCAGCCATGTTGGTCATCGCAACAGACGCACATGCCAACGCCTTTGACGACTGTGTCGTGGAAACGCTCAGAGGAACGACGTCAGACGTGGCGGCAAGATCGCTGAAGGTCGCGTGCTTACGGAAGTCCTCAGTCGAAATTCCAGCCGAGATGCTCGTCGATCTGACTGGAACGGCGGAATACGGCGACTTCGGCAAAAACATCGGCACCGGTTTCTGGATTCAACTGGAAAATAAAACCAAGTTTGTCATCACCGAGATCACGATCAAGGTTCAGGTCGGCGACGGAAAGGTACAGTATTTCCGGACGGATGATTTTTGGACTCCAACGCCCGGCGTTGTCTACGCCGGGCCACCGCCAGACCCGACCAGATCGATGCAGATTGCGCCATACGCCACAGTGAACTATCGCGTCCTGACCAAACAACCTGACATCGACGTCAAGAAGCAGAAATACAAGTGGGGAATTGCATCCGCGAGAGGAATTCCGACCGCAGGACGATAACGAAGCCTCGCAATATCGAACGCGGTTTCCTTCGCCTTTCTCCATGTCGATTCTTTGCGGCTTTCGGCCGGGCCACGGGTCCCGGCCTTCATGCGCCGTGCCGGCGCACCGCCACTCCCGAATAGACATGGAGCCTCGCGGCTCAGTGACTGGTCGGTCGGGCCGCACGCCCCGCGCAAAGCGCGCGCCAAAGAGGCGCTGCCGTCGAGCCCCTTGGGGCTCGACGCAGGGGCAAGCTTACGCGGCCCTCGCGACCGTCAACCGCGTTCTGGTTTCCAGCGTCTGCGGGCGTTTTCGCGTTTCCGGGAAGGCGGATTCGCCGGGCTATTCCGAACGGGCGTCCTGCAACAGAAAAATTGTTGCAGCATTGTTGCAGGTTGCAAGCCGCTTTCGCGTTCCAGTTGTAAAAATGGTAACTTCCCGTCAACAGAATTTGCGAAATACAATCAATGGTTTCTGGCGGAAGAGGTGGGATTCGAACCCACGGTGGGCTTGCACCCACGCCGGTTTTCAAGACCGGTGCCTTAAACCACTCGGCCACCCTTCCAGTCGTCGGCGTAGCCCTTATAGCGCTTTCGAGCGAAGTGGATACCGCTTCGCATCAAGAAAACGCGTCAAGACGAGAT
>Ga0209952_1003191_pt1 | contig 11569 bp, 9 predicted proteins | sample ThiBiot_750_biof_2_FD_183951 | JGI IMG/M metagenome (GOLD analysis project Ga0209952, IMG submission 183951) | Wastewater bioreactor microbial communities from Cape Town, South Africa - Thiocy_cont_750_biof (SPAdes) | ecosystem: Engineered > Bioreactor > Thiocyanate-remediating >...
GACGTGCTTCATGGCGAGATAGGCGCTCTTGAGATTGACCGCGAACACGCGGTCCCAATCCTTCTCCTCGACCTCAACGACGCTGCCGACTTCGGCGATGCCGACATTGTTGTCGAGCACATCGATACGGCCATAGGCCTTGAGACACGCGGCGACCATCGCCTTGATGTCGTCCTCGCGCGCGGCATCGGCCGCGAACGCCACGGCCTTGCCGCCTTCCTTGGCAATGATCGATGCGGTTTCCTCGGCAGCCTTGCCGTTGCGGTCGACGCAGAATACCTGCGCGCCCTCGCGGGCGAAGGTCACCGCGGTCGCCTTGCCGTTGCCCCAGCCCGGCCCGATCGATCCGGCGCCGACGACGATGGCGGTTTTTCCCTGGAGCCTGCTCAACCGATCTCTCCCAGATTTATCGCGACGTAACACGCACTTGTCCCGCAATCGCACGGCCGCGTCAAATTCTCATGGCCCGCACTGCCGTGTCATCTGATAGAGTGACGGCACCATGTTTGCGCTCGAACTCGGCATCGTCACGGTCCTGATCGTCATCAACGGTCTGCTCGCGATGTCCGAACTCGCCATCGTCTCGTCCCGCCCGTCTCGTCTCGCCGCACTGGTGGAGAAAGGCGTTCGCGGCTCGCGCCGGGCCCTGGCGCTGGCGTCCGATCCCGGCAAGTTTCTCTCCACCGTCCAGATCGGCATCACGCTGGTCGGCGTGCTGTCGGGCGCGCTCTCCGGCGCGACGCTCGGGCAGCGGTTGACCACGTGGCTGATCGAACTTGGCCTGACCAAGGGCCTTGCCGACACGCTCGGCGTCGGCGCGGTCGTCGGCGGCATCACCTACGCCTCCTTGATCATCGGCGAACTCGTTCCCAAGCAGATCGCGCTGCGCAATCCGGAATCGGTGGCGGTGAAAGTGGCGCCGGCGATGACATGGCTGGCGCGGATCTCCTCGCCAGTGGTGTGGCTGCTGGACGTTTCCGGCAAACTGCTGTTGCGCATACTCGGCCAGGGCGGCGCCCAGAGCGATACCGTGACCGAGGACGAAATCCGCTCGCTGGTGCGCGAGGCGGAAACCGCCGGCGTGCTGGAGCCCGGCGAGAAGGAAATGATCGCGGGCGTGATGCGGCTCGGCGATCAGCCGGTCGGCGCGGTGATGACCCCGCGCCGCGAGGTGGATTTCATTGACCTTGCCGATTCGCCGGACGCCATCCGGGAGGCGATCACCACCAGCGTCCATTCGCGACTGCCGGTGTTCGACGGCGACCGCGACGCCGCGCTCGGCGTGGTGCAGGCCAAGGACATGCTGGACGGCTATCTTGCCGGCGTCGCACCGGATATCCGCACGCTGGTCCGCGAGGTGCCGGTGATTCCGGAAGTAGCGGATGCGCGCGACGTGCTGGCGATCCTGCGCGGCTCGCCGGTGCATTTCGGGCTCGTGCATGACGAGTACGGCAGCTTCCAGGGCATCGTCACCGCGGCCGATATTCTCGAGTCCATCGTCGGCAGCTTCCACACCGAGGAGGGTCCTGCCGAAAAGCCTGCGGTCAAGCGCCCCGACGGCTCGTACCTGATCGAAGGCTGGATGCCGGTCGATGAATTCGCGGGCGTGCTCGGCATTCCGCTGCCGTTGTCGCGCCCCTACAACACCGCGGCCGGCTTCATGCTGCAACTGTTCGGCGCGATCCCCGAGGTCGGCGAGACACATGATACCAACGGCTGGCGTTTCGAGATCGTCGACCTCGACGGCCGCCGCATCGACAAGATCCTGGCAACGAAAATCGCGCAGCCGCGGCGGGCGATGTAGCGTCCTGCTTCGTCATTCTGAGAATCAGACTGCGAAGTGCAATTCGTCGCTTCAACATCGTTGGCGTCGTCCTCGCGAAGGCGGGGACCCAGACTGCGCAGCGTTTTGCGTTCTAGAGACGAGGCAAACGCCATTCAATAATTTCGACCGCCAGGGGTAATGGGTCCCCGCCTTCGCGGGGACGACAATTTTCGTGTTGCCTCTCCAGTGCAAAGAGCAAATTGGTCGTTACTCGCACGCGCGCATCGTTGTCGTATGCACACCGACGTCATGGCCGAGAATTTTCGACAGCGTGCGACACGTCCCATTCGCGCACAGCCGCCATTCCCCCGCTTTGCCGGAATTGCCCAGTACCACTTCGGGCATCGGTGCGCGATGCGGTTGCCAGACGAACCAGTCGTCCACCAATCGCGCTTCCGGCGGCGGCTCCATGCCGGCGCCTGAGCCTTTCACCCGCGCAGTGACCAGTTCAAGCCCTTGCGGCGTGACGCGCCAGTCTTCCTGCCAGTCGATGTGTTCGATCGAATGCGTCCACACCAGCGTGAAGGCCGCGACCGCCAACGTCTTGGTGACGCCGGCGGAAATCAGGCACAGGCTCACGCCGCGACCGCGTCGGGCGTCGGGCGCCGACGCCAATCCCAGAACACGATGATCGCGGCGAGCGCGAAGCCGACCCAGTCGCTGTAGGGGAATTCGCCGAGCAGGCACAGCGCCGCCGCGAAGGTAACGATGCGTTCGACGATCGTCATCCGGGTGAACAGAAAGCCGATCGCTACCATGCCGAACAGGCCGATGGCGATCAGCGCCTTGACCGAGGCATAGGCGACCGCACCGTAGAAACCGAGATAGGCCTCCATCGGATCACCGGTCTGTAACATCAACGCCGGCGAATACACCGCGATGAACGGAATGACATAACCCGCGAGCGCGATGCGCATCGCCTCCCAGCCGATGGTGTCCGGATTCTCCTTGGCGATCGGCGCCGCCGCGAAGGCCGCCAGCGCCACCGGCGGCGAAAGGTCCGCCATGATGCCGTAGTAGAACGCGAACATGTGACTGACGATCAGCGGCACGCCGAGTTTCGCCAGCGCCGGCGCGGCGAGCGCGGCGGTGATGATGTAGGTCGGGATGGTCGGGATGCCGGTGCCGAGCAGGATCGACAGCAGCATAGTCATGATCAACGCGAGGAACAGGCTGTTCTCGCCGATGCCGATCACCCAACTTCCGAAGATGTTGCCGACGCCGGTCTGCGTCATCATGCCGATGATGGTGCCGACGATGGCACAGGCCATGCCGACGGTCAGCGCCGACTTGGAGCTTTCCGCCAGCGAATCGCGGCAAGCGACCAGCGTGGCGCGGCCACCCTTGGTCAGTGCCGCAAGCAACACCAGCGCACTGACCACGAGGCCGACCATCATGATGTCGATGCCGCGCTGGAACATGGCGCCGACCACCAGCGCCAGCAGGATCCAGAAGATGTAGCGGATCATCTGGTTGGGCAGACCGAGCGCGATGCTGGCGCCGAGGATCAGGGTCGCGGTCAGCGCTAGCCCCATGATGCCGGCGTAAAGTGGCGTGAAGCCCTCGAACAGCATGAAGACCAGCACGGCGAGCGGCAACACCAGATACCAGCGCGCCACCAGTGCATTCCACGCGCTCGGCATCTCCGCACGGCTCATGCCCTTAAGGCCGTACTTGCCGGCTTCGAGATGCACCATCCAGAAGGCTGAGGCGAAATACAGGATCGCCGGAATCACCGCAGCGCGCACGATCACCATGTAATCGACGCCGAGCGTCTCGGCCATGATGAAGGCGACCGCGCCCATCACCGGCGGCATGATCTGGCCGCCCATCGAGGCCGTGGCTTCGACGCCGGCGGCAAAGGCGCGGCGATATCCGAAGCGGATCATCAGCGGAATGGTGAACTGCCCCACCGTTACCACGTTGGCGACGCCGGAGCCGGAGATCGTACCCATCATGCCGGACGCCACCACCGCGACCTTGGCCGGGCCGCCGCGCGTGCCGCCGAAGATGCCGAGCGAGACGTCGGTGAACAGCTGGATCATGCCGGCGCGTTCGAGAAACGAACCGAACATGATGAAGAGGAAGATGTAGGTCGCCGACACATAGATCGGCACGCCGTAGAAACCTTCGGTGCCGAACGACAGATGGGTGATGATCTGGTCGAAGCCGTAGCCGCGATGATTGAGGGGCGACGGCAGATATTGCCCGAACGCCCAATAGAGAATGCAGGCGCCGCACATCAGTGGCAGCGCCGCGCCCATCAGTCGCCGCGTGCCCTCAAAAATCAGGATCGCGAGCAAGGTGCCGACCACGAGGTCGAGCGTGGTGGGATCGCCGTCGCGCAGGATCAGGTCGGCATAGAAAATCCACTGATAGAGACCGCAGAGGAATCCGACACCGCCAATCAGCCACCCCAGCGCGCGTTCCTTATCGGTCTTGGCGGTGAAGTTGCCGATCAGGCCGAAGGTCATCAGGATGATGAAGCCGACATGGACGCCGCGCACCACCTGGCTCGGCAGGATGTTCCACGCTGCGATGGCGATCTGGAACACCGCGAATGCGATGCCGATGGCATAGGCCAGCAATCCCCAGCGACCGGGGCCGAAGCCTTCCGGGAAGCCATGCTCGAAGTTGCCGAGATCGACCTTGACCGGCTCGACCTGAATTGCGTTGTCCTGCGTCGGTGCTGCTGCTGCCTGCGACATCGTCCCCACCCCCGCGCTCACGGCGCATCCGCCACGAACATATCATGAGATATGTTCGCCGGTATTTTCCCTGGCCCAGACGTGGATGGCCGGGACAAGCCCGGCCATGACGTCAGAGATAGCTTAGGTTCGGCCTGTTACTTGATCAGGCCCTTTTCCTTGAAGTAACGGATCGCGCCAGGATGCAGCGGCACCGGGCTACCCATGGCCGCCGTCTCCAGCTTGATTCCGTGCGCGGCCGCGTGCGCCGAGTACAGTTCCGGCAGCGAGTCATAGACCAGCTTGGTCATCTGGTAAGCGAGATCGTCGGACACGGCCGAGCTGGTCACCAGGAAGTTGATCACCGCCGCAGTGGGCACATCCTTGTCCTGGCCTTTGTAGGTGTTGGCCGGGATCGTTGCCGCAACGAACGGAGGACCGATCTTGTCGACGATCTCCTTCGGCACCGACACGACGTTGATCTCGTTCGAGTTGCTAAGGTCCTTCAGCGAGGCAACGCCGAGGCCCGCCGATTGCAACGTCGCCGTGAGCTGACGGTTCTTCATCAGGTCGACCGATTCTGCGAACGGCAGATACTCGACCTTGCCGATGTCCTTATAGGTCATGCCGGCGGCCTTGAGGATTGCGCGCGAATTCAGTTCGGTACCGGACTTCGGCGCGCCAACCGACAGGCTCTTGCCCTTCAGGTCCGCCAAGGTCTTGATGCCGCTCTCAGCGGTGGCGACAATCTGGATGTAGTTCGGATAGATGGCGCCGATGGTGCGCAGCTTGGTCAGCTTCTTCTTGAAACCGGCTTCCTCGTCGCCTTCCCACGCCGCCTTCAGCGAGTCGCCCAGCGTGAACGCGATCTCACCACGTCCCTGCTCCAGCAGATTGAGGTTTTCGACCGACGCCTTGGTGGCCTGCACCTGGGTCTTGGCGTTCGGAATCTTGTCACTGTAGATTTTTCCGATGGCGACGCCGAGCGGGTAGTAGACGCCGGACGTGCCGCCGGTCAGCACGTTGATGAACTGTTCCGCATGAGCGGCGGGCCCCGAAGCCAGGGCCACGGACACCGCAACGGCGGCAAGCAGTTTCGCTTTCATGAGCAGAATTCTCCCCCAGGTTGAATTTGACGAGAAAGTGACCGGATACGGCGCCACGGTCAACCCTCCCACCCTTTCCAACCCTTGAGACATTCGACCAAGACGAGAGGTGGCGCGCCATCGGATGGAACCTTGTGGGCGCTTGTCACGCGAGGCCTGCGACCGGCGTCTCCCGCACGCGCCGCAACCCCGCCATCGATCCGGCCATACTACCGGCCCACACGCGGAACCGATACGCTCCGCCGAAATCAATCCGGGAAACCACCCGGCGTTCAGGGAGAGAGCAACGATGTCGATATCTCGATCGGTCGGACTATCGCTGGCGACGGCGATCATGCTTGGCGGCACGGCACTCAGCATGGCGCACGCCGCCCCCTTCATGATCGTCGGCAACGACGAGAAGGTCTTGTGGGACGACGCCGGCAAGACAGTGCTGAAGCCGGCCGGCAAGGACTCGGTGCTGATCGTCGATCTCGCCAATCCGGAGAAGCCGAAGATCGTCGCCACGCTCCCGCTGGACAATTCGGTGATAGGTCCGCCGGTCAACGTCGATATCGATCCGACCGGTTCGGTGGCGCTGGTGTCGGATTCCGTGGATGTCGCCAAGGACGAGGCCAAGGGTGGCGATGCGCTGAAGATCAACCTCGACAACAAGATCTATGTCATCGACCTCAAGGCCAAGCCTGCGAAACTCGCCGCCACCATCACCGGCGGCAAGCAGCCGTCCGGTCTCAGTTTCAGTCCCGACGGCAAGATGGCGCTGGTGGCCAATCGCGGCGACAACTCCATCTCCGTGCTTTCTGTCAACGGCACTGACGTCAAGGTGACCGACACCATCGCGATGGGCGACAGCGTCGCGCATGTCACCTTCGCCCCCGACGGCAAGCACGCTTACGCAGTCAAGTTCACCACCCATAAACTCTCGGTGCTGGATATCGCCAACGGCAAGGTCACCTATAACAAGCTCGATCTCGCCGCCGGGCTGTGGCCTTACAACGTCGCGGTAACGCCGAACGGGCAGTTGGCGATGACCGCCGACAACGGCAACGCCGGTGCGTCGGACGGCAGCGTCGACACCGTCAGCGTGTTCGATCTCACCCTCAATCCGCCGCGCGCCATCGATCGCGTGGTGGTCGGCGACGGCCCCGAGGGCTTCGCCATCAGCCCCAAGGGCAATCTCGCCGCCGCCGCCATCCTGCGCGGCTCCAATGCCGCCAAGGATGCCTTCTTCCGCAAGAAGAACGGCAGCGTCGCTGTGCTGAGGATCGACGACAAGAAAGTGAGCAAGACGCAGGACATCGAAGTCGGGGGCCTGCCGGAAGCGGTAGTGTTCACGCCAGACGGCAAATACATCCTGGTCGGCAACTACCTCGATCAGGATTTCTCGATCCTCAAGGTCAACGGCACCAAGGTGAAGGACACCGGCAAGCGCTTCAAGGTTCCGGGACACCCGGCGTCGGCGCGGATGAGCCATTAGGCGATTCCGTCGTTGCGCGCACGCGGATCAGCACCTCGCGTTGTCCGAGCGTAGGCTCCGCGAAGCAATCCGGACTTCGTCTAGAGTCTGGATTGCTTCGTCACTGGCACCACGAAAATCGTCGTTCCCGCGCAGGCGGGGACCCAGACTCCGCAGCCGCGGTGATGCGAACAGCGCCCATTGCGCTACGCATACGGTCATCATTGAAGCCAGGGGTTATGGGTCCCCGCCTGTGCGGGACGACTTTGAAAGTGTGGTGACGGCTTTCGACTCAGTTCGTCGATTCCGTGACACCTTCACATCGTCACATGCCGAATCAGCCGCATCGATTCGCGCCGAAACGCCGGCCGCGCGGCACAATCGATCGCGATGTTATGCACAAGAGCGCGCGCCGAAATTTTTTGGAACAACTTCGCATCCACGTCACACGTTTGAAATCAATGCGCTTCCGATCCGCGCAATTTGATCTGCATTCGATCATTTAACCTTACTGGCCCATTTCCGTGGAGCAGCGAGTCGATTCCATCTTTGCACCTCGTGGGTAACGCTAAACCTGTGGCGCCAGCACGGGGAGCAAGCAACATGACAACATCGGTGGCCACCACCCCTTCCGTCCGGCCTGCCGCCTTCGGTCAACGCACACTGTCGCCGCGCGTCTGTATCGCGGACAACAAACCTCACATTCGCACCTTTCTTGCCGATGCTCTCGAAGACCTCGGCTTCATCACTTTCGAATGCCCACGCGCCGCCGATTTGAAGCCTTTGCTCGAGACCCAGATGTTCAATCTCGTGGTGCTCGGGCTGTCGGCCGGCGGCATCGAGGCCGGCAAGGTGCTTGAGACATTGGCGAGCGCCAACTTTCGCGGCAAGGTGATGCCGGTCGCCGTGCCGGATTCCATCCTCTCTTTCGCCACCCGACAGATGGCGCGCGAACTCGGCATCGCCACGCTGCCGACGCTGCCGACGCCGTTCAGCGCCGAAACACTGCGCCACAGCGTCGCACCGCTGATCCCGACCGAAGCGCCGCCAAGTCCGGCGGTCGATGTTGCGGAAGCGCTCAAGGCCGGCTGGCTTGAACTGTGGTACCAGCGCAAGATCGACGTCCGAACCTTGATGCCGCGCGGCGCCGAGGCGCTGATCCGGATGCGGCATCCGACCTGGGGCGTGGTTCTTCCGGCCTCCTTCATTCCGGATCGCCGCGACATCGCTTTCCACAATCTGTCGGAGTTCGTCATTGCGCGCGTGATCGACGACTGGCGCTATTTCATCGAACGCATCGGACCGGTCGATCTCGCAATCAATCTTCCTGCCTCGTTCCTGTGCGACGACAACGCCATCCGCACGCTATGCCGGCGAATGCCGTCGCATCCGGCGTTTGGAGGGCTATTGATCGAACTCAAATGCGCCGAAGTGATCGACGATCTCGACCACATCGTCGACGTTGCGCGGCGCATCCGCTTTCACAACGTTGCCGTCTCGATCAAAAGTGTCGGCGCCGAGTGGCCGGCCCTGATGGGACAACAGGTGTTTCCATTTGCCGAACTCAAGGTGGACCGTCAGTTCGTGACCGGCTTCGGCGGCGACCGCCTCAAGCAGGCGGTCTGCCGCGGCATCATCGATCTCGCAGAGAATTACGGCGTGCGCACGGTCGCCGAAGGCATCGAGAGCCGCGCCGACTTTGTCACCGCGCACCAGTTGGGTTTCGACGTGGCGCAAGGGTTTCTGTTCGGCAAGGCGACGGCGCCGCGCAAGTTCGCCCGCACCGCGCTCACCCAGCCGGTGACGCTGCCTCAGTAAGGAGTCCAGCTCTGCAATTCGTCGTGGCGCACCAGCAACCGTTTTGCAGTCGTATAGGTCGGCACCTCGACTAAAGCGCCATCGACCTCGACGCGAGCCTCGCCGCGCTCCCGCGCCGCGTCGAATGCGGCAACGATGGTTCGGGCGCGCGCCAACTCCGTCGCGTTCGACGTCAGCACACGATTGATAATGGCGGGATGCGCGGGATCGACAGTGCTCTTGGCCTTGTAGCCCAGCCGCCGTGCCCATCGCGTCTCACGTTCGACGCCCTCCGCATCGCTGAAGGTGTAAGGACAATCGACCGCGACCACCCCAGCGGCCACGCATTCCAGCAGGAAGCGCTGGCGCGCATAGGCAAGTTCGACACCGTCCGGCTCGCGCTCGGCGCCGAGATCGGCCGCAAGATCCTCCGCCGCCATCAGGCAAGCGGTGATCCGCGGGCTCACGGTCGCGATGGCGCCGAGTTGCACCAGCCCGCGTGCGAATTCGATATTCGGTAACAACGCCGTCACGCCTTCGGGGATGCCGTAATCGCGCTCGAATCTCGCCACCGCATCGGCGAGCTGCATCACATGCGCAGGCTCGGCGACCTTGGGCAGCGCCACGATGTCCGGCCGCCCGCGCATCACCGCGGCGAGATCGTCCATGCCGTCCTGATCGAGCGGATTGACACGCACCGCCACCACCGCGCCTTGCGCGCGCCATTGCGAATACAACTCCGGCGCCAGCGCGCGCGCCTTCGGCCGCAGCGACGGCGGCGTGAAATCCTCAAGCTCGTGGATCAGAACATCGGCGCCGCTTGCCACAGCGTTGGCTAGCACCGCCTCGTTGGCGCCTTCGAGAAACAGCCAGGCCCGGCACAATCGCGCGGGGCGGATGTGGCGCGCCGTCATCGCGTGCCGGCCCGTATCACTCGAACTTCATGTCGACGCATTTCGACACGTCCGATCCGAGCCCCGAGGCGATGGTGATGCAGCCACGGACCTTCTGCGCGGTAGCGTCGCTGACCCAGATGGCGTAGCCGCCCTGACCAAAAAACGAATTGGTGTTCGGCGGCTCGGTCTCGGTCGCCTCAAACGAATAGTGCGAATCCTGTTCGAAGATGCGCGGCTTCTTCACGCAACTGCCATCGGTCTGGACGCTGAGGATTTCCTTGTTGTTGCGGGTCAGCGCCAGACTGACCGTGCAGCGAAAATATTCCGACGTCCTGGTGTTGAAGAGATAGGCATAGGACCGGCAGGTCGCGGTGTTGAGCTTGCCGGAGCTGAGCCCGCGACTACAGGCGATCCGCTGATTGTTGCCGAGCTTGAATTGATCGTCCGCGTGCGCGGCACCGGCCAGCATGATGCCACCGAACGCCAGCCAGATCGCCGCTTTCGCCACCTTTGCCATCCCAGTTGTCTCCTTTGCGCCGCGACAGTCCCCGGCTCGAATCGGCGGCGAAGATAGCCGCGACGGCGGCATCGGCAAAGCCTCGACACATCGGGAAGCGTCCCGGCCGCCGGGAAACTTGTCGTGATGACATCGCCGTCGCATGATACCCGCCTCGACATTATCGGCCGGCGGCAGCCGGCCGCTCCGGTGGAGGCTTCGACATGATCCGACCCTTGACGCTCTCCCTCTTTCTCCTTGCCGCCATCGCCACCACGGCGTTGCCCACGACGGCACCGGCGCAAACGACGAAACCGATGCCATGGGTGATCGCCCCCAACATCGGCTACGGCTACGACGCCCACTTCAAGACTTGGCAATATCAGATGGGCACCAACAATGCCGGCGACCTGTTCAAGGGTGCCAAGAAGGTGCCGAAGAACACACTGTTCTTCCTCGGCGCCAATGGCCAACTCTACATGCGAACCGGCCCCTTCCTCGATGGCGACGGCAGCTTCAAGTTCGGCCCGAGTTGAGGCGGCGGAATGCAATGAGGACTATGCGTGTTAGCAACGCCCCCTCCGCGTAGGCGGAGACCCATAACCCCTGGCCTTAGTGATTATCGTAGGCGCGGGCAACGGACGCTTTCCACATCACGGCAGCTGCGGAATCTGGGTCCCCGCCCGCGCGGGGACGACAATATTGAGGCCGTCAGAACGCCGCCGCCAGTTCGCGCGCACCGGGCTTGGCGCTGTTGACGTCCATGCGCTCGTCGGTGATCGCGAGCAGCTTCGCCACGGTGTTGTGGCGGATCGCCACCGGATTGCGTTCATAGCCCGAGCGCTGGAAGAAATTCGAGGTCGGCACCCGCTCGCGATACGACTGCGGCATCGTCACCATGTCGAAGCCGGTGCCGTCGCCGGTGAGATTCATCATCTCCAGTTCGGCGGCGGTGAGCGGCTTGTGATAGCCCTTGGCGCGCGCGAAGATCACCGAGGTGAGCAGCTTGTGGGTTTGCAGCAGCGGGCCGACATCCATGTCGAGCACCAGCGCGTGAACGCCCCAGCCGCGCGGCGTTGCGCCGAGCTTGGCCTGTTCGCTCCAGCTATTGGGCACCGAACGTGCAAAGGCCAGCATTTTCCGGAACGCCGCGATCTTGTGCTCCATCGCCTGACGTTGCGGGCCCGAGAGCCGCGCCGCCTTCTCCTGCAACGCTTTCAGGATGCCGTTGCCCTGCTCCGCCACCAGATTGAGCGTGTTGGTGGTGAGCAGTTGATTGTAACCCACCGCCGTCGAGATCGCTTTC
>Ga0209952_1003205_pt1 | contig 11530 bp, 12 predicted proteins | sample ThiBiot_750_biof_2_FD_183951 | JGI IMG/M metagenome (GOLD analysis project Ga0209952, IMG submission 183951) | Wastewater bioreactor microbial communities from Cape Town, South Africa - Thiocy_cont_750_biof (SPAdes) | ecosystem: Engineered > Bioreactor > Thiocyanate-remediating >...
GCGAAGGCCATCACGCCGCATTCCGGCGACTCTTTAAAGGCAGCGCCGGTATGGTTTCGATCTGCGAGGACCTTCCCGAGGAAATCAACCGGGTGACGCTCGACCCGACTCTCAAGGATTCAGACGGCATTCCGGCGCCGAAAATTACCTACCGGCTGGGCGAAAATTCGCAGAAGATGCTGGATCATTCGCTCGCGCGCGGCATCGAAATTCTCAAGACCGCCGGCGCCCACGACATCACCGTGAAAGCGCCGATGCCTTCCGCAGGCTGGCATCTGCTTGGCACGGCAAGGATGGGGCACGATCCGAAGCGTTCCGTGGTCAATGACTGGGGGCGCAGCCACGACGTTCGCAACCTGTTTGTCGTGGATGGTAGCGTGTTCGTCACCGCCGGAGGCGTCAATCCGACCTCGACCATTCAGGCGATTGCACTCTATGTGGCCGACCAGATCAAAAGCCGCATTCACAACCTGTTCGATTGAGTGGCTATGACCAAATCCAACACCGCGCCTTTCGACGACGCCCAGCGGGAGACGTTGCGCGCCATCGCTGCAGCAATGATTCCGGTTTCTGAGGAATCGCAGTTGCCTGGTGCCGATGATCCGGTGATTTTTGACGATATTCTCGCCTCCACAGGACGCGACACGAAAGCCCTGGCCGACGCTCTGACGATGCTACATTCAACGGTGTCAGGCGATCTCTCCGCGCTCCGCAGCGCAGGACCGGCACGGTGTTGGAGCGGTTTCGAAGCGAGAACGGCGCCACGGCAGCCATTTTCGAGTTGGCGATTTCACAATGTTACTATCGAGACGATCGGGTGATGCGGGCGATCGGGATGGAGCCACGCGCGCCGTATCCGAAAGGCTATGCCATCGAGCAGGGCGATTGGTCGCTTCTCGATCCGGTCCGCGCGCGCGGTAAAATCTATCGCGACGCCGGCGAGGGGAAAACCGCATGACGCAGGTTATTGCAGGACAACGCCGCCGTTACGGAAGGTTAGGGGATCTTCTCGTCCGCTGGTCCTTCATGCTGCCGACCATCGTGTTGCTGATGGCGGTGCTCGCCTATCCGATATTCTACACGCTTGAGATCAGCTTCTCGAGCTTCGATATGTCGATATTCGGCGCCGGAGAGTGGGTAGGATGGGACAACTACGAAACCGTTCTTCAGGACTACAGGTTCTGGGATTCACTGCGCGTCACGCTTATCTATCTCGTTATCGCACTGCCTCTACAGGTGGCGCTGGGCTTCGGCATCGCCTTTCTGATCAACGCGGAGTGGGGCGGGCGCGGGTTGATACGCGCACTCTTCATTATCCCCATGGTCGTGGCCCCGGTGGTGGCGGGCGGAATCTGGCGCATGATCCTCGATCCGCTCTGGGGGATCATGAACTACTTTCTTGGACTCGTCGGCCTGGGTCCTTTCGACTGGTTCGGTGACCCGAATCTGGCGATGGCCACGATCATCATCATCGACACATGGCGTTGGACTCCCTTCATCGTGCTGATCGCCACGGCGGCCTTGCTTGCCCTGCCCAAGGATGTCTTTGAGGCAGCCAAGATCGACGGAGCGAATTGGTGGGCGATGCTGTGGTCCGTGGCCCTGCCGCTGTTGGTGCCGATCATCGCGGCAACCTTCGTGATCCGTTGGCTCGGTGCGGTGAAGCTGTTCGATATCGTTTTGGCATCGACCTACGGCGGTCCGGGGAAGGCAACCAGCGTCATCAACCTCTTCATCTACGAAGAAGCCTTTCGCTCGTTCCATTTCGCCGAATCCGCTGCGATGGTCATGATCGTCCTTGTACTGACGATGGTTTTGACGGGGCTTTTCCTGCGCGGTAGCCGCAAGCTGGAGGAATCGTTTTGACCGCCGCTCGAACTGCCGCCCAGCGGCGCCCTGTAGCGCTTCGCAAGATCAGGGGCAACCACGTTCGTATCGTCGCTGGCGTGTCCATCAGCCTACTTTTTCTGTTCCCCATTTTCTGGATGGTGCTGACTTCGTTCAAGCAACAGGTCGATATTTTTACCACGCCGCCGACGTTGTTCTTTACTCCGACGCTCGCTACCTACGTCGAATATCTGCAGCGAGCTGACATCGTTCGGCGGCTTCTCAACACGGTTATCGTTGCCGTTGGTGCTGGGGTTCTCTCGATCATAGTCGGTGCGATGTCGGGCTACGCGCTCGCCCGGATCAAGCTGCGGGGTGCTCACACTTTTGGTGTACTGATCCTGCTTTCCCGCGGCGTTCCACCCATCGCGCTGGCGGTGCCGATGTTCCTTGTCGCCCGCAAGATGGGGCTGGCGGACAAACACATCACGCTCATTCTCGCCTACTGCACGTTCCTTATCCCCTATGTGATGTGGCTGATGCGCAGCTTCTTTGTTTCGCTCCCTCGCGAATTGGAGGAGTCGGCGATGATCGACGGTTGTACGCGATATGGCGCTTTCTTCAAAATCATTGTGCCGATATCAATGCCGGGTCTTCTTTCCACTTTGATCTTCAGCATGATCCTGGCGTGGGAAGAGCTTCTTTTCGCGCTCGTGCTCACCAATCGCTATGCCTCGACGATCCCGGTGGCGATTGCCGGCATCGCGGGGGATACTGTCAACGGCGCCAACTGGGCTGCTCTGACCGCGGTTGGCACGATTACGGTCGTTCCAGTCGTTATCTTTGCACTGCTTGTTCAGAAGTGGCTGATTCAGGGGCTCGCTGACGGCGCTACCAAGGGTTAGAACGGGACTACGATGGACCAGAATGGATTGGACCCATGAGCGCACCCGCCATCTTCACAACCAAGTCGGACATTGCGCATGAACAAATCAAGCAAATGATCCTGTCCGGCGAGGTAAAGCCCGGCGATCGTATCAAGCTGGGTGAGGTTTCTCGAAAGCTTGGCATCAGTGAGACGCCGATCCGCGAGGCGATCCTGGCGCTTGCCTCCGAGGGCTGGCTGGAAATGACGACGCATGTAGGTGCGGTGGTCCGAAGTATCAACGTCGGTCAGGTCCATGAGATCAGTTCGGTCCGGGGCCTGATTTGCGGCCTGGCGATTGAACTGAACGGCCCCTGCTTCGATACGGCCATACTACAGCGTCTCGAGCAGAACGTCGAAGCCATGGACGCCGCGATGAAGCGCGGTGATGTGAAAGACTTTTCCGCGCTGAATGACGAGTTTCATCGCTTGCTTTGTGGGGGGGCTCTCTCGCCATGGTGTGCCCACATCATGGAGAGCGTCCTCGGCCTAACATCTTATCAACGTCACGGGATTGTTCCCAAAACTGAACGGTTGGAGGAGTCGGTGCGGGAGCATCGCAAGATCGTTGAGCACTTGCACGATGGTGATTTTCGCGCAGCCGCCGATATGGCCAAGGTTCACGAACGCAACGCCGGCCTCTTTCTGATCAAGGAATTGAACAAAGCGAAGTCAGAGGCGTCTGACGCCTGATCATGCAAACGGTCAGCCGCTGCACCGGGTATTGATTGCATCCCGACCCGGAGCAGTCTCACACACATACCATGGAGTAGTCCGCGATGAGTATAGTGGGCCTGAATAACGTCCGCAAATCATACGGCAACGTGGAAGTCCTTCATGGCATTTCCATGCATATACCGGATGGGGAATTCGTCGCTCTGGTGGGACCGTCGGGGTGCGGGAAATCCACGCTTCTCCGGATGATCGCAGGGCTCGAGGACATTACAGACGGCGAGATCACGATCGGTGAGCGGGTAGTGAATGACGTCGCCCCGAAGGATCGTGACATCGCGATGGTTTTTCAAAACTACGCGCTTTACCCCCACATGAGCGTGCGCGACAATATGGGCTTCGCGCTGAAGCAGCGCGGTGTAGCCCGGGTCGAAATTCAGGCGCGCGTCCTCAATGCGGGGAAAATTCTAGGGCTCGAATCTCTGCTGGATCGCAAGCCACGCGCACTTTCGGGTGGGCAGCGTCAGCGAGTGGCCATGGGGCGCGCCATCGTTCGGGACCCGAACGTCTTTCTGTTCGATGAACCGCTTTCCAATCTGGACGCCAAACTGCGAGTTCAGATGCGCTCCGAAATCAAGGAACTCCATCAGCGCCTTGGCACCACCACCATCTATGTTACCCACGATCAGGTCGAGGCCATGACATTGGCCGACAGGGTCGTCGTGATGAATGGCGGCGTGGTCGAGCAGGAAGGGCCGCCGCTGGAGCTTTATGATCGGCCGAAAACACTCTTCGTCGCCGCGTTCATCGGATCGCCGCCCATGAATTTTCTGGAGGGGGAGATCGTGGATCGAACCGTGTTCCAGCTCAACGACGGGACACGGCTGCGTCTTCCCGCTGCGGATCAGCAGGGGCGCCGCCGAATCACGCTGGGAGTCAGGCCGGAGCACTTCACGCTTGCTTCAGAAGGATGGCCGGCGACCGTCTCGGTCGTGGAGCCGACAGGCTCAGAGACCCAGATCACCGCAAGACTGGCCGGGCATCTCATTCGGATTCTGATCCGTGGCAGAACGAACGCGAAGCCAGGCGATACGATCTATTTGGATGTCACGCCCGATCTGATTCACATGTTCGCCCCTACGCCCCTGCCGGAGATTGCCATCACAGAAGATGCCTGACGCTGTCGTGCCGAATAGTGCTGCTGGAGGGGTGGTCAGTACGTTGCCGTCGCTCACATTATCAAGCGCCGATAGATGGATGATTACATTGTAATTTCAATGCGGTATGGGTTCGTGGTTTATTTTGAGATGGCGCGCCGCGTGCAAGTTCACTGCGGTACGGTTCTTTGTCGACATTCACATCGCCCACTCGAGGGATGCCGCCCCAGACCAGTTTAGACACGTCGAGCGCTGTATCATCACGTGATAAAAACAGTTCGATACGCGGCCTATACGGGCCCATTCGCTGAATCTGGCTTCGAAAGGCGTCTACGTCGACGTCTGGAGCTACAAGAAGAACGTTTTTAAGTTTATCAAACGAGCTCCGTTCTGGTGTAAATGCCATCCCGATTGAGCGCGCCCTCAAAGCCTCTAGTGTAATCCCGTAAGGGGGCTGGTCGAGCGTGGAGATGTCACGTCGGATTCGGAATTGCGGGCGCGGATGCGTTCTAAACCTCGCGACAGATCAAGTCGGTTGTCTGACGTAGCCTGTGATGGGCGGTCTTCGGTGCAATCGCCGTGACTCGCGATTATGAACATCGTTGTCCATGCACTACGAGATCGACATGATCTCAAGATTTTGACCGGATACGGTGACCTCGTCGCCGACGGCCTTGTTCAGCAATAGCCTTGCGACCGGCGATACGAAGGAAATCGAGCCGGCCTTCGGGTCTGCTTCGTCCTCGCCCACAATGCGATATGTCTGCACGCGCCCGTCGTCGCGTCGGAATGTCACGGTGCTTCCAAAGGCGACAGTATCGGTCGATGTCGTTGCGGCAATCACCTGGGCCGTCCGAACGCGTGCTGCGAAGTAGCGCATGTCGCGCAAGGGAAGCGCGGTTTGCCGCCGTCGTTCATTGACATCTTCAATTGTCTGTGCCGCTTCATACGCCTCGCGGGCCTGTTGGAGCTGATGCTCCAGAGCCTTCAGACCCGCTGCTGTCACCAGATTTGGATGAGGCGAAATTGGCCGGTCGGGCAGCAGCGTTTCCGACGCGGTTTCGGCACTGTCTTCCTTGGTGAAAGCAACGCTCAAATCAATTTCCCTTCGACACGTATTGAGCCGCTTGGTCAGCGCCATCCAAGAGAAGGTGCGACGTGGGTGAGGATCGCCTCGATGACATGAGTGGTGTAGGCGACGCCCAACTGGTTCGGGATTGTCAGAAGCAAGGTGTCGGCTTCGGCGATGGCTTCGTCTTGCATGAGCTGTTCGACGAGGGCGTCCGGTTCTGCGGCATAGCTACGGCCGAAGATTGCTCGGGTTTGCGGGTCGATAAATCCGATCTGGTCCTCCTCTTCGCCTCCGGAGCCGAAATAGGCGCGATCGCGATCGTCCACCAGTGCGAAGATGCTGCGGCTGACAGAGATGCGTGGCTCGCGCGCGCATGGCCGGCCTCCTTCCAGGCGGCACGGTACGCGCGGAGTTGCGCGGCCTGCTGCACATGGAAGGGTTCGCCGGTTTCGTCGTTCTTGAGCGTCGAGCTTTGCAGGTTCATTCCAAGCTTTGCTGCCCAGACCGCTGTGGCGTTGGAACTCGCACCCCACCATATCCGTTCGCGCAAGCCTTCTGAATAAGGTTCGAGGCGCAACAGGCCGGGCGGATTGGGAAACATCGGCCGCGGGTTGGGTTGCGCAAAGCCATGGCCGCGGAGGAGATCGAGAAAGACCTCTGCGTGACGCCGACCCATATCGGCGTCCGTCTGGCCTTCGGCCGGCTGATAGCCGAAATATCGCCAGCCATCGATCACCTGTTCCGGCGAGCCTCGGCTGATGCCGAGCTGTAGCCGGCCGCCGGCGATCAGATCGGCCGCACCCGCGTCCTCCGCCATATAGAGCGGGTTCTCGTAGCGCATATCGATAACGGCAGTGCCGATTTCGATGCGGCTGGTCTTGGCCCCAACAGCGGCCAGCAACGGAAACGGCGAAGCGAGTTGCCGGGCGAAATGATGTACCCGGAAATAGGCGCCGTCTGCTCCAAGTTCTTCGGCGGCAACCGCAAGGTCGATAGATTGCAGCAGCGCGTCCGCGGCCGAGCGAGTTTGCGATTGCGGCGAAGGCGTCCAGTGCCCGAACGAAAGAAAGCCGATCTTTTTCATTGCACCAGTGTATTGAGATCCGGGCTGGCGCGCGACCTTAAAGAGGATCAGCTGCGCATATTCGATCGGCGAAGTTCCTTCTATGCCAGATCAGGGCCCCGCAATTGCCATGCGATCGCCACCCGCTTTCAGTCTGCCGAGCCGCCAGACGCGCCATAGATGATCTCATATCGTATGCCGCGGAATGGGGCGGACATATGTGCGTCGGCCTTCAAGACGTGTCTCTTGGCATTTACGAGTCGAACGCATCACTGGTCTGCGGCGCCGTTGATCGCCTTACGCGAGACGGCCATGGACTAGCGAAACCAAACGAGTTGCGTCTGGCGATCGAGAACAAGACATCCATTTCAGATCGTTAAACGATAGTACCACCGGTATAGAAGACGGTGTGATGTAGTCACGGAGCGGGGCGCACGGCACTGTTCGGGTCGATCGGTCTCATGGCCTGCGGCAGCACAACGGGACTGCCGTCGCCATGATACTGAACGACGACATCGACCTCAAACACCTTCCGGATCATATCGTCCGTGATCGTTTTTTCTGGTGTGCCGTTCGCAACAATAACACCACGATGGATCACGATGATCCGTGTTGCAAAGCGGATAGCAAGATTGAGGTCATGCAGGATCGCGATAACGGCGGTGCCGTTGCGGGCGCGCCGGCCGGCGATCTCGACCATCTGGATCTGATGCCGCAAATCCAGACTGGATGTCGGCTCGTCGAGCAGGAGTAGACCTGGTCCATGATACGCTTCGCCGCGCGCCAGTTGCACGAGAACGCGCGCGAAGTGCGCACGTTGCTGCTCGCCGCCGGAAAGCGTCGGCAGTTGCCGATGGCGAAGCGGCCCCACCGCCACTTCGTCCATCGCGGCCTCCACCAACGGCTGTGCCGCGGCCACGCTCATGTCGCCAGTGCCCATGCGCACGATCTCCTCGACCGTGAAAGGGAAGGTGACGCTGACGTGCTGCGATAGCGTGGCGCGATGGGTCGCCAGTTGTGCTGGCGGATAAGATCGCAGATCGGCCTGTTTGAGGCTGACGTTGCCTCGCGTCGGCTGAAGGTCGCCGGAGAGCAGGCGGAGGAGGGTGGATTTTCCCGCGCCGTTGGGGCCGACGATCGCAACCATCTCGCCACGTCCGACGCTGAGATCGATGCCGTCGACGAGCGTGGCGCCGTTGATCCGCATTGTCACCGAACTGGTTTCGATGATCGGCGTCATAATCCGGTCAATCCGCGCTGCCGCAGCAGGATCGCAAGGAAAAACGGCGCACCGATCGCAGCCGTCAGAATCCCGATCGGCATCTCGGCGGGCGCGACGATGGTTCTGGCCAAAGTATCGGCACCGATGACAAGGACCGCGCCAAGCAGCGCCGATGCCGGAAGCAGCATCCGGTGACCCGGGCCGATCACGAGCCGGAGCAGGTGCGGAACAACAATGCCGATGAATCCGACGACCCCGCAGATTGCAACCGCAACTCCTGTCATGGCCGAAATCAGGACGATCGAAACGCGTTTCAATTGTTCGACGTTGATGCCGCTATGGAAGGCTTCGGACTCGCCCAGCACAAGGACATCCAAGCTACGGCCGATCCAGAAGCAGGCAATGATCCCGATGGCAAGAACCGGTGCAACCGTCATGGCCTTGCTCCAGGTCGCCCCGCTCAACGAGCCTAGCAGCCAGAACGTGATGTCGCGCAACTGCCGGTCATCAGCAATAAATACCAGAAGCCCGAGTCCGGCATTGGCGATCGCGGCAATAGCCAGACCTGCCAGAAGGAAAATGGCAATCGATGTTCGTCCCGCGCGATTGGCAATACCGTAAAGGACGAAGGTGGTTGCAAGCGAACCCAGAAATGCCGCCAGCGGCAACAGCGCGTTCTGCATGAAGCGGACGGCCTCGCCGTAGCTGCTGTCCACCAGCACGATGGCGCCTGCGGCCGCAAACGCACCGCCGCTGGAGACGCCGACCAATGCCGGATCAGCCAGAGGGTTGCGAAACAAGCCTTGCATGATTGCGCCGGATGTCGCCAGCAGGCCGCCCACGGTCGCCGCCGCCAGAATACGCGGAATGCGGATCGACCAGAGCACGAGTTGATCACGGGCCAGGAGTGCGTCGGTCTGCTCGACTGCCCAGAATCCCAATGCGGCCGGCACACGATGAAGGGGAATGCCGGCGGCGCCTACCGTCACAGCGACAAGGCCGGCAGCCGTCAATGAAAGCAGCAGGCATCCGATCGTCAGCACCGGGGAAGGGCGTACGGTCTTGCGTCCTTGAGAAGGCTTGGCATTCCCGATCCCATCCGTCGTCGTCATTTGAGGCAATCGATGGTCGGTGCCACGGGGATGAATTTATCAGCTTCGGGCGCAAGAGCCGGATAAAGCCGGACCGCCAGATCGCGTGCCGCGGCCGCCGTCCTCGGTCCGAAGCCGAGAAGATAAAGGCCCTCCATGGAAATGAAGGACTTGTTAGCCACAACCGGCGTCAACGCAAACGCTGGATGTTGATAGATCGCATCCGCGTTGAGCGAGTCCTTGCCGCGATCGATGGACAGAACGACGTCGGGCTTGGCGGCGACGATCGCCTCGTCGTTGATCGGCTTGTAGCCCTCGTAATCCGTGACGGCATTGACGCCGCCCGATAGCTTGATGATCTCGTCAGCGGCGGTATGACCACCCGCGGCCATGGCGCGACCGTTCACCAGCGACATCACGAACATGACGCGGCGTGGTTTCGTAACCTTGGCGCGCAGCGCCTTTAACTGGCCGAGGTCCTTTGCGACCGCCGTGCTCAGGCAGGCGGCGCGTGCGTCGGCCCCCAGCGCGTGTCCCACCAGTGAAATCTTATCGAGAATCCCTTGCTCGGAATAGGATTCCGGGACCAGAACAACCGGTATCTTGGCCGCTTCCAAGACATCCATCGTCTCCTTCGGCCCCGATCCCTGCATCGCAAAGATCACGGATGGATTCAGTCCAAGGACACCTTCCGAGGATAGCTGGCGCATGTAGCCAACGTTCGGCTTCTTCAACGCTGCCACAGGATAGATGCTAGTCGAATCGACGCCTGCGATGCGATTCTCAAGACCGAGCGCGTAGAGAATTTCGGTCACGGCGCCGCCGATGGCGACGATGCGCGACGGGTCGCTGATGGTGACGTCCAGACCGCGCGCGTCATGCACGCCGATTCTCTCGGCGCGCGACGGGACGGGCGATGCGGCCGTCACGATCGCGATGACGAAAGCCGCAATCGATCGGACTGAGAACAATTCGGACTGCCGCTTCATTTGGTCAGGATCAATTTGTTTTGCGATGTTAGCCGCAGGCGATAGTTTTCCGCGCCGTGCACGATGATGATTTCGCGGCCGCCGGAGAACAGCTCCTTGCTGTCGAGGGTGTTGCCTCGCGCCGTGATGGTGCGTGCTGCAACGGAGATCGTGGCTTCGCGATCCTGCGGATTCCGATCGTTCTCCTGCGATGTTTTCGACATTGGATGGTCTGGCCCGCGTGGATATCTTCGGACCTCTTTACAGGCGCGCCGCGCTGCAAACCAACCGCCGCAGTTTACAATCAGTATAAACAGGATTGTTCGCGGTTGACCGTCTTGAAGCCGCTTCGTATTCCCGGACCGTAGCGTGCAGCCGGGGCTGCATGTCATAGGCAGCCAGCAAGCCACTGCATTTTTCTGCAGCGCCCGCCAGCCAAGCCCAACTTAAAACATCGTAGAGACGGGGCAATGGTGGTCGGCGGGGCTAGGCGTTTGCGCGCCTTGAAGATGGGTGTTTCTGTTGTTGCGGTATCGCTGGCCGCAACAGGTATTGCCTTTGCGCAGCAAGCGACGGGTGCTGAGCCTTCGGAACGATCTGCCGAATTTCCAAAGCCAGCGGAGCGCAAACGTGCCTCCGCATGGCAACAGGCGAGTGCCGATGCAGCGGTGCGCAATGCGCAAGCGCAGATTGGGCTTCAGATCCTTCAGCCACTCGACATGATTACCGTGACCGCAACGAAAACCGAGGAGCGGGCCATCGATGCGCTCGCGCCGGTCAGCGTGGTGACGCTCGAACAGATTCAGGGACTGCAGCCGGGGCGGATATCGGATGTCTTCCGCGCGATGCCGGCCGTTACGTTCCAGGACCGCGGCGATGACCCGTCCAGTTCGATCAATATTCGCGGCTTGCAGGATTTCGGCAGGGTTGCCGTTGTAGTCGACGGCGCGCGGCAGAACTATCAACGGACTGGTCACAACGCCAACGGTGCTTTCTTCCTCGATCCGGAACTCATCGGCGGCGTGGACGTCACGCGCGGGCCGACCGCGAATATCTACGGATCGGGCGCCATCGGCGGCGTCGCTTCCTTCCGGACCAAGGATATCGACGATGTCCTGCGCCCCGGCGAGCGTTGGGGCGTCGATGTGTCCGGCTCTTACGGGACTAACAACAACCGCGGGCTGGGATCGATCTTTGGCGGCGCTCGCGTCGACCCGACTGTCGATGTGTTCGGCGGCGCGGTCTATCGGACCCAGGGAAACTATAAGGACGGAGCGGGGACCGAGATCGGCAATACCGGAAACGATATTGCCGCGGGGTTGATGAAAGTGACTGTCCGGCCCGCCGATGGTCATGAGATCAAGTTCGGCGGACTGTTTCAGGATTACCAATACAATATCGGGCAGTTCAATCGCGGGCCGACGACGACGCGCGCCCAGCAGGCGCTCAATCAGGGTTCGTCCGTCTACGCGTCCGACGCGAAGAACTACCAGGGAACCTTGAACTGGCGCTATTCGAGGCCGGACGACAAGC
>Ga0209952_1003208_pt1 | contig 11523 bp, 8 predicted proteins | sample ThiBiot_750_biof_2_FD_183951 | JGI IMG/M metagenome (GOLD analysis project Ga0209952, IMG submission 183951) | Wastewater bioreactor microbial communities from Cape Town, South Africa - Thiocy_cont_750_biof (SPAdes) | ecosystem: Engineered > Bioreactor > Thiocyanate-remediating >...
GCCGAGCGGTTTTGCATTGTCCCAGGTGTAGCTGAAGCCTTTCGAGACTTGCAGGACGCGTGGCCGCGTCGGGTCGAGCCATTGCTGCTCCAGCGCGGCCTTGATCTGCGCACCGGTCAGCGTCATCGTCACAACCTGATTGCGAAACGGCTGTGCCGCAAACACGTCGCCATAGGTGATGCTGCCGTCGTCGCGCCGGATGATCGGGCTGCGCACGCCGCCGGGATTAGTAAAGGCGATCACCGCGCCGCCTTTATCGGCGGCTTGCGTCGCGGCAAGTTGTGCGTCGGCGACGATGTCGCCGAGCACGCTTTCGCCGGCATCGGTCGGGATGCGCGATAGCGAGGCAGTGATCCTGCCGGCGGGACGCGCGGCGATCGGGCCGGCGAGCTGCTGATAGTCGGCGATCAATCGGGTCTGTTCGGCATCCTTCGCCAGTTTATCGGCGCGGACGATAATGTTGTTCGCCTTCGCGCTCACAACATCGCGCGTGTTACGATCGAGTTCGACGTCGATGGTGGTGACCAGCATGCCATACTTGTCGCCGCTGCTGACAAGCCGGCCGTCGATGTTGCAGGTGTAAGCCTGATGCGTGTGGCCGCTGACGACGATATCGACCGCCTTGTCGAATTTCTTGACGATATCGACGATAGGACCGGAGATGCCGGGACACTCGTTGTAATCGCCGGTGGGAAAGCCACCTTCGTGGATCAGTACGACGATGGCCTCGACGCCCTTTGCTTTCAACTCTGGCACCAGCGCGTTGACGGTGTCGGCCTCGTCGCGAAATTCGAGATCGGTGACGCCGACCGGGGAGACGAGGCGCGGCGTGTTCTTCAGCGTCAAACCGATGAAGGCAACCGGGATGCCATCGAACGTCTTGATCACGTAGGGCGGAAACAACGTCGTGCCGGTCGACCTGTCAAACGTCGATGCGGCGAGATAGCGGAATTTTGCACCCGTGAACGGATGCGGCCCCCGGCATCCGTCGGTCGGATGGCATCCGCCGTTCTGCATCCGCAGCAGTTCGGTCTTGCCTTCGTCGAATTCGTGATTGCCGACGGATGCGATTTCCATGCCCATCAAGGACAGCGACTCGATGGTCGGTTCGTCGTGAAACATCGCGGAGAGGAATGGGCTCGCGCCGATCAGATCACCGGCGGCGACGAAGATCGTGTTCCTGTGATCCGCGCGCAATTGCCTCACCAGCGTCGCCATGTGTTCGACGCCGCCGGCATTGACGCGAATCTTCCGGTCCTTATCGGTTGGATCGTCGATGCGGATGCCGCCGGGGGGCGGTTCGAGATTGCCGTGCAGATCGTTGATCGCGAGGATGCGCAGTGGTACGCGATCGGCTGCTTGCGCATGTGCGGATGCAAGGCAGGCGAGCAGGGCGACAACCATCGGCGGAGTGCGCCGCATCACGTCCTCCTCGCCGGTTCAGCCCGTCTGATCAGGCCTTCTTGCGTGCGAAGAATGCTTTGAAGGCATTGACCGCTTCCTGCGAACGCATCCGTTCGCCGAACAGCGCGCTCTCGTGATTGATCCGCTCGATCAATTCCTCCGGCGAAGGTTTCAGCAGTTTGCGTGAGATCGCGACGGCCTCCGCCGGTAGCGCGCTGATTTCGCGTGCAACCTTGAGCGCTTCGGCATCGGCTTCGCTCGCTGCAACCACGGCATTGACGAAACCAGCCTCGCGTCCTTCGTCGGCACTGAGCGAACGGCCCATCACCAGCGTTGCGAAGGCGCGTTGATGGCCGATGGCGCGGGGCATGAGAAGACTCGATGCGCCTTCCGGCACTAGTCCAAGATGGATGAAGGGTGTCGAGAACCGCGCGTTGCTGCTGGCGACGACGTAGTCGCAGTGAAACAACATCGTGGTGCCGACGCCAATGGCGATGCCGTCGACGGCGGCAACAAGCGGCTTGGTGTTGCGCGCGAGGGCGTGCAGGAAGCCGAGTGCAGCGGAGGGACGCGGCTTGTCGGCGCTGGCGGTGCCGCCTTTGAGAAAATCCTCGAGATCGTTGCCGGCGGTGAAGACACCGGCGCCGCCGGTGAGGACGAGGCAACGGATCGCGGCATTGTCCTGCGCGCTGTTGATCGCATCGGTGATGGCCCGATACATGTCCTGCGTCAGTGCGTTCTTCTTGTCCGGCCGATTGAAGGCGATGATGCGGGTGGCCCCGTCGTCGGTCACGGTCAGATGGTCGGTCATTCGGGGTCCTTTTTCGGCTCGGGATTCTTGCGGCGAAATCGTGGCGAAAATTGTCAGCCTATCGGAGGAGATCAGGCGAGCAGAATCGTGTCGGCGCCGAGCACGGCGTCAGCGCTTTCGACCACGGTACGCTCCAGCGACGGCGCCTGGACCGCGACATTCTCGGCGAAGTAGCGCGCCAGTGTCACGTAGCGCTTCGGGTCGCCGAACTGATCGCCGCTGTCGCGGGCCGCCATTGCTTCGTTGGCCAACATGCAGCCGCCGAGGGTGGAGCCGAACAGCCGCAGATAGGGCGTCGCACCGGCGAGCGCTTCGTTCGGTGCGGTGCCGAGGCGTTCGAGCAGCCAGCGGCTGGTGCGCTCAAGCGACTCCAGCGCCTCGCGCAGTTTTGCGCCGGTCGAGCCGAACGCCGGATCGTTCGATGTCTCGACGCGCTTGACGATGTCGGACAGTTCACTGAGCAGCGGCCACACCGACTCGCCGCCCTTGACGCCGAGCTTGCGTGTGACGAGGTCAATCGACTGGATGCCGTTGGTGCCTTCATAGATCGGCGTGATGCGTGCATCGCGCAAATGCTGCGCCGCGCCGGTCTCCTCGATGAAGCCCATGCCGCCGTGAATCTGCACGCCGAGGGATGCGACCTCGTTGCCGATGTCGGTGGAGAACGCCTTGGCGATCGGTGTGAGCAACGCACCGCGCGCGGCGGCAGCGGTGCGGACCTGCGGGTCCTTGGCGCGCGCGGCGACATCGAGTGCAACGGCGGTGGCATAGCAGATGGTGCGCGCGGCTGCGGTCATCGAGCGCATCTGCATCAGCATGCGCTTGACGTCGGGATGTACGATGATCGGATCGGGGCCGGCGCCGGTCGAACCGCTGCCCTTGCCCTGCTTGCGTTCCTGCGCGTAGGCGAGGGCTTGCTGATAGGCACGGTCGGCAAGGCCGACGCCTTGCAGGCCGACACCGAGGCGCGCCTGATTCATCATCGTGAACATGCATTGCATTCCACGATTTTCCTCACCGATCAGGTATCCCACCGCGCCCCCGTTGTCGCCCATGGTCATGGTGCAGGTGGGCGAGGCGTGGATGCCGAGCTTGTGCTCGACGCCGGACGGATAAACGTCGTTGCGTTTGCCCAGCGAGCCGTCGGCGTTGACGAGGAATTTCGGAATCAGGAACAGCGAAATGCCCTTGGTGCCGGCAGGGGCGTCCGGCAGGCGCGCCAGCACGAAATGAATGATGTTATCAGTCATGTCGTGGTCGCCGTAGGTGATGAAGATCTTGGTGCCGCTGATGCGGTAGGTGCCGTCGCCAGCACGTTCGGCGCGCGAGCGCAGCAGGCCGACGTCGGAACCCGCGTGCGGCTCGGTCAGTTGCATCGTGCCGGGCCATTCGCCGGAGATCAGCTTGGCGAGATAGATGTTCTTCAACTCGTCGCTGCCGTGGGCGTCGAGCGCCTCGATGGCGCTGGCGGTGAGCAGCGGGCACAACTCGAACGCGATGTTCGCCGCGCTCCAGATTTCGGTGCAGGCGGCGTTGATCGCGCCCGGCAAGCCCTGACCGCCGAATTCTTCGCTGCCCGCGACCGCATTCCAGCCGGCTGCGGTCCAGCGCTGATAGGCATCGGGCCAGCCCGGCGCGGTTGTCACCTTGTTGTCGCTGAGCTTGATGCCGTTCTGATCGCCGACGCGGTTGAGCGGCGCCAGAACGTCGCTGGCGAACTTGCCCGCTTCCTCGAGCACGGCGGCAGCGATCTCGGTGTCGTAGTCGCCGAGATGACCGGCATCGACGGCGGCCTGCAAACCGGCGCCGTGATTGAGGGCCAGCAGAATGTCGTTGATGGGCGCGCGGTAGGTCATGACGTGGCACTCACGGGTGAGGGTGGGAACAGGCTGTCGTCTTCACATGAAACCATACCCTTCTCAACACCCCCAAGAGGAAATTGCGGGGTGGAGAAACGGTCGCACCGCGCTGGCGCGCGGACCGCCGGCCGTCATCATTGTGTGATCACGCTATCGGCTTGCCGGGCCCGACGTGTCATCGGTCGATCAATCCGGTTTGAAAACCTAGGCGGCGAGGCCGTTGAGGTCCGACGTTCTGACGCGATTGCGCCCTTCGGACTTGGCTTCGTAAAGCGCCTCGTCGGCACGGATCAGCAGCGACTGGAGCGTCTCGTCGCCTGAGGCATAGGAAATGCCGGCACTGACGGTGGTGCGCACGGGACCGGCCGCGGTGGAAATCGTCATCGCCTCGACTTGTTCCCTGATGCGTTCCGCGATCGTCATCGGCGCACGCGGGTTTGAATCCGAGACCACGATGCAAAACTCCTCGCCGCCCATGCGTGCGGCAAGGTCGGTCGGGCGGATGTTGGCGCGGATGAGTTCGGCGAAGGCTTTCAGCGCCTGGTCGCCGCAATCGTGGCCGTACCGGTCGTTGATCTTCTTGAAGTAGTCCAGGTCCATTGCAACGAGGGCGGTCCCTGCCGGCACGGTGTTGGACGGGTTTTGCAACAGCGCCCTGCGGTTCAGAAGCCCGGTCAAGGCGTCGGTCATCGCTTCCCGCTTGTGCCGGTTGGCGATGCGCGCCTGATTGAGCGTCAGCGACAGGGTGCCGATGCCGGTCAGGCCGGCGATCACCACGATCGAATTGATGTCTTCCGCCCAGTTGGACGGTTTTGCGGTCAGGATGTACTGCCCTTCATGAATGAGCGCATAGCCGCACAACATGAAAGATACCGACACGATGAGATAGAGTGCCGCATTCGCGGTCATCAGCAGCGGCGATTCCGCGCGGGCGCTCCAATACTGATGCGCGGTTGCGAGCATGAGGGCGCCCAGCAGGACATTTCCGGCCATGGTGCCGATGCCGGAGTAACCGAGCGCGAAAGCCGCGGTTATCGATATCCCGCCAAGACCGACAAGCGCCATGGCCGAAAGCCAACCGGCTTTGCCGGAGCAGAATGTCGCGGAGCCGATATACAGCAGGCCGAAGCCGATAACGAGCAGCAGAAAGGAGACGAGAAGGAACGTCGCGTTGTAATTTTCAACGACGCTTCCGAAGAAGGCAACCCCGAGCAGGATGAACGCAAGCGCGAGCGACCAGCTCAGCAGATGCGCTTCGCCGCGTCCGACGATCCACATCATGAACAGCGTCAGTCCGAGCGACGCGCTCGAAAAGCCGATGGCGATGAGGATGGACAACTGATCGAGAAGCATAATGGATGATGTGCCGCTGGTGGAAGCCGGGCGCTTTATATGTCATCGATCATTACCCGATGTGACTATGCCGGATTCGTTCAGCCGGTAAGGTAATCAAACCGTTTAACGGATGATCCGATTCGGGGTCTATCGTCCGACGACACCGGGACGATTGCAGGCCTGTGCGGCAAGCTTCATTCCTGTGCGGGGAGGTTCTGCCAGATCTGTCGATGTCCCGGCGATAAAAGCAAAGCGGCAAACGCACGCCGGCGCATGCCGCCTTACCGTTCGCTTGACCTTGCGGAGTGCCGTTACTTGCCGGTGTTGTCGTCGACGGTCGACCCGGCAGCATTCTTCTGGATTGAAGCGATCGCATCCTGAGCGGATTTCTTCTGCTTGTAACCTTCGGAGCCGAACATGATTTCTCCGTTCGGCGCTTTAAAGCGGAAACGGGTCTCCCCAGCCTTGTCGGTATAGAGTTCGAATTTATAAGCCATGGTGTTTCCTCAGTCCTTGATGGCAAGGTCCATAGCGTTGGCGATGCCGGTTAATGAGTCAAGTCGACTGACGGGGAGAAGGCTGTCGGGGGGGGGGATTCGAAGGACGTATTCGGGTGCGCGGCGCTCGACTTGGCAAGTCGGGGCCAATTCCGGGATTTCGTTTTGCTCAATCAAAGCAGCCACCAGATCAGAATCAGCGCGACCGCCGCCCAGATCGCGAGGATGATCATGAGGCCAACCCATGTTCGCGGCTTCGACCGTGTTGCCGCCTTGGTGCGAAGTTCGCTGATGATGTCCGGTGGTATCAAGCTGATCGCAAGCCAGATTCCCAGCGGCACGATGATGAGGTCATCGAGATATCCCAATATCGGAATGAAATCCGGAATCAGATCGATCGGACTTAACGCGTAGGCGGCGACCGCGCCTGCGACGGCCTTGGCGTACCACGGCACCCGAGGATCGCGCGCCGCCAGCCAGAGCACGACGACATCGCGTTTAAGGGTTCGAGCCCACAATTTCAGCGCGTCGAGCATCAGTAAAGGTTGTGCGGATTGCTGGATGTCGATCCGTCGGCGGCTGCCGATCACCGCTGCTGCGGTCGTGAATACGATTAGATGAGCGACGGATCACACCTTCGCCCGCTCAAGCGCCTTGGCCATCCTGGCGCGCCAGTCGTCGCCGGTGGCCTTGAACTTCTCGATCGTATCAGGCGACAGCCGCAAGGTGACCGCTTCCTTCGGATTATCGATTTTCGGCCTGCCTCGCGGTCGTTTGATGCTGGCGTGAAGGTCGGGGAAGACATCACGGAATGGCTTCGCTCGTGCGAAGTCTTCCTTCGTCCATTCCGGGTTATTGGAGACGGCCTTAAGGTCGGCCTTGGTGTACACGCGTTTTGAACGACGAGTCTTTGAAGTGCTCATTGTAGAGTCTCTTTTCGGTCTTCGAGGCGGGACGCATTGAGATAACCGAAATTCCCTCCAGCCCGAGAGTTGCGAACACGTCAGCGAAAAAATCCTCGGTCAAAGCGGCGAAGTCCAAGCCGTGCTTGGAGATATTCGCGAGGCGCTTTGGTTCTCCCAGACGATTTTCACAGGCATTATTTGTACACGTTAAATGGACGGCGATCACCAATAAAAGCACACGATAAATGAAGTTCCGGCAAGAATGGCGATGCCGCTGGATCGACCAAAGAGGCCTTGCGGCGTCAGTCTGCCACACCGGTATAGAATTCCTTAACGCTGCGGTTCTAGTAAACAAGGAGGAGGCAAACCTCGTAGGCTGCGGAATCGCGAATGAGAGATGAGGCAGATCCTGTTCCCGCGCTTCCGTCGGTCGACGTTCGCGCGCGCCTCTACGACCAGGCCCTGGGGTTTGCCGGCATCGGCGCATGGGAATGCGAACTGGCCACAGAGCGCCTGACCTGGACGCCGGGCGTCTACGGCATCTTCGGCTATCCAATGGGCAACCCACTGCGGCGCGCGTCGATCGTCGATCTTTATGTCGAGGATTCCCGGCGCAACATGGAGCTGGCCCGGGCCGAAGTGATCCGCACCGGCCGGACCACGTCGCTGGATGCCGAGATCATCACCTGGCGCGGCGAGAGGCGCTGGATGCGGCTGTCCATCAATGCGATCGGGGAGGGCGGACGGACCGTTCGCATCTTCGGCGCGAAGCAGGATATCACCGCCGACCGGCATGCGATGGAAAGCTTGCGGCGCCGCGCTGAAATCGATGCGCTTACCGGGCTTGCGAACCGCTCGGTCTTTCAGGCGCGTTATCGCGAGATTGTTCATGATGGCTTGAACCATGCCGGTGCCTCGGCGCTGGTCTTGATCGATCTCGACCGCTTCAAGGAGATGAACGACACCTTCGGCCATGCGGCCGGCGACGCATGTCTGTGCGAGGTCGCGATGCGTCTGCGTCGCGCGTTCCACAATGCCGGCCTGGTTGCGCGCATCGGCGGCGACGAGTTTGCGCTGATCCTGCGCGCTCCCGTGATTCCGGCGCAAATCGCGCGTGTGCTTCAGGAAACTGTCGTCATGCTGTGCCGGCCGTTGTTCTGGAACGGCCTTCGGCTCGAGATCGGAGCCTCGATCGGAGCCGCCCTGGTCGGCCGGCCTCATCGCCGGCGGATCACTGAACTGTTCGCGGAGGCCGACAGCGCGCTCTACGACGCCAAGGCCGCCGGCCGCAACCGCGTCTATCTGTTCAGCGATGAAGGCACCAGCCGTTCAGCCGGTCTGGAAGCCATCGCGTAACGACGCGCTCGTTTATTTTGAGCCGAAGTCCGTGCGCGGAAAATCCGCGGCGGCAAAAAGCCACGCCCAATTCTGATTCCGCACAGGCTAGTCCTGATCCCGGGCGGCATTCTGACTGCTTCTGCCGCAATCCGCATCCGCCGATCCTGTTCGGCGCGGAATATCCTTCCCGCGGTTTGCCGTGTCAGCCACGCGACTTTGCCGTGGTGATTGTCCATCATCGTACTAAATTTGGTACAATGACGCGTTAGTGGTCAATCCTGTGAATTTTTTGGATCAAAACCGGTCATAAAGCTGAATTTTCGTGCAGTAGTGCCAGAATTAGCATCCGCTAAAATCATATAAAATCTTGTAATATCAATAGATTGATATGTATCGCCTCTCTGTTTGATCGTGTCGTATCAAAAATTTGACATTATGGATCATCTCTGCGAACGTTCGATGGTCGCAAGGTTGTGGATACATCATGCTCGACTGTTCTTCGTTGCGTTGCGGGGGCACGCACATTCTCCCGGTCCAGGGCGCTGGCCGGGTTTCATCTCATCGTTCTCGAAGCGGGATCTGAGGGATGCTGGGATTCGAACTCTCAGAACCGGCAACGCTTGATGAGGCGTTCGATCTGCTTGCGGATGGTGATCCCGGCGTGCGCCCGATGGGTGGCGGCACGGCGCTGATGCTGATGATGAAGGCGCAGATCTTCAAGCCGGAGCGTCTGGTCAGTCTGCGGAATGTCGGCGGCTGTTTCGATGGGTTGCGTATCGATGCGGATCAATCGCACATCCGCATCGGCGGCATGACGACGTTCGCCGAGATCGAGCGTTCGCCGATGGTGTTGCAGCATCTGCCGGCGGTCGTGCGCACCATGAAGACGCTGGCCAATATCCGGGTCCGTCATGTCGCGTCGGTGGGCGGCAATCTCGCGCATGCCGATCCGCATCTCGATCTTCCACCGGTCTGGATGGCGCATGCGGCCAGCATCCGCATCGTCAGCAAGACCGGCGAGCGCGTCATTCCGGTTGAAGACCTGTTCGCGGGTTACTACGAGACGACGCTGGGCGACGGCGAGTTGATCGGCGAGGTGATCGTTCCGGTACGGCCTGAATGGGCCGCGACCTATGTGAAGGTCACGACGCGTTCCGCGCACGACTGGCCTGCGTTGGGAATTGCGGTTTCCGCCAATCTTCAAGGGCAACGCGTCAACGATTTGCGTCTTGTTCTCAGCGCGGCGCTCGATCGCCCGACGCGGCTGGTTGCGGCCGAGAACGAACTGCGCGGTTCCGATCTTAGCGAGGTGGCGCTGAAGCGCGCCGGCGAAGCCGCGGTCGCGGAAGTCGATATCCACTCCGACAGTCGTGGCTCAGCCGCTTACAAGCAACATCTTCTGCGCGTGCATCTGTCACGCGCGATGCACTCGCTGGCGGGAGCGTAAGTGATGGTAGCGCTGATGCCGGTGGGCAATATCGGTCGTTCGGTCCCGCGTCTGGAGAGCCGCGCCAAGGTGATGGGGCAGGCGGAATACACCCACCATCTTCGTCTGCCGGGCATGCTGTACGGCAAGATATTCCGCAGCACGCTGCCGCACGCGCTCATCAAGAGCGTCGATACGTCGGCGGCGAAAGCGGTCGAGGGCGTCTTCCGCGTCGTCACCATCGATGACATTCGCACGGTGATCGCGCATCCGTATTACGGACCGGCCTTTCACGATCAGCCGGTGCTGGCCGATGGCAAGGTGCGTTTCGCGGGCGAACCGGTGGCGGTCGTTCTGGCGTCCGACCCGCGCGTCGCCGAATACGAAGAGCTGCCCGCCGTTCTTGACGAGGTCGAAGCGGCGACGTCGGACATCTGCGTCCACGATGAACTGAAACCGGCGGCGACCTTTCCCGACCTTCAGCATCTGAAGGGACGGCGGGGCACCAACGTCGCGCTGGACTATCGCCTGGTGCGCGGCAACGTCGAGGAAGCTTTCGCCGCGGCCGATCACGTGTTCGAGCACACCTTCCGCTGCCAGCAAGCCATGCATACGCCGATGGAGCCGTTCGTTTCCATCGCTGACGTTCGCGATGGGCGGATGACACTGCACACCGCGTCGCAGGGGCCGTCGTTCGTCAGGATCGAGATGGCGCGGCTGCTCGGCTGGCCGGAGAACCGCGTTCGCGTCAAGGTCCCGCATCTCGGCGGTGGCTTCGGCGGCAAGCTGTACATCAAGCTCGAAGCGCTGGTGACGTCGCTGTCGCTGCTGGTGCAGCGTCCGGTGAAGATTTCGCTGACCATGGAAGAGCAGTTCTTCATGGTGACGAAGCACGCGTGCACGTTCACCATCAAGAGCGGTGTCAACAACGACGGCAAGATCGTCGCGCGGAAATGCAGGATTCTCTGGAACGGCGGTGCTTATGCCGACATCGGGCCGCGCGTCACCCAGAAGGCCGGTTTCACGTCCGCCGGCCCCTACGACATCGATAACGTCGAGATCGAGTCGCTGGCCGTTTACACCAACCGGCCGCCGGCGGGCGCGCTGCGCGGCTTTGGTGCGCCGCAGGCGGCGTGGGCCTATGAGTGCCACACCGACTTGATCGCCGAAGCGCTGAACTTCGACAAGATCGAATTCCGTCGCCAGAACCTGTTGCAGGAAGGGCGGCCGCAGGCGTCCGGCACGCCGGTGCACGACGCCGCGTTTGAGAAGGCGATGGATCAGGTCGCCGACAGGCTCGATTGGCACAAGCCTTTCGATCGGGGCAATGGTCGGATTCGACGGGGACGGGGCCTCGCTGTCGGCATCAAGGGCATCACGTCGCCGACGACATCGGTTGCGATCGTCAATCTCTATGGCGATGGCAGTTGCGGTCTCTATATCGGCACGGTCGATATGGGGCAGGGGTCCGACACCGTGATGGCGCAAATCGTGGCCGAAGTGCTCGGTCTCGATGCCGAAGCGGTTCACGTCATTCATCCCGACACTGACGTTACGCCTTACGACATGGGCACGCTGGGATCGCGCTCGACCTTCCACATGGGAACGGCCGTGCGCCTCGCCGCAGAGGATGTGCTCAGGAAGATCGACGATCTCGCGAAGGAGCTTGGCCTGCCGCCCAACAGCAATCTTCCGGTCAGCGAGATGCTGCGGAAGAAGTACGGCATGCAGGCCGGCAACATCATCGGCACCGGCAGCTTCATTCCCGACTACAAGAAGCCCGATCCGGAAACCGGTCAGACGCCGAAGGCGACGCCGTTCTGGGGCGTGGGCGCTAACGGCGCGGAGGTCGAGATCGACACCGAGACCGGCGAAGTCAAGATCGTCAAGCTGGTGAACGTCGTCGATGCCGGCGTTGCCATCAATCCGCGCGCTGTCCGGCAGCAGG
>Ga0209952_1003209_pt1 | contig 11521 bp, 9 predicted proteins | sample ThiBiot_750_biof_2_FD_183951 | JGI IMG/M metagenome (GOLD analysis project Ga0209952, IMG submission 183951) | Wastewater bioreactor microbial communities from Cape Town, South Africa - Thiocy_cont_750_biof (SPAdes) | ecosystem: Engineered > Bioreactor > Thiocyanate-remediating >...
GAGAAGTTCACCGGCAACGACTGGATTCGTATTCTTAGCAACAAGACGTAGGAAAAGAATACCATCACCGCCAAGATATCGATCGGCAAATGAATCGAACAAACGTCGTTCATGTTGAGTCATGGCAACTTCTCGATTGATACGCAAGTGTTTCTTCAAGAAACTTCGACGGCCACGATAACTCATTTGACCGAGCCAAATAACGATGCCGTAGAATGTTGCACAGGTTAAGAAAATTAACCAGAACCAATAAAAGGCAAATATACGTTCATTGTAGAGATTAACTGGTAATGTACATTGAACCTAAACGATAGAATTGTCTTGCTAATTAAAACGCAAAAAAGAACATCGTTCTTACGGTATAATTGAGATTATTATCTCCTAAATATCGAATAGCAAAATCGCAGTAGACAATTCGTGGAAAGAAGACCTTGTTTTCCATCCAATCACGTCCGCTAAACACGCCCATAAGAACCTTCTGTCCGTAATACCAATAATCAATCTTGAGAAAATAATTCATGAGAAAGAATTGTCCGATGGCATTGATTAAATAGAAAATTTTAATCAGAAAATAAATGCCTGTAAGAACACCACCGCCAGCAAAGAACATGCAGGCTGACATTGTTCGTTTGAACAGATTGTCCGTAACACGAATATTCGATCGAGAATATTGTTCAACTTTTTCGTAATGTTTAGCCATGATGGTTAAATTCGATTTTCGATCATCGGGATTCGATAATTTCATTTTAGCTAATTGATTAATCATTGCCGGAACATCGAATGTCGCTCGATGGCCAATCACGTGCCATAACCATGCTGGTAGATAAGTGCACAGAGCTGCAGCAATGAATATATACGGAATCCAAATGTAATACGGAGTTTTATGCGAACCATTTGCACCTCGAACGAAACTACGCGTCAATGCGGTGTTATCATCGACTGAAATCAAAAGAAAAGTCAATTGTAAAAATAACAAAATGAATCGGTTTTTTCGATTTACCGGAATAGGTGTAATGAATCCAACAGAAATTTTCGACATAGGCTTTATGATTACCAGCAAAATCAGCTGGCGGGATGCATTCGATCGGTGTGCCTAAAATGCGAATTGAAATTCGTGTGAAGAAATAATTTGTCAAACTTACCGACAAATTGTTTAGCGCTGATCGCAATGATAAACACACCGAGCAAGATTATTGTCCAACGATGACTATACCGATCGTAAACGTCATCGTCCTAATCAAAAACCAATTATTCGAAACAAAAAACAAGAGAACTACTTACATTACGTCCACTCTGGCCAACTTTGCCGTAGACGCCGATCTAGATAAGAAACGAGATTCTTCTTCACTATTTTGTCGATATAAGGCTACTTACTAAATCGTACAGCATATTTTGCTTTTTTATTTATCTAAAAGAGAGCAAAAAAAGAAATGCAATAGCAATCATACGTTCAAATGAAATATCTGCACACATGTACAACGTAGGTCAGCATTTCTCTTCCTCTTTTTTCTCCTTTTTTTTTATTGTTGTACATGTCTCTACAGAGCGAGAGAGAGAGAGACGACTAGAGTGAGTGAACAGGACGGCCGGACAGCCAGACGAGTCAACTGTTCGCACACACATACACACAGATTCGATCGTTCGCTCGTTCGTTCTTCTTCTGTCGATTTCTCAAATGACCCGCAGGGTTACAACAGGAGAGAGAAAGAGAAAAAAAAAGATGGACGCGTGCTATTATATATCGATGCGAATATATATACGTATATGTATATCTATTACCACACTAGTCTTTGATCAACTGTACGTGCAAACAAGAAATGGCGGTAAAATAGAGCCATGGCGCAAACATGGTATGTCGGGGGAGGCGAGAAGACGAATGACATAAACATGTGAAATAATAACGTTGGCATTAAAAGAAGAAAAAAAAACGAAATATTTCAAATTGATAACGATTATATATACAAAATGAAGAATGTTTCTTGTAGAGGATTGTTTTTTCAGATAAATAGAATATTTTCGATGCTGAAATTTGGGCAGAAATGTAGTTTTATGTACTTGTAATTGAATATCGAAAATGTAAATTTGAAATTGAAATGCAAAAAGGAAATACTCAAGAGATGATCAATTGACAGTTACGCAAGACATATTGACCATAGGTTATACTTGATCTATGTGATTAGTCGAAAAATGAGAAGATGATTTTTTTTTGACAGTTGAGTCTTTATCATACTGGAAGAAAAGTGACTGAAAATTTTATTCGTAATAATAATAATAATTGTATAAAAAAAATGAATCGTTTTTCTACAAGGAATCGTATTTGCTAATAAAAACCGGTCATCATTTGCACTTGAGCAACATCCGATTACATCCAAAAAGTCAAGTTATCAGGAATAAATAACGATTGATTTGTGTTTGTACACTGGTTCCTGGCAATCGACCGTGAATATCAGTGAGATTATTTTTATTCAAAATTTTCTTTACAGCAGCAACTGTAATCGGTCCATTGCAAAGCATATGTGTGCATTTAATCGTCATCATAGCAAAACTTTCGGAATCATAAATATTAACACTCGCAGATTCGTGAATTGTATGAAGACACAATCGTCGATGAAACCTGTGTTTGATAAGATCATCAATAATTTGACAGGAACCAGACATGCCAGGAACAGTACACTGTCGAACAGCATCATTCATATCGAAACACGCGAGGTTTTGTGATAGAGTTAGCCGTCGACGTAGAACATGTCCTAAATCATAATATAGTTTCGATACATTATAAATTCGGTTTGTCATTTGAATTATTTTGTCCTTAGCAAATTCGACTGCACAATCATCAGTCTCTCGACAATGATGATAGATATCATAGGAGAAAAACTTCTTTCGACCCGTTTCGATCATAATAAACTGTCGACTTTCGCCCATATTGTGTTGTTCGAGAAAATCATCGCCAAAAAATGACACCGTATAATTTCGATGTTCATACCAGAAGACTAATTTAACCGAACAATAATTTGCTGTTATTAAACTACAATTTGTCGGCGATTGATATTGTTCAGACATTGATAAAATCATCGAACAATTGCTTGTACATTGTAAAGCGTAGACAACATCGAGAAAACATGTGAAAATAACGATTGGTAGACGCATAATCATTTGAGACAGTTTGTAACGTCGACGTTTCGGCTTTTATATTATCAGTGTACCATCAATGATACGAATAAACAAGCAGTTTTGTATATTATTACTGTTGCAAGACTTGTCGTTGAGGCATCAATATATATTAGTAACCTTCATGTCAAAAAAGAAACACACAAATAGAAAATGTCGTTTTTTCCTTTTCTTTCATCTGAAAAATGAGAAGAAAACTAACTAATATGATCAAGAATTTCTCTTTCAATCAATTGAAGAACAGGTGTCGAAAGGAAACACTTGTTCACGTATCGAATTTTTTCGTTCAACTCATAGCAACATTCACACAGACACAAACATCTCGAATAGGTAACAAATCAAAGAGAATCACTTTTTAACTAATCAATTATTTAGAACACTCGCAATTATTTTAATTGAACACATTCGAGTTTCCATAATAAATTACACCGTTATGTCTAGGTTTGTCCTATCTTTGATAAGATAAGAGACACAATTTCCGTCTGAATAGGTCCATTTTTTTCTTTCATTGATAAGAATGTTATTGGAAATTTGTTAATTTAGATTAGACGAAACCGCAAGGGTTGTTGTGTGTGTGTGTGTATATACAAATATAAATATATAATTTTTTATGTTTGTCTGAAGTACCAAAGAAGGATAGATTTGTTGTTTTTAGAAAGATTAGAAAATGTATGTAATATATGTACATACTTATTATTATTAATTTTTATTTGACATACAAAGAGAAGTAAAATCTGTCTGAGACTTTGAAAATGTTTTTCTTTACAAAGAACGAGAAAAAAAAAGAGACCCTGTCTAATATCCGACGACCTTCTTATATTTGATCAATCCAAAATAAAAACTGAAAAAAAAAGTTTCTCTCTTTCTCTCTTTCGTTGTATGAACCTTGAGTCAACGTGACTACGACAGCAACAACAATGGTAAATGCTTGTAATGCGATGCAATCGAAAAAGCCTGTAGAGAAGAAAAGGACGAGTTTGAATTTTTGTTCTCCTTTTCGATTAATCTTTCATCGCGAACGGATTGTCGCTTTTTTCTCTCTCTTTTATTTCATACAGAAGACATAGCCATTCGTTATTATATGCCTAACTGTTCATTTCGTTTGTCATTGTCACAAAATAAATAACTAAGAAGAAAACATATAAAATGTGATGAGACGAGAAAGTAATCATTATCAATATTCTACAGTACATTATGTATGTCGTCCTATTTTCTCTCTGTCTCTGTGTCTCTTTTGTTCAGTCTATAGTTTGAATAAATATTCGTTTGCATTTCTATTGATAAAGACAAAAGCAAAGGTAAGATATTTTTCTTTGAACAGAAGAGATACTTTAAAAAAGAAGAAAAACTGAATACGTTAAATATTTGACTAGCAACAATAGTCGCACGAGAAATGTCATGACAGTATGTATTGACACGTCGTTGACGATACTTTGCCTTCTGTTTTTGTTGTTGAGATAAACAGAGACCAAATATACATGCATTCAGACCTTAATAATCGAGTACACGAGAGGAGAAAAGATGCCGATGGATAAACTAGACCAGGAAAAATCTCGTTTCTTTCGACATAAATGGCATAGGTCAGGCTATATGTGTGAGATTGAGTAATCACTAGTTACGTTTGATAATTAACAAACAGTAAGTAATGAAAGCTATTGAGAATGAAAGAGCCTGTCTCTTTTGTGTGATGGTTAGTTCTCGAACAGGATAAATACCTTACCTTCGTTACGATTGATTTGACATTGATGGGGATTAGGTCTGCTTTTGAATAAGAAATCAATTAGCAAAATGAAAGGCCGTTTTTTTTTGTTGTTGTCGTTCATTCAAAAAAAAAGAAGGGAAAAGGTCTTGCATGAAGTAGGTGCAGAAGATAAGATATGAATAGAATTTTTTCAATGGAATTAAGGATAGGAAATAGCATGCATGGCGTCTATCGAACTCTAGATGAGTCGATGATTGATTGACACGATATATCATCTAGCAAAATTTCGACAAAATGAATTGATTTGATAGTTAGCCTTTTCTTCTTCTTCTTTCTTTTAAATTTTTAAATACAAGTGTCAATCAATATTGAGAAATCATTGAAAATCGATCCGATAAAAGTTTTTTTTTCTTCTTTTCTCACAATACTTGTCAGGGGTAATTGATTTGTCAAAATGAAGAGAAATAAAAACTATTTCAATTGACCAGCTGCATTTTTCTTTGTGATTATTTTTTAATCAATATACTTTAATGATGAATGACATCGATATGTTTTGTTGATAAACAAACCGAAGCCAAAAATGCAAATTGTACTTTTAATAGAGATCAAATTCAAGAGTAGATGTGCTTCATCTTCATCTTTTTTTTCTTTCGTACGTTCTCCTTCGCTCTCTGTCTCTCTTTTTTTGCTGTTGCCGTTTATTATTCTCACATGATCGGTTAGTTTGGTATTATTAATCGGAAAGGAACGCAATGCGATGCGACGCTGATAGAAGCGCGCAAGGCGTTCTCTAACGAAAAAACCGGCGAACGAATGGGGAAAAGAAAGAGAGCGAGAGCGAGAGCGGGAGCAAGGAGAGAGTAATAGAGGATAGAATAATATCGACGTCGAGACTGTTTTTTGCGAGTAGGCGAATCGAGATGTATATAATAAGAAAACGCGTATCGAAATAGTTGATCACAAGATTCTATTCATCATCATCATCACCGCTGTGTTTTTATTATAAAACATCTCATCGAGATTTGCATATTTGTGATTGGTGAGATCAAGATTACATCAACAGATAGCCGATCTTGTTCTATCATCCAGCGGGTTAAGTAGCAGTAGCAGCGTCATCATCGTTTTTATTGCTTAAGTAATCATGACAACTGGGATTCATAGACATTTTAATGAACGAGATGAAGCAGCAGATGTGCTTGCTGATTTATCGAGAATCACTCTCAGAAGAAGCAATATCAATCGACACACGTAAGATTGTTTAGCCTTTTCAATCGTCTCGCTTTCATTGAACTAATTATACGCTTCTTTTCTCTTTGTGTATATCAATACGTGTACATCGACTACTACGATTACTGTATAGTTATGCTTGCGTCTGCTCTTGATTCACAATTTCAGTGTCATCTGCCGTCTCATTCTCCTTTCTTTTCTTCTCTTTTCATTATATGTTGTGCGTTCAAAAAAAAAGGAGAGAAAAAAAACGAAGAACGCCTTGTACTACAACTGAAGAGAAGGAAGAAGATGAGGAGAGCGAGGGAGTGGCGCATGCACTCACTGGAGCGTTCGATCACAATGTTGTGCGTATAGACCTTAGTCATAGAATAAAAAAAAAGAAAAAAAACGAGAGAAAAGCTTTCTGTACGAGTCTCCTGTGTTTCTCAACGTTTTTTTTCCACGAGCTCCCCACACAGAAAAGAAAGAAGCCAAAACGAAGTACAATGCGTAGAAGGCAAAATCGAGCAACGTAAGCATAGATATATTTCTACAAATAGTTAATTCTATTGTTTCTTTCTTCTTCTTCTTCTTCGATTCAATCAAATTTCTCGTTGATTTTCTAGAATGTACAACACAATTCTCAAATCATCATCGAATCATTCGTTAGCTTCGACTGATTCCACATCAGGCGGACTAACAAACTCGAATATTCTTCCACTGATGCGAAATGATTACAGTTTAGACAGTGTTTGTTGTACAAGACGAACTTTACATTCATTTTCTCATATGTGGATCGTCGAAAATTTCTCATCGTATCTCGAAGATCCCGAGCCAATCATCTGTCTGTCATCATCACCATTTAGTCCTGTATCAGGTGTTAGTGCTGGCACACAATGGCGTCTTGTTTGCTATCCTAAAGGCAATTATGGTGCATCATCAAACTACATGTCAATCTTTCTCGAATATATCAAAGGTGAACATGATATCAAAGCTAAAGCCGAATATTCACTTGTCAATCGCAAATGTGAATTAACTGAAATGCGAAAAGATGCTCAATTTTCTGTTTATAAATGTGGTAATTCACGTGGTTTTATTAATTATGTTAAATATGACACGTTGACATTGCTCGAGAATGATACACTCGATGAAGATAAATTAAAAATTTACGTACGAATAACAATTATGGATGATGCTATTACCGAAGAAACAAAATATCAAGAATTTGATGATGCTGAAAGTGTTAATTTTACGACACGAGGTTTAGAAGGACTTGTGAGAGATTTTTCTCAATTATTATCGAATCCATCAACGAAAATGAGCGATTTACAAATAAAAGTTAATCGAAATTCATCATTGAATGCCAACGAATCCGATGATGAAATGGTCACTCAACCAGCTGTAGCAACTTTTCATGCACATAAACTTATACTTGCTGCTCGATCACCTGTCTTTGCTGCGATGTTTTCAAGTCGAAATCTTGAAAATACGAAGAATATCATTGAAATCAATGATCTTCGTTCAGAAACGATTCAATCCATGCTCGAATATATTTACACAGGCAAAGTTAACGATATTAAAAAGTCGACTGTCGAATTGTATCGTTGTGCTGATAAATATCAATTAGAAGATCTTCGTTTACAAGCTGAAATGGCTTTAATGAATTCGATTTCAGTCGAAACATGTGCCGAAATTCTTCTACTTGCCGATCAACATCATTCGAAAGACTTAAAATCACGTGTCATTCAATTTATAGTTAGTGGAAATTTAAAAGCTATTACACAAACTGAAGGTTGGCATAAATATGTTGCATGTATTCCTGATTTAGTTACTGAGGTTATACAAGCCACAACACTCGAATAGAAGAAGAAGAAAAAACATTTCAACTAACTCATATTGCGATGTATTGATTAATTCTCTTGTATAAACCTTGATAATTGCATCTGTTCGTTTTCTTCTTTTGTTCGGCGAAACCTAGTCAACCTAAAATTACATGTATTTCCAAGGACAGACTCGACGATGTATATTTAAAAGTGTTTTTTTATTTTTCATGCTATTTGATTTTATCCTTCAATTTAAATACAAATAAAAAAAATCTACGAAACTATCAATCACTTGATTAAGGTCATAAGTGTAGTTATTTTATTTAAATAGAAGGTCGAATACTGAAGGTGACTAGTTAAAACACAAAATACATAAACAACGGAATGTCAGATGTTTTGTCTGTTTATTAACACGTGAGATTTGAATAATCATGAGATTGTTGTTGTTGTTGTTCGGTTGATTCACTGAGTGGTGATTTAGGTGGAATTAAATCTTGTTCGGCTAGATAAGCAATTGAATTCGCCAATGTTGGCGATTGTAATGGATCGTCCATTTCTAATTCGATACTTTCGGATTTTTTTCTTAGATTTCTCGATTGATGGCATTCGAGTGTGTTTTTCATGAGGATGGGCGTTGGATATTTCATTGTTTTCGTTTTCGTATTCGAATCATCTTCAGATAGTCGACTGGACAATGGCGGAGATGTTGCCCATGCGGGTGAGAAAGTTAAGATCTGTGTTGGAGACGTTTGCTGTTGATCATCGAGACTATTGACAAATTGAGATGTGACATTATCGGAAGGAGACGATGTGGGCGAACGATCGAGTAAATTGATTATTGAACTTGTTTGATCTGAAGGAAATCAATGAAGAAAAATAACAAGACTTTTATTTATTTTACTGAGTTTCGATTCGGAAAGTAGTTTTTCTAATTCGGCGACACGATTTGCTAGAATTTTATTTGTTTTTCGTTGATGATTGATCATGACATTTTTGTCTTTGACACTTTCGAATAGAGCTTCGGCTATGGATCTCAGATCGTTCTCGGTTTCAGGCGTGTCTGGAACGATATAACTTTGTTTCAGCAGATTTTGCACTAAAATCGAATTCAACCATGACGAATAGAGAAAATTTAAACAGAAAAGAACCTTGTTTATGCGTGAGAACATCTCCGGAAGAATGAACTTTGCCGAGGTGATTGGAAGCAGACCGATGAGTTTGAAGTAATTCCTAGAAAACACACAGGAACTTCAATATTGACAAATCATCGACAGGATTTCAATCGAATCACTTTATATTTATTTGCATTAGCTAAAGTACGATTTTTTTCTTCTGTCAGATCTTTGATTTTCTCTTTCAAATATCTAAATCAATATACAAAATTAATCGAACGATTATTATTATTTCTAATTGACTTATGTTTACCGATTTTCTGAAAGAACAAGTTCGATATCAACGATCTGTTTTTCGTTTCCATTACACATTTTATTTAATTCCTGATTAAGTTTGGTATATTTATTCTTAAACGAATCACGTTCAATTTCTAATTCTTCTTTTTGACAAACGATTAACTTCAAGTCGTTATCCAGCTGTGTAATCTAAAGTGACTCAAAAACATTCGCATCTTTTTTTTTGAGATATTCAAACACGAATTACGCGTTCGTTTGATTGTTCCAAACGAGTCAATAGAAGACTTGTTTCGTCGTTATGATTGTCTTTCGTTGGCGAAGCAATATCACTGCCATTCGATTGATTACTATTTCGAGCACGATGACGTTTTTGTCGAAAAATCTAAACGAAAAGGATATTCGAAATTTTGAGAGGGTGATGAATTTTTAGTTTTTACCATAAGATCGCCTTTAACATCATTTAATTCGTGTGTTAGTTCGTCGATTTTATTTTGCAAAAGTTCTTTTTCATCTTGAACATTTTTCAGAGCGGATTTTAGTAAATGAACAGTTGACTAAAACAATGAATTTTAGTAGAAGAGCAAACAGAAAAAAACCGGAAGAGCATGCGTTAGTATTTCAAAATAAATCCATTCTAAAAACGAACCTGAACTTCTTTAACTCGATAATTATCCTTAAGAGTAGACTTTCGAGAAACGAACACAAATGTCTATCGTTCGACTTACATCATTCGGATGTTCGTAGACAGCTTGCGTTTGCTGAAGGGTTTTCAATGGATCAGTATTCTTCTGTGTATTATTCAATTGTCGTTTTAATTGAACGAGTTTTTCCTGTAAACTATCGGCGAGTGTTTTAAATTGATCACGTTCATGTTTTGACGATTCAAGTTCGTTGATTAGAATAGCAAATGCTTTGGTTTTACTATCTAATTTCTTTTGCAAGATTTGAATCTAATTTTATAGAATAAAATTCAAAATGAAACAACGAAGTTTTCTCTTTGCGTACTTCGTTATTGAGAGATTCGATTTGTTGTTGTTTATTCGTCATAATTTCATCTGAAAAAGTAACAAGAAAAAACAGATTTACAAATTTTCGTGAACACGTTTTTCTTTTCGTTTCAATTTCGATCTTAAAATTTCGAACTCGAAACGTAATTTTTGTTCAACACGTTTACAACCCGATGGTGAGTATTCAAACGAATCGTACGTTGAAAATTCGATGAGACTTAGAACTTCATCAACAATCTTGTCTTCCGAATATTCGTATTCGTATGGTTCATCTTCGAGCAAACTTTTTAATTGTTGTCGAATACACGAACGGATATGAACGCGTTCGAGAGGTAGAAACGGTACGAAAAAAGTGATTAAATCCTGTTTGATGATTGACGCATGTTGAAAACCACCTAGAGATGAAGATAAAAAACGATTGAAAGTTCGAAGAAAGAAAACCTTTATCGTGCAATGAAGCATTCGAGAGAATTTGATCGAAATCAAGAATCGGAAAGTCGTTACGAGAAATAGACGATCGATGAAATTTCGTGGTTAAATCAATGATTTTCTCTCCGCCAGAATTACTAAAGCAGAAACTTTGAATTTCAATTCCATAAAATGATCTTTTTTTACTCTACCTAAGAAAGAAAAAGATTGTTTTTCGGAAATCGATATTTCTCGATCGAGTTGGACTATGAAAATCCAGATAAAACATAATAACATCTAACAATTGACTAGGCATTTGATCGATTTCATCGAAAATAAACATTGCTTGTTCACAAGAGCTTGTTATCCGCTCGATATCTTTTGTCAAACGGTCCTGACAAAATCATTATTTCATCATGTTTCATTTCGAGAACAAAAACAAATCTCATACTTTATATTCACGAATGTGTGCAGCATCGTCATGCATAAAGTCTCTTGAAACAACATATAATTTAACAAACCGACTTTTGAAACCCTCAAGGTAAAGACTTTCGACGACATGTTTAGCAACAAAATTTTTCCCTTGAAAAGAAGAAAACATTGAAAATAAATCGAAAATTCATCGACAGACCTGTGCCTGTACTTCCATGCAGCGAAAGTACTAAAGCTTTCGATGGGTTCGGATTTGTCAGATGTGAAGTTATTGAATTTAAGACTAATTTATGAACAAGCGGTTGTCCGACCAATTGCTGTGTGAATCGAATATTAAGTTCTGACAAACAAAAAAGAAATGAC
>Ga0209952_1003211_pt1 | contig 11517 bp, 7 predicted proteins | sample ThiBiot_750_biof_2_FD_183951 | JGI IMG/M metagenome (GOLD analysis project Ga0209952, IMG submission 183951) | Wastewater bioreactor microbial communities from Cape Town, South Africa - Thiocy_cont_750_biof (SPAdes) | ecosystem: Engineered > Bioreactor > Thiocyanate-remediating >...
TTCCGTCTGCACCTTCGGTACATTCATCAATTGGAGCACCTGCATTATCTTCGACATCCACTCCTCAATATGAGAAACCTGCTAGTGTCGTTACGAGTACTTCTGTTCCGATTGCACCACCATTACCGGATTATTTGAAACCTGCACAACAGACGTCAACTAGTGCATCCGCTCTCCCGCCTTTGGCATCCACCAAAACTGAAATAACAGGATCCAAGGGAGTTACTTTCGGTGGTGCATCAAACAATTTGACAGCAAACGACGATGTATCGAGTAGTAGTGACACTGACGACGAAGAAAAACAAAAACGTCGAAGACGTCGAAAACGGTAATCATTATTTAAATATTAATAATCTATTTATAGGTTTGATGCATTTAGACAAGCTGCTGGCAAAGATTCTAATGGTTCGTCATCTGAAGATGACTGAAAAATCATCTCTGCTTTCTCATCTTTTTCCTTTTATTCTCTTCTCTTCTCTTTGATTTGGCTATGAGTATTTTTTTCTTTCTTTTTCAAGTAAATCTGACATTTATTAAATACGTCTCAATAACTATGTCCTATTCTTTCGGAAATGCTTAAAGATAATTATAGAAATCTCGTCGAGCTACATAAAGTCGTGTTCATTGATAAGCCATCTGAATTGTATTACCATAAGTATTTGCGTATCTACGATTTGAGAGCTTCTACTGTTTAACTTCTCTTAAATTTAAAAATAGAAATCCTCAAGCAACTAGGTAGCATACAAAGATTATGTTTTAAGAATATTTTCGTGATAAGAAATTTTTCTTTTTCTTTATCAATAAAACTAAAAATAGTCTATTCGCCATAGAGACAAAAATCAAACCCATGATAATTTAAAATGTTGTCGTTGCTTCTCATCATCTTCAACATTGAAATTCGATATATTTACATAGTCTGCCTTAATAATTATTCATGATTTCAGGGTAAAGAAAGAGAAAAACTAAATTATATAAATCAACAGATTTCCAAGTTCATAGACATTTCCTATCTATCAAGTGGAGTAAGCTTTCTTTTCTTTACAAAACTAGAAGTTTTTTTTTTGTTGTTTGTTTTCACACAATAACAGATAAGAAAATAGACGAGATGAGAAAAAAGATTATTATTTGCTTTCAAAATAACATTCTGTAAGTTAGTGCGACTGATAATGGCTTGAAAACACGAAAGGTCTTCTAGATTTCAGGGCAGAAAGTAAAATCAACAAGAATGAGTTTTTTTCTTTTAACAGAAAAGAAACGTCAATAAAATATGATGAATCAACATTGTTCCGTTGCCATTTCTTTCGCACTTCTATCATCTATAACGCATTAAAGAGTTAATTATGTTTTAATAATGATGATTTTATCTTAAATATTAAAACACACACAACCAATAGTATTTCTTTCTTTTTTTTTATATTGAAAACAAGGTGAAAAGATGAAATCTTCTTAGATATGATCGGTTTTGTCTTATTTAGAACAAATCCTGAATGTCGTTCGTTAATATCATCGGTAGATAAAAAATGATTTTTTTGCGCTAGAAGGAAAAGTAATTCATCACGGAATGAAGTAGATTATGGATTTATTTTTTTCTTTCATTATATTTTGCCTAATAAAAGGCATCAAACAACTTTTTTTTTCTCGATAATAAATTTTTGTATTGATATGAAAAAAAAAATTCATTCCATAGAACTCATCGAAACATACTTCGTCGCCTACATATAAGTTGTCATATCAAAAAAAAAGAATTTTCTTCTTTGTATATAAGAAAAATAGCTTTCTTTATATTTTCCACTCTATTTTTCTTTTCTTTGTATATATATATGGCACCAAAATAATAAAGTAATACGCTTTCTGACATAGTACTCGATTTTTTTTACGACCCTACTTCAACAGATGTTCCTTAGTGAATACCGATATATCTGATTTGGCATTATTTTGACATGTGCGTTCAATTTATCTTCATCAGATTGAATTTTTAACATAAAGTAATGCGATTCTACTCCTTACCGGTAAGACACTCGTGATATATAACTAATTGAACTTGAATTTTGAAGTAATTTAACATTTACTTCTTTAGCAAAAATTTCTTTTTCTGAGTTAATTAAAAATAATATTATTTGTCTAGAGAAAACATTATGTTCATTTGAATTTCTCTTATTTACTCTCGAGATAGTTCCATTCACTATAGCAATTTCATTTTATTTAAATTCAATTCTCATGAGTAAGAAGAAAATAGACTTGTATTTTGAGTATGATGATATGTGCATGTGAATTGCCTTCATTATAGAAACATTTTTTCTTTCTCAATTATCCGAGATTCATGAGAAGCTTTGTGTTTTCGATTAAAATTAAATTAATAGGCTATCGAGAAAATCTATGTGTCTAAATATGTAATATTTCTAGCATGATTTAGCTGAATTCGCCAAAAGTCAGGCCGATACTCTATTTTAGTTGAGAAGAATTGTATATACCATATGCTCAGGTAAAATTTCTTAGAATACGAGCGAGTAAATCGAGCATTCAATTGACGTATTCGAGAAAAAAAACTTATCTTAAAAGAATTTTAAAAAATGAGAAACAGTCGAGTGATGAATAATAAAAGACACCTCGCTAAGTAATTGATTTTGCACCCGTGTTTATATATATTCTTTTGTTATACAGAAAAAAACAAGAAAATTAATCTATTCTTGTTATCATTGCCTTATTAACTCTTTTGATTAAAAGTTCTTTGAAATATTCTCTTATAAATTAATTATTTATTTCAACTTCCCTCTTGTCTTCCTACAGATTATCAATGGTTCTCATTAATGATTACGTTGATAAATGAGTTATTTATAAATAAATAGTATCTGCTGTTGCATATGCAGGTATACGTTTCTAACCATTGATAATGTTAGTCATTAACACTAGAAGGAGTCAATTTCTCTTTTTCTTTTGCTTCTTTGTTCTGTCGACAAATGATTAATGCAAAACGTAGGAGAGTGCAAATAGTTCATGCTGTGTTTTTCTTTTAAGTTTTTATCTGAATTCACAAGAATCATTTGTTTTCAAATTATAACTATCAATAGAAAGGAACTCCATGTCTATGTCATGCCATATCAATTCTACCATTTATTGTTCACAATTAACAGTTTATTATTGTCGTTGTTTTTCTCCTTTTTCTATTTCCCTTTCTCTTCTTCTCGTTTTCTGTCAGACGATTCTCATCGTTTGTCATTGTTAATCAGATTTTTTTTGTCTGATAACAAACAACGTCTCAACAATTGACTTTTGTTTTTCATTCACTAGATAACAATCATTAACCAATCGGTTTTTAATTGATTAGTTTTAGACAACATCTTATTTCTTTCTTTTTTTTTTCTTAACAATAAATGTCTACAACAACAACAATAGCATCGCAGATATATGATAACAATCGTAAGTTTACCGGAAATTGAAAAATTCATTCGAAAATTCTCTCTCGAATTTAGAAATAGCAACGAGTGTGTCTTCATATTCGAGCAATATTTGTGAAAATCAAACTCAATCTTCATTCGACGAGATTGAAGACCGTATAAATGTCGTTGTTCCATATTTAGTTGTTCTCGGTACAGATTTACAAAAACAAAAATAAATCCTATTCATTTCTTTGACTAGGCATCGTTGGCAATGGTTTGTCTGTGTTAACATTTTCCCAACGAAAACTACGGACACTTTCGTGCGGTTGTTATCTATTAATTCTCGGCATATGCGATACATTGGGTCTGCTGATTATGTCACGTCCATATTTTTTCAAACAATTCAATTTAGTTCATCATCTTAATTCGAGTTTTCTTTGTGGTTTACATTTATTTTTGACGAAAATTTGCGATGAATTAACACCGTGGTTACTCGTGCTTGTTGCTTGCAATCGTTTAGTTCTTTCGCGTTATCCACGTAGTGATCAATACTTTCAAAGTTGGCGAGCAGCTCTATGGAGTACACTCGGACTTCTCATTATCATCATTCTAATTAATCTTCATTTATTATTCGGTATTGGCGTGGGATTATCACCTCTTCAGCCGTGTGTCTGGGTCTGTGGACCTTTGACAAATTCTCCGTATTATTTATTTTTCTATCAAAATGTTAGTCCAGTCATAGATTTGTTTTTAAGTTTGATTATTCCGTTTTGTTTGGTTTTTATTGCAAATATATTTATTGTTGCCAATGTTCGCCGTGTTAAAAAACAAGTGATTCGTACTCGTCGACGTCGACGAGCGAGTCGAAATGCGCGTCTAAATATCGTTCTTCTCGCTGATCTAATCACGTTTCTTATTGTTAGTTTGCCAGTTCTATCCGTTGAATGTATTTATCGTTTTACACGACGATTAGAATCGAATCCGGTTCTCGATGAATATATTTCCATAGCTTGGATAATTGCAAACAAACTTTTCTATTTAAATTATTCATTATCGTTTTATTTTTACGTTCTATCGTCATCATACTTTCGTCATCATTTTCTTCTTGCAATACGTTGTAAGAAATTACATAATCTTTTATTTAAAACACGAACGAGCTATCAAACAGATTTCATATCGAAGTATCGAACAAATCGACTGTCGTCGGATACGAAATTATTCATGAATAAAAATGGTGAATTCAATTCATTCTACGGTCAACAGAGCAAATTTGAGCTTAGTCAAGATGCTTCTCGATTAAGTAATGGAAATAATGAGATTATACCATTACATCAATGTCCAAATGGATTAACAACATTGAGTGAAAATAGAGAATGTGTTTAAATCTTTTCGCGCCATTGTAATATTGTCATTTTTATGTAAAATATATTTTCTTATTCGAATGTGAAATGATGAAGTGTTTGTAAAAGTTTATCGAAAGAACTAGTTTAGTATTTTATGACTTCTGACATTTTGTTCTTATGGCTTCAGAATTTGCATATGTTAAACGAGTTTTTCCCTCGAAATTTCATAGAAAAAAACATGCTTTTAGACGACATTATCGTGCAAAAAGAATTCTTATTTTTATGTCACTTGTTAAGTCAAGTTGTGCTTTGAAGCATGAGCTCTAAGAACTTTTCGCATAAGTGAGATCAAAACAATTCATTAGTAGATGTTAACTTTTCACATGATATATAATAACAAATTGAAGAGTTGTTAGCTTGCTCTAAGCAGAATTCTATTCTTAAATTCCATGGACAAAATTTTGATGTCCTTCTATTAATAAAAATCTTATCAAACAAATTTTAAATACCATCATTTCATCAGATTTAACGGCTTTTAGCTATTAATGTGATTGTGTTGTCTCGTTTGTTTTTTGTATCATCAAAATTTTCAAGATTGCAACTAACTACGATATTTAATTTATTTGTGTTGTTTTGAAAAATATTTGCAAAAATGATCGTAATAACAAATCTTATTTTTCAATCAAACTTGATTTATAGCTAATGTGTGAATATGTACATTGATAAACAGAAATGCATTCGATATAATGTTTAGTTTGATTCTTATCGAAGGACATTTATACAAGGTGATATAATGATTCTATCTATTTTGATCGAAGGAGAAAATGACAAAAACTTCGAAACATAAATTAATTTGAAATACAGTGACAATATTGACAGTTGAAGAGAAAATACTAAACTTCGATAATCCGACTTATTGTCATCGGAAATTTAAATTCTCATGTCATTCCGTCTTTTTAACATTTAACTGACAACTAAAGTAGCAGAAATCATTTGTTTTTAATCAACAAATTCTATTCAAATGCATTTTATTTTGTAAGTTTTTTATTTATTCGTAATTTTACATTTGAATTTGTTCATTTAGTCAAAACTTCTATATTCGTACATTGTTATGTGCTGGTATTCTTTTTGTTGTTGCATTTGTCATAATTATTTCTCTAATTCCAATATATCTTCCTTTTAACAATATCAATGATAGCGCAGGCAATGCTTCTAGTGAAACAACATACTAAGAGTATTTAATTTTTTATTCGTAGTATTATCATCTGGTCTATTATTGAAATTTAGTACTGATATTAATGATGAGCTTGCAACTGTTCTTGATCGATCGACAATTACGAATACTGATGAGATTACCAAACAAGTAATACGAAATTTCGTTGTAGACTGTAGTACATTCATTAATATTTTAGCTTCAATCAGTATTTCGTTTACGTCGAAAATCTTTAATTATTACTTCTGTTAATTTCGATCAAAGTCAAACACGAGCTACTCAACTTGATTGTGCTCAATTCAATAGTAGCAACTCAAAACTCACTATGAACGCATCCATCAATTATGACCGTTGCGGTTCTATTAATACTTGTAAAGTAAATCTTTTCAATAATGTCATTCAATCGATTCGCACGTATCAAACAAATCAATTTGACCTTCGATTACGTTTCAATAATGATATAGAAATAATCACTCAATCTGTTCTATGTTCGTTCAGTATCCTATCGGCAACTTCGGATTCGAATGCCGAAAAATGTTCGAATAGCAAAAAGTACGACCTGTTCGAAACGAGCATCGAAGAATTACAGAATGGTCTTGAAAAAAATCATTTTACATCTGTAGATCTTGTCAAAACATACATTGCTCGTATTGAAGAAGTTAATTTTAAAGGTCCGAAATTACGAGCAGTATTAGAAATCTCACCAACAGCATTGCAAGCAGCGAATGAATCTGATATCTTACGACAGAAAGGCATAGTTCGTTCTCGTCTTCATGGTATTCCGATTTTATTGAAAGATAACATAGCAACACGTCATGAAGACGGTATGAATACAACTGCTGGGTCTTATGCGCTCGTCGGTAGCATTCCTCCAAGTGATGCAACGGTAGTCAAGAAATTGCGCGAAGCAGGTGCGATTATTCTTGGCAAAACGACACTCAGTGAGTGGGCAAATTTTCGTAGCGAGAGCATGACTAATGGTTGGACAGGACGTAATGGACAAGCGACAAGTGCATTCTATCCTCAAGGAGATGCTTGTGGATCATCAACTGGCAGTGGTATAGCGATGTCGATTGGACTTGCTGCTGGTACATTAGGCACTGAAACCGATGGAAGTATCATATGTCCAAGTGATCGAAACAATGTCGTTGGAATTAAACCAACAGTGGGTCTTACTTCTCGAAATCTTGTTATTCCAATATCACACAATCAAGATACTGTCGGTCCAATGTGTCGATCAGTTGCCGATGCTGCTGCTATCCTATCGATTATTGCAGGTCGTGACACTGCAGATAATTATACATTTTTGCAATCTGCGATTGTTCCTGATTATACACAACATTTAAAGAAAGATGGTCTCAATGGAGCACGTATTGGTGTTATGCGAAGCTTTTTTCTGGATCCTGAGTTTAGCGAATATCCAGAATATATTGCTGCAGAATTCAATAAAACAGTTGAAGAAATTTTTAAACCTCTTGGCGCAGAGATAATCGATTCTGCTGATCTAGATACTGTAGAACAGATCATGAATTTGACCAATGAATTGACTGTATTACTTCATGATTTCAAACATGGAATTAATAGTTATTTGTCACAATTGACAAGTATTCCTACAAATGTGACAAATCTTCAAGATTTAATTGATTATAATTTTAATCATTCTTCTCAAGAATTACCACCAAAACGTGACGATCAAAATGTGTTTCTCCTGGCACAAAATACTACCAACTTATCAGATCCATCCTATATTACAGCTTTAAATCTAACTAAAAGCCTTGGTGGAAATCTAGGAATTGATGCTACTCTCAAAAAATACAATCTCGATGCTCTTATTACACTATCTGTAGCATATGCTACGTCACCAGCTGCTATTGCTGGTTATCCAATGATTACAGTTCCACTAGGATTTTTACCTAATACAACCGAAGTGACTACGACCAATGAAACTTTTCCATTCGAATTACCAATATGGCCAGCACCTAATTTTCCATTTGGTATTTCTTTCATTGGAACTGCTTATAGTGAAGCGAAATTGATTGAACTAGCTTATAGTTATGAGCAAGCAACATTAAATCGAAAAAAAAGCAAACCATTCAATGAAGCTATACCGAAAACACAACTATCTGATGTTGTTTGTCAGACATAAACTAAAACCAAGTTAAAAACTACTTCTTTTTCTTTTCTTTTTCTTCTATTTTACTATAGATAAAACGAATATGATAGAGTGTACCTTATTTTATCAACTATAGATAAACGATCATTTGAATATTTTTCTTTTCGTATTGTGCACATTACTAACAAACAGAAATGATTTTAAAAACTCTTGTTCTCTTTCTGTTCTTCATCGAACAATCCTATCAAGTTAATAATGGGCTAGGCTTAAAACCTCAAATGGGTACAAAAAGTTCATTTGTTTTTATATAAATTATTGATTCTATTTTGTCGAAAAAAACACACTAGGTTGGAATAGTTGGAATCATTTTGCATGTCATATCCATGAAGATTTAATTAAACAAACTGCTGATATCATTGTTTCATCGGGCTTGGCTGCTGTTGGTTACGAATATAGTTAGTTCATTCATTTCTACTGGTTGTTTAGAATTATTTTTCTATTAAAGTTAACTTGGATGATTGTTGGCAAGTGAGCCGAGATGCCAATGGCACGATTCAAGCTGATCCTCAAGCTTTTCCAAGTGGTATTCCTGCTCTAGCTGATTATATGCATTCGAAAAATCTTAAATTTGGTCTCTACTCAGGTAAATCATTGATGTTAAATTATTCTATGAATCATCAATAACATCATTTTGTTAGATGCTGGATTTAAAACATGTGCTGGTCGTCCAGCTTCGTTACATTATGAAACCAAGGATGCTAATACATATGCAGCATGGAAAGTTGATTATTTGAAATATGATAATTGTAATACCGATGGTACTGTGCCTGAAATACGATTTCCACCTATGGGCGATGCATTGAATGCTAGTGGACGACCTATTTTCTATTCATTGTGCGGTAAGTTTTGAAGAAAAAAACAAGAAAGGAAAAAACAAATTTTAATTTTAATAGAACAAGGTACAGATTTAGTTTCTCTTTGGGCTGGAAAAGTAGGAAATAGTTGGCGTACTACACATGATATTCGAGATGAATGGCAATCTATGATTAATAACATCGATTATGTAATCAGATAATTGATTCATTCATTCATCAAATATTCTTATTGTTTTAGAATAACGAATGGGCAGATCTTGCTGGTCCCGGTGGTTGGAATGATCCAGATAGTACGTCTTTCGTCAAAAATGTTTAGAAGATTCTCATTATGAAATCTCGTTGTAGTGTTGGAAGTAGGTAATGGTGGTATGACAGATGCAGAATATTATACACATTTCTCGTTATGGGCCATTAGTAAAGCACCATTGTTAATTGGTTGTGATGTCAGTAAGATGAGTAATACGACATTGGCTATTCTTTCGAATCCTGAAGTCATTGCTGTTAATCAAGATAAACTTGGTATTCAAGGAAGAAAAGTTGCTTTTGCATCATCAAAAATATCTGCTAAATCACAAAATGTTGCAATGACCAATTGTTCTTCATCCAGCATTGATCCAAAACGTTATCAATGGACATTCAATGCTCAAGATGGATCATTTCGATCAGCATTCGATGGTCGATGTTTATCAGTAGATAATTGTCGAAAAATGGAAAGAGCATTGGTATTACTCAATGATTGTCAAATCAACGATCCACAATCGACATGTCAAGGAAAAAATCAACAATGGACTTTAAATTTAACAAATCGCACAATTACAACTCAATTAGATGGAAAATGGTATTTGATCTATTTTCTCACACTCATATATATCTCTTTTTCATTAAATCAAATGATTTAGTTTAGAATTATATAATACCTATGGACCCGATCTTGATGTCTTAACATGTAGTGGACAAATTGGTCAATCATTCCATTGGTATTCTGAAGATGGAACAATTCGTGCAAAACAAGACGGTCCATGCTTAGCTGTTCGTCAAGAATTAGAGGTTTGGGCTGGTCCACTATCGGATGGTTCACAAGCCGTTGTATTATTAAATAGAGCTGATAATGGTAGTGAACCAATCACTGTTCAATGGGGTGACATAGGTTTTCCTGTAGGTCAATCAGCAGTGGTTCGAAATCTTTGGACTCGTCAAGATTTAGGAACATTTACTGGCAAATATACATCTCCAAATATTGATTCTCATTCAGTAATGATGTTAAAAATTACGCCAAGCAAATAGAACTATCGATTTCGTCTTGTAATTCTTTCATTTGAAATAAATAAATCAGATTTGATTAGAAATTGATGATATTAAGCACATTTTACTGTCATACGGATAATTTCTCATCACTATATTTTTCTTTATAAAAATCTTCCTTTTCTTCGACACATTTTATACCAGAAAAATGATTGCTTGGAGAATATTGTTCGCTACTACATTCATATGTGCTTCATATCAACTTAACAATGGTCTTGGTCGAACTCCTCAAATGGGTATAAATCTATCTTGCTAATCATCATCATCATCATAGCCATTCTTTGATATTCGACAGGCTGGAATAATTATAATCATTTTGGCTCGAATGCCAATGAACAATTAGTTCGAGAAACTGCTGATGCAATTGTATCCACTGGTTTAGCAGCTCTTGGCTATGAATACGGTTTATTTTCATTCTTTTTTAAATCTCTATTTCATACATAGATATAATAGTAACGATTGATGATGCTTGGCAGATTAGTCGAAATGCAGATGGTACGATTCAACCCGATCCAAAACGATTTCCTAATGGTATGCCTGCATTGATCGAATACGTTCATTCGAAACATCTTAAATTTGGCCTTTACTCAGGTATTACACGTATTTTGATTTGCTATTTCAAAAGTAAACGCATATTAAGATGCTGGATCACAAACTTGTGGTGGATGGCCAGGTTCTCTTCATTATGAAACGAAAGATGCAACAACGTACGCACATTGGGGAGTAGATTATTTAAAATACGATAACTGTCATGATGAAGGTATAAAACCCGAAGAACGATATCCTCCAATGAGAGATGCACTGAATGCAACTGGACGACCGATATTTTTTGCAATGTGTGGTAATATTGTTGCATATTTGTGATTGAAAGATGATTGTTGTATGCAAGTAGAATGGGGTATTAACGATCCGGCATTATGGGCAGCAAATGTTGGAAATAGTTGGAGAACAACAGATGATATTCAAAACAATTGGAAAAGTGTACTGAAAAACATTGATTATATAAGATAAATAATTTCATTTTCGTGATAAACATAATTTCAAGAAAATATTTAGAATAATGAATATGCGAAATATGCTGGACCTGGTGGGTGGAATGATCCGGATAGTACGTTTATACTGACTGTTATCATTCTATGTTTCAATAATTAAACATTTATTTATTTAGTATTAGAAGTTGGTAATGGAGTATTAACGGAAGATGAAGATCTTTCACATTTTTCACTATGGGCTATTAGCAAAGCACCACTTATTATTGGTTGTGACGTTCGAAATATGAGTAGTGCTACTCTGA
>Ga0209952_1003212_pt1 | contig 11517 bp, 12 predicted proteins | sample ThiBiot_750_biof_2_FD_183951 | JGI IMG/M metagenome (GOLD analysis project Ga0209952, IMG submission 183951) | Wastewater bioreactor microbial communities from Cape Town, South Africa - Thiocy_cont_750_biof (SPAdes) | ecosystem: Engineered > Bioreactor > Thiocyanate-remediating >...
TCTTCAATATCCTTGTCCTCTTCATCATCATTATCGTTTTCTTCTTCTTCTTCTTCTGCCTTTTCTTCAGCTCCATTTTCTTGTTCAACTTTATTTTCTCCATTGGCTGCAGCTGCTTTTTTGTACAACGAAGCTAACAATCGTCGACGCCAGCCAATAATCAATCTGAATACAAACACGAAATGTCTCACAACTACTTTCAATTCGTCAACATACGAGATTTCTCGTCGACCGAGAACTTTAATATCCTTGATACATTCTTTGATTTCTGATGTTGTTTGCGGATGTTCAAGAATTTTTGGATCATCAATAACGATCTACACAAAGCAAACGAATGTGTTTATCGTAGAAAAATCTCTGTTTACTTCATTGGCATTAGCTAATAGATCCAAAAAATTTTCACTTTGAATGAATTTCGTGGCGTCTAATTTGTGATACAAGGTGTAATCGCCTTCAGGATAACCATCTCGACTTCTAAAAATGAAAATTGCATAGAATCAGAAAGTCAAATTGAAAATATTCGTTCAAACCGAATAAATTTCTCGGGATGTTTCAAACGAAGTTTAGCTTTATTCTGTTGTTCAGTTAGATCGTTGTCGACTTCAGTAAAAACATGTTTGTAATCGAGAAATTTCGGATCGATTTTGTCCGGTGCTAAATAACCGTGACAAATAACGAAGATTTCAGCTGATTCATTACGTGAAGCCTAAAAATCAGATTGAAATTTAATTGAAAAAGGCAAAGTTGAATAAATCAACCTGTGGTTTAGTTGAATCAACACGTTTGAACATTTGTTGAAAAACCCAGAGTAACGAATAGTAATCTTTCGAACGAAACATTTTCGTGACAAATGTTCCACCTTTACGGAGAAATTCAGTTGCTAATTTCAATGCATTCAATGTCAAAACATCTTGAAACAACGAGCATTAATTCATTTCGAACATCTTTTATGTGAAAAAGGAAATTCTTTACTTTGTTGATAAGCATCATGTATCCAACTTTTACCGACATTAGGAGCACCATCGTGAAGTATAACATCGGCTTTAAATGTTCCTAAATCTTTTTTCAAAATCTAAACAATCAAATCAACTCGAATAGCAAAGATATTCGTCGGCAATCTACTTGTCGACATTTTTCCGATGTAATATCTTCTTGATATGTAAGCGTGTGTGGAATTGGTTTAATTGGTGCTAAATCGATACCTGAAGACGAAAAAAAAACAAGCAGATCGATGGATAAAAGTTAGAAAATGTTTCGAACCGATGATTAAACTCGAGACAGGCATGTGCTTTTCGGCTACTTGTAGCCAACCACCTGGTGCAGCACATAGATCGATAAGAACACGAGCATTTTCAAGAAAACGATGTTCACGATTGAGTTGTAATAATTTGAAAGCAGCACGAGAACGAAAACCTAAGAGAAAAACAAATATCGAAGGGTGAAATTTTCGAGAATTGCACTCGACTAACCGGATTCTTTAGCGAGATGGTAAAATTTATCTCGACGAAGTTTTCCTGTTTTTATTTTTTTGCCCATGTTTTATCTGAAAATAAAAGTGTAGCAAACGAGTTGTAGTAGTTCGATTTATTAATAAATGAAACAGAAATAGAAATCTGTTTGCAAGAAAATTGACCATTCAACAGATCGGTGTAGACATCTACCGACATCTGGAGGAGAAACGATTAGGTTTGATTTTAATTTCGAAATATTTTTTCAATTAAAATAAAAATTTTTTAAACAATTTTCTGTTGAATATAAAACCGCCATATTCTCGTCCAATGTCCTTTCACTTCGAATCATTGACTTTTTTTCTCCTTCTCTTTTCATTCAGGGTTACTGAGAGACGTCTATTTAGTTCTAGATTTGTCAAACAATGAGCAAAACAAGCGCAAACTTCGGTGGTACCGTCGGCTGGGACGAGCAAACCGTCATTGGCAAACGTGCACCTCGATCCGCAGACTTGAAAACCGAATCTGCGATTGCTGCTGCACAACGTGCTGGCGTGGCAATTGATACCTCGAAGAAATTCGCTGCCGGTCACAATAAACAACATGAATCGGCCAAGAATTCGGCTGTTCTCGATCGTGAAACCGAAGAATTACATCACGAACGGCTCAACAAGGACGTTGCACGTGCTATTCAGCAAGCTCGTGTTGCTAAAGAATGGACGCAAGCTGATTTAGCTCGAAATATCAATGAAAAACAACAAATCATCAATGAATATGAACAATCCAAGGCTATTCCTAATCAACAAATTTTAGCTAAAATCGAACGTGCGTTAGGAGTTAAACTACGTGGTAAAGATGTCGGTCAACCACTCAACAGCGGACCGAAAAAGAAATAAAATAAAAGTTTTTTGCTTCAACATATGAACATTTTTCTGCTTTCAACAAACACATTTTTCATTTTTTTTTGCTCTTTCTTCCTCCTGGGTTTAACTTGTATATTCATCCATCTTCTGTTACTTCTCTCTCATTTCATTAAAAAACAAACAACAGGTTGTTCTAGATGATTGTTTAGTCAACTTATTTTTTCATTTTGATTGTCTCAAAGCGAAAAAAGAAACACATATGAAAAACGAAATGGATCAAGCCGATGATTTGAAAGCGTTCGAACGTCGAATGATCGAAATTGTCTCATCACTTCAACCGTCGATCTGGCGTTGGCGTGTTATACTTATTGTTCTAATTATTCTCACTCTAGTCACATTCTATGCATTTATAAACAATGATTCATCAACTGATTCGAGTATTATATCGAAAATCTTTCAAAGAAAAATCTACTTCTGTATATCCATCTGTTTACTTATATCCGCATTCTTATTTGGTATCCATCGAAAAATCTTCTCATCATCGATAATCATCGCACGATTTCGTTATATTCTCGCTGATTATAACATGTCGTGCGATACCGATGGTCGATTAATACTCAAGCCACGACCGACATCTTCGTATTTAACTGGTTCATCTTGATATTTAGTTGCTGTTGTATAAAAAAAACCGAAAACGCAATTTTTTTTCTTTTCTCGTTTTTTGTCTTCGTTTAAAAAAAATTATTTTACCAAAAAAAAAACAAAATCTTCGAGTCCGATATGTTTTGTTTTTAAGATGACAACGACAACGCCGGATATCACTCCAACGTCATCGGCATCTCAACAACAAGCTCTTTACTATCAAAATAAACTACAGAAATTATTCGATTTAAAATTAGAATCTGATAAAGATCTTATTGAATCATTGAAGTATTTGTCGACATTTTTCAATGAGAACAGTGTTCGATCACGACGATCATTGAGAAGTTCGATTGAAAAACGAAGTTTAACTTTGAACGATCAATTCGAAGAATGTTTTCGTGTTGTTAAACAACAATTAGATCTTTTAAATGATACAGTTACGTCCATGTCGACATGTTGTGAAGATATGACACAACGATTGAAAAATGTCAAAGCACAAACACAAGAATTAATCGATAAAACAACAGAAATACAAAAAGAAAAGTAAAAATCGAGGATGTTCGGCTTTGTTCTATTGAATTATTCGATTGATTTAGTCAAGAATTAAATATCAAATCGCAAATAGCCGAAGGATTTATCGAAAGATTTCAATTGAAACCCGAGGAATTAACTGCACTTCAAACAACTCGAGATGGATTTTTACATCCAGTAAAATATTTTCACGAAAAAAAAACAACGGCCAAATTATCGATTTGTTTTAGCAATTTTTCAATGTTCTCAAACGAGTTAAATCGATTCATCAAGATTGTAAATTATTACTCCGAACAAATCAACAAACAATTGGATTAGAAATTATGGAACAAATGGCACTTCACCAAGAATCTGCTTACGAACGATTATACCGATGGTTACAAAGTATCTGACTGCTCTTCCTCAAATACAAAAACAAAAAAAAACTCGATTTCATATTAGGTGAATGTCGGCTATTGACAGCTGAATCGCCGGAAATATCGACGATTATCAGCGAAGCTTTGGAACATCTCAAAGAACGTCAAGTTCTATTCAAGTATTCGTTATTTATTTGTTTTTCCTGAAACTTCTCATTTTTGAATAGATACGTTCTTGATGAGTATGGCACCGCTCGTCGTAATGCAATCGTTCGTGGTTTTATCGATGCATTAACACGTGGTGGTCCAGGTGGTATGCCGCGACCGATTGAGCTGTCTTCGCATGATCCGTTACGATACGTCGGTGATATGCTCGCGTGGACACATCAATCGACGGCATCGGAACGAGAATATGCCGAGATTTTATTACGAAAATTTAAAACTTGGAACGATCTACAAAAGACCATTCAAACATCATTAGGTTTTATTACTGAAGGACTTTGTCGGTTCGTTTTTTTTTTGAGAATCGATTTGAGAAAATCTATTTCGAATTCGTTTTCAGACCTTTACGTGTTCGTCTTGAACAAGTTTTAGTTTCTCAACATGAACCAGTTGTACTTTATAAATTAACTAATTTACTTAAATTCTACGAATCAACAATAAAACAATTATTGCCCAATGAATGTCAATTAGTTCTTGTTCTTGATGAAGTCAGTAGTTTGTCATCGAAGATGTTCTTAAATGCATTGAACGCAACAGCAACACGTTTGATTGAGAAAGTTGATATGCCAACAAATGATTTGAATCTCTCCGATGAGCTACGTCGAACTTTATCATTACTACGTGATATTCTTGAAACTCATTCGACATCAATGATTCCATTCGAATCGAAACGAACTGATTTTCAACAAATTGTCTATTCAATTATCGACCCATTGCTTCAAATGTGTTCGCTATCAGCAGCAAAATTAGGCGTCATTGAAATGGCTGTTTATTTAGTTAATTGTATCAGTGCTATTCGAGCTACATTAGCCGTCTTCGCGTTTACAGATGAGAAAATTGAAATGCTCGAAGGACAAGTAAATTGAATGAAGGGATTTGGTTTCTTTTTAAATATTTGATTTCAATTAGATCGATGCAAATACGGACACATTAATTGGTGAACAGGCAACTTATATTCTCCTACGAACGGATCTATTAGATGCCTATCGAATTGTTGAAAAACAACATTAAAACCAGGCATGGATACAATCACATTGAAAGCTGCAATGGTAAACTTCTTTTTCTCTTGAACATAATCACGTAGATTCTATTTGAATTTAGGTCAAATTCGATTTGTATTTAGCGACACCAGATCTTTATCTAATGCCACAATTGAAATACTTAACGAGTGCAACCATTCGGTAGGTTGATGTTCTCTGTTTGTCAATCGATTATTATTGCTTTTGTAGAGAAAAAATCAAAAAACGTTCGGTTGAATTACTTTGCGCAGCTTATACGAGTCTTTATTCAGCAATAACTGATTCGAAAAATCAATATGCTAATCCGTATTCAATTGTACCGCATACGCCTGAACAAATCGTTAAATTACTTTCTTAAACAAAGAACTCGTTTTGAAATCAACCTTTTATTCTGAGATCTGTTTGTGATTTTTTATCGGGTGATAAGAATAAATCTTTTTTCTTTCTTTCTTTCTTTCTTTCTCCAATTAATTCAAATATAAAAAAAATTTTCGAATTAAAATATACGATCTTCATTTAGAAATTTCATCTTAAAAGCATTTAATTCTTCTTCAAGTAAATTAATTTGATTATCTTTGGCGGCGATAAGTTCGTTTAATGAACGAATTTCATCTCGTTGTTTTAAATATTCACTTTGATACTAAAATAGAAAAAAGGGAAAACTCAATATTTGAAATGAAAACAAAAGTACGAACATCGATTTCTTTCGTTGTTTGTTGAATCCAGACTTTTTTCTTGATTTCAAATTGATCTTTTTCTTGAAATTTCTCTCTACAAAAACGAAAAATAGAGAACTTCATTGAATTTTAAAAAATTTCTCGTACTTAAGCTGTTGAAACGCATTGTTTGTTATTGGAATTCTTAGAGATTCGATTTTTTTCAATGTTTTTTCGTTAACTTGTTCGGAGAGATCAGCCGAAATCGATTTAGGTAATGGAGCTACTTCTGCAATAGGTAATGGGACGATTCGTTGTGAGAGTGAACGGTTTGAATTCGACGTATTGTCAAATGTTCGATAGGTAGTTATTTGAGGCATGTTTGTACCTTCGACACGATCTTTCATTGAAACTAAAATAGGATCACGATCGATGCCCGAGATCCACTCGTCGGGTGTCGATGCTGGATAAGGACCAGGCGTGTCTGGATAGATGTCATATTGAAATACTTCAGATTTTCTCGGAACTGAAAAAGAAAAATATCGAAATGAAAGAAATTTTCTTTTCATGCTTTCTACAAACCAATCATTGATATCGGTTCACAAATCGATCCCGCAGCATAGAGTTTATAAAATCTCATAATTTCATTTCGAGTTACATCAAGACCGATCTTTGGCATGGCACCTTAAAAAATGATTTCTCAATCGTTGTCTTTGTTTTTTTCATTTAAAAAGAAATCTACCGAGGTATCGCTGAGGTGAAGTTGATTTGTATTCAGAAAGAAAATAAAAATATGGTTCATTTTGTTCAGTCAATTCATAATAACGAATATTTCCATCGCCCTAGATCGACATACGTAAATCAAAAGAAGACGAAAAACAAAACTCCTTAAAATCAACCTTTCCAGCTAAATAAAATGTCCGTGTATCATGATCATAAAATGGCACGAGGACACCAGCACTAAAATCGACTGTTTCGATAGTTAATGGTTTCGAAAGATCATCCTGTATAAATAAAGAAAACGAATACGTTAATACGAATATGCAGATATCGATATTTTACAGCATTCCAAATAGCTATTTGTCGTTCGAATTGCTTTCCGAAGCCAGTTGATAGAAGACGATTCGTATCGCCTAAAAACACGACTTTCGATGTTTTTGGACCTTGATGACCAGTTCCTTTCTAGATAAAAAAAAATATAAAACTGAAAATCTATCTTTTTCATCTACTGAAAGTATTCGTCCAGTTCGTGCTTCGATAACTCGTATTGATTTATCTCTACACGTAGTTGCAAACATTGAACCATTTCGATTCCATGACAACGATTGAATTGCATCCGAATGACATTGATAGATTTGCATTGGTTCAGCTCGTTCGACATTCCATAAGATCACTTGATGATCAAGACCTGCACTTAATAGAAGATTTTCAACTACTGGATGCCATTCGACATAATCGACACGTCGTTGATGTCCATGCAAATCAATTTTCCATTGATAGATATCAATTTTCACACCTTCAGACGGTATAAACCAAATCTTCACTGTCCCATCGTCAGAACATGACGCAATTTCATTTTCATTGAATGGATTAAATTTCAAATCCATCACAGGACCGCGATGACCACGAATACGTGGATGATCAACATCGATTCGGCCAATTTCAGATAAAAGTAAAACGAGAAAACTTCCTCCGCCCGATGTTTCAGTAACAATAGCGAGAAATTTCGAATTCACTGCACAAAAACATCCATCATGTGCATTGCTTGTGATTGAAATGTTTCGATAACAATCTTGGTCACGAAATGGTGAACCGAATACATGACGATATTTCGAAATACGAACTTTGAATGGCATCTAAAACACAACACATTCATTAATCATCTTTTTTTTCCTGAATACTAATCTATTACTATAAAAAGCAATCGTTCAATGAGATTGAGAGAGCAAGAATGGAGAATGTGAATGTATGGATGAACATTTATATATAGAAAGAGAGTGATTGAAAAAAAAGAAAGAGAAATGTTCTCTTTCTCTCTCTCTCTCTCTCTCTCTCTCTCTCTCTCTCTCTCTCTCTCTCTCTCTCTCTTGTCTTTTTTTTTTGATCAGATGATGGATATATAAAAAGAATCTTTACCCCTACTATTAATTCAATATAAGAAGAATGAATGAGTGAGTGGCCAAGCTTTATGAGTTCAATCACTATCATCAATTTATCATGTACACATCAAGAATATCAAATAGTCTCTTATGAACTTCATAAGTATTCATTTGAAAATCAATATAGACAAAAAAATTTATTTGAATAAATAAACTCTTCGGAATTGTCTTATGTAAGCAAGCATATCTAAATTCAAGTTCGCCTTTTCCTCTTCTCTTATTGTTACAATGTGTACTAAGCATGAGGACGGTCAAACATGTCCAATCTCATTGAAATGCGAAGAGACAGAAAGGACAATAGGACTAGACATGAAGAGAAAAGAAAAAGAATTCAGTTTTCTTTCACACGACTAACAATAGTGCGTACCTTTCATTTATTATCGATTAACCTTTTATTAGATTTGATTTTCTTCAAACAAACTCAATCGAACATTTCGAATTGTATTTCGGCAAGACTTTGTTTGAATTCTCATGAGAGAACTATTCACCTTTCTGTTTGGTTTCCGTTCGAACAAAGAGAATCGATGACAAATTACATTATTAACATCATTTATCAAAATGAATATTTCGTAACAATAGTTTCGGGAAATAATTATTTGTCGTCTTCACCTGTCATCAACTAAAGTGCAAATATGTGCCAAAAAAAGATTCATTTTCGATCGTTTAAATTGGTTAAAACATCGAGCGTGCTGAGTTTTCCCAATCGAATCAATACTCTGATAATTGTTCTTGTGCTGTATTTAATGCAGCGCGAATGCACAAAGCATTCATGTTGCGCGTCGGGAGTTTTTCTCTTTTTTTTTCTTTCTCGACGTCCGCACTTTACTTTGTTACCTAATGATCTCTAGAACTACAAGTCGAACTAGTGATCAGGTCAGGGTTTCTAATAGCAAGTGTACTGAGTACATTGCAATAATTCAATAAATACTTTGTTTGTTTATATCTTCGGAGATATCTAAAATCATAAATATAGCTCTAAAGAATGAATGCATAGTGCCACTATGTATTGATCAAACTATTAAATGTAAACTGTTTTTCTTTATACAACATTTATTGAAAATAATATTATATTATGAGAGGAAATAAAGATATTCTGTTTTCTGCAAGAAACAGTTATAGGCTTCTAAAATCGGTGGTAGAAAAGTCTTAAAACTATATTTGTCCGGTTCAATCAGAAAATAGTTGAATAAAACTGCACGAAATTCTTTTTGGAGATAAAAACAATAGTATGTCCTAAGGTATCTTTTGGTGTTGAATCCAAATATTTTCTTGCTTTTTTCTAGTTACCTTTACTTTCCCTGATAATAGCAAATTTTACTAATGAGATTTTTTTTCGAAAAAACGTGAAAACTTTATTTTGGCATGCTGATCTGAAATCTGATAATACGTAGAATTTCCATATGAAACTAGTGCTTGTTTTGGTCTAGTTTGCTGCATTTCTGACACGTAAACGTTAGGCTATTTTCCAAGTAAACCAAAATCTCTTTTAAGCTCAGATACATCTACATTACAGATTTTATGGAGACATCTTTAAAAAATCACTCGGAACGAAAGCAGAGTCCTTATCTCAAGTTGGTAGGCTTTTTTACGAAGAAAACGGTAAGATCGAAAGTAAAGCCCTTACCAAGGAAACTCTAGTATGATTACCGGAGTAGCATAAATTTTCTGGTACTGACTTTACGACTAGACTTTTAGGAATTGTCAAAAATGAACGCAATGGAATGTGTATGTCTTCCGTGCGTATCTGATATTACTATGATCGTTTGTAAAAGAAGAGTGAGCATCGCCTACTATAAACTAACTCCGACGCCTATGTCGACAATCGTTCTCATCATGTAAATATTAAATATATGAGTGTGCATTCATGAATATATTTATACACGTTTTTTTAAAGAACAATACGAATCTCTATATATTGATTTTGTAAATCCGACTTTCGAGTGAAAATATTTGCTCGAATGTCACTCACTAACAAACATATTGAGATTAAATTTCTTTCAGAAAACAGTCAGCGAATCCGCAGGCTGAGCGCTACTTGTGAATTTAATCTACTTTTCGTGAATTTTTAGGAAATTAATCGTTGCTTGCATACACTTCGGTACACTTTAGTACATTTTGTATTTAAATTTTAAAAATATAGTATATATGTACACTCTGTTTTAGATTTCTATTAGAAACCCTGATATGGAACGTTCAATATATTTCTTTTTACCGTCATAGATAGTGATAGAGAATGTCTCGAAAATATTTATTTGTACTGACATTGATTGTTATTTCAATTTTACTAGTCCATATTCATTATGCGATATTATCAATAGGACATTGTATGATGAATCAAGGATCAACATCAATGATCTATAAAGTCATTTTAATGAATGATCGACAATCATTTTATAAACTTGCAACATTCAATGGTCGAAAACCTTATGCTGATGGTGATCGAGCACAAGCAACAGTTATTAAACATCTTCGACTAGTTAAAAGATGTCAAAATGATTCATCACTCATTGTTGTTGATGTTGGTGCATATCTCGGTAATTATCTTTGTTTTGTAATTACAAAGAAAGCAAGATTTTCTTCAGGTGATTTTGGTCTATATGCAGCTGCCTGTGGTTGTCAAGTATACATATTCGAAGTTCAACCCGATATGATTGATATAATTCAATCATCCATAATAAGTAATAAGTTTCCATCAAGTCGTGTTCACGTTATAAACAAAGCTGCAAGTGATTTACCATCGAATTCATCGATGAAATTTTCACTTGCTCGTGGCAGTACAACAGCACAGAATGGTTCATTAACTTTAACGACTATACGTCTTGATGATGTTCAATGGCCACCAAAATCGAAAATCTTATTATTGAAAATAGATGTTGAAAGTTTCGAATTAAATGTTCTTCGTTCAGCTGAAAGATTATTTCATGAACAACGTATTGAACATGTCATTTTCGAATACACAGCCTTTTGGACTGATCGAGCAGCTCAACAAGAACTTCTACCTTATGTTATAAATAATCTTCATCCCAAACAACGATGTTTATGGACCTTTAACACAAGAGATACTCGATAGTTTTCATGAAAACCACGTCCAAAAGCAGTTGCAAACAGATATTTATGCAACATTTATCGATAGTGATAGGAAAAATTCGATCCATGCGAAAACATACGATGTCCAACGTTCTTTCGCTTAGATAATTGACTTGTTTTTATTCTTTATATGATTTTAGTTGATTTATATAAAATTGTTCGTCATCAGAATTGAAAACATTAAAAACAACAAGAGACAATCGAGTTTTAGATTTCTGTTTGTTGAACCAATTAATTACAGTTGTAGTCGCTATGCGACATGCTTGTTGAGCAGGAAATGAAAATAGACCAGTTGATATACAACAAAATGCAATCGATGTAATATTATCCATTTCAGCAGCTGAATCCAAACATGATTTATAACACGATGCTAATTGTTGAGCGAGATGTTCAGTTACACGTTGTCCAGGCGTTAATTGAGGACCAACAGTATGTAAAACGTATTTCGATGGAAGGTTATAGGCAAGAGTTATTTTTGCTAGACCGACAGGTTCTGAATGTCGTTGTTCGGTCATAATTCGATAACAATCGTCA
>Ga0209952_1003213_pt1 | contig 11511 bp, 10 predicted proteins | sample ThiBiot_750_biof_2_FD_183951 | JGI IMG/M metagenome (GOLD analysis project Ga0209952, IMG submission 183951) | Wastewater bioreactor microbial communities from Cape Town, South Africa - Thiocy_cont_750_biof (SPAdes) | ecosystem: Engineered > Bioreactor > Thiocyanate-remediating >...
CGGGAGCGTGATCGTCCCGCAGATCCGAACTCGCCGTTCGCCAAGCTGGCGGCGTTGAAGGAGCAGCTTGCGGCCAATCGCAAGGATGCGAACTAGCGCGTACCGGGAGACGGTGTGGAGCGTCAGCGTCTCGATAAATGGCTGTGGCATGCGCGGATCGTCAAAGCCCGCACCAGTGCCGCTGCGTTGGTCGAAGGCGGCCGGGTTCGCGTTAACGGTAGCCGTCAGAACGCCCCTGGCCATGGCGTCAAGCTTGGCGATGTCGTGACGATCGCCTTGGATCAAGGTGTGAAGGTGCTGAAAGTCACTGCTTTTTCCGAGCGCCGCGGCAATGCCGAAGCCGGGAAGCTGCTTTACGTCGATGTGCAAACCCCGTCGGAATGATCCATTCGGCCTATTCGACTGCCATGCAGGTCAACGCTTCCCTTGCGGCTTCGGGCCGACTGCGCTACGCCAACACTCAAAATTCGACCGCTTCCGGAGCTATGGATGACCTACGTCGTCACTGAAAATTGTATCAAGTGCAAATACACCGACTGCGTAGAGGTCTGCCCCGTCGACTGTTTCTACGAGGGCGAGAACATGCTGGTGATCCACCCGGATGAGTGTATCGATTGCGGCGTGTGCGAGCCGGAATGCCCTGCCGACGCGATCAAGCCCGATAGTGAGCCGAACCTCGAGAAATGGCTCGAGGTTAACGCGGCCCACGCCAAGAACTGGCCGAATATCACGCAAAAGAAAGAATCGCCGCCTGATGCCAAGGATTTTGATGGCATGGAAGGCAAATTCGATAAGTATTTCTCCCCGGAGCCCGGAACCGGCGACTAAGACTGTTTGAGGATCGGCTGGGCTTGCCTTACGGGTGAGCGCGGTCGATAACAGCTAACTTAACCTTATTGCGAAGGTTGGCCTGTGGAACCCGGCAACGAAATTGTTGTCCGGGCATAAATCATTGATTTTTGCAGGAAATGTGCTATTGTAAGGCACATCCAGCAAGCCGGACCCTGTTCGCGCCGCCGTTTTGGCCCTGATGGGTTCTCATGGAAAACCTTGAACAGGAGCGCGAGCGTTTGTCGCGCACGAGCTGTGTCACAGAAAACGCGTAAAAAGAGTATCTCGAAGGGTGCGGGAAAAACCGCTGCGACTACTCGCAGCACACCCAAGAACCGTGCACGTGGATCTCACAAGACGGCGCGGGGTTCGGTCAAATCGTCGAGTGCCAAGACTTCAAACGCGAAGCCGGCCGCCGTCAAGCCGTCGACCGCCAAGTTGTCGGGCGCAAAATCTTCGACCGCCAAGCCATCGGCGGCGAAATCCTCCAAGAACAAAAGAAGTGAAATGCTGAAAAAGACTGCGAAAGCCGCCGAGAAGGTCGTTGCTTCCAAGCCCGCCGCCGTCAAGGCGACCGCTCCCAAGGCTTCGACCAAGGCTCCTGCCAAGCCGGTCGCTGCCGCCAAGCCGGCGCCGAGCAAGCCTGCGGTGGTCGCCAAGGTCGCGAAGGCGCCGGTTGCTCCGGTCCGCGCCGAGGAACCGAAGAAGGCGCTGACCCAGCGCCAGGGCTTCAAGACCAACGAATTCGTTGTCTATCCGGCTCATGGCGTCGGCCAGATCCTGGCCATCGAGGAGCAGGAGATCGCCGGTGCCAAGCTCGAGCTGTTCGTCATCAACTTCATGAAGGACAAGATGACGCTGCGGGTACCGACGGCGAAGGTCGCCAATGTCGGCATGCGCAAGCTGTCGGAGCCGGCGCTGGTCAAGCGTGCGCTGGAGACCCTCAAGGGCCGTGCGCGGGTGAAGCGGACGATGTGGTCGCGCCGCGCCCAGGAGTATGAAGCGAAGATCAATTCGGGCGACATCGTCGCAATCGCCGAAGTGGTTCGCGATCTCTATCGTTCGGAATCGCAGCCCGAGCAATCCTACAGCGAGCGGCAGCTTTACGAAGCGGCACTCGACCGGCTGGCGCGCGAGATCGCGGTTGTTCAGCATGTCACTGAGACCGAAGCGATCAAGGAGATCGAGGGTCAGCTCGCCAAGAGCCCGCGCCGTGGCGCCAAGGCGGAGACCGAAGCCGATGCTGACGGCGATTCGGATATCGATGCCGAAGACGACGACAGCGCCGTCACTGACGCGGCGGCCTGATCGCCTCGTCGCGCGAAAGCCTCTAAACACAAAAGCCCGGCCTGATGGCCGGGCTTTTTGTTTCTGAGATGGCATTAGTTGATGAATGCCCCGTTTGAAGCGGATCGTCAGTCCACCACGATCTTGACGTGCTCGCCCGATTTGACCTTGCCCGTCGCCTCAAGGCCGTTGAGCAGACGAAAGCGCTGCTCGGGATGATCGACACCGGCCATCCGCCGCGACAGCGATTCGACGGTGTCGCCGGGTTGAACCGCGACGATCTTGATGCGCAGCGGCCGCGCCGCCTGAATTTCTTCCAATGTCAGGCGACGGAACGACTTGACGGTGTCCTTGGCGTTCTGTTCGCTCTCAGCGCTCTTTTGCCGGGACGCGAAGATGAAGCGATAGACGTCGCTGCCGAAGCGCAATGCATAGACCCGGAATTGCCACTGATCGCCACGCGCCGTGACGGATGCGGCGGGGAAGCCGTTGATCGTGAGCTGTTCGGTGGAGGCTTTATCGACGTTCTCCATCCAGCCGGAATTGAGATAATCGCCCAGCGACTGCTCCGCCGGCACCCGCACTACGTCGAAACGCATCGCCTGGTCGCCGCCGTTGCGAACGCCGATGACGGCTTGCGCCGTGTTGTCGAGCGTATAGCCATTGGGCGCTTGGAAGGTGAATCCGAGCTTCGGATGCAGGAAGCGCCGGCCGCGGACAAAGCCTTCGCTTGGATCCTCGCCATAGACCATGTTGTCGATCGCGGCGAGATAGGCGTCGTGATCGCGCTCGCTGTTCTGCGGCGAACTGAATTGTCGCGCGATCGTCTGCGCGTTCTGCACGCGTTCAGGCGTTGCCGGATGCGATGACAGGAAGTCCTGCGATCGCGGGTCGATCGACACGCGCCCAGCCTTCAAAGCGGCGTTGCGCTCCATCGCGGTGAGAAACCGCGCCGCGCCGAACGGATCGAAATGCGCCCGCGCTGAAATGCCGACGCCGATGCCGTCAGCCTCGAATTCCTGCGACCGCGAGAAGCTCGCCATCGTCAGCTTGGTCTTGGCCAGCGCCAGCGCGGTGATGTCGGGGTCGTTGCCCATCTCCTTCACGACCCGCGTGACGAGGGCGGCGCGCTTGGCCTGGTCCTCGCGGATCGCGGCGTGTTTCGCCAGCACATGCGCCATTTCGTGTGACAGCACCGACGACAACTCGGAGGTGTCGCTGGCGAGCGCGATCAGTCCGCGCGTGACATAGAGTTGGCCGGTCGGCAATGCGAAGGCGTTGACGGCGCCGGAATTGAGAATGGTGACTTTGTAGGAGAGGTCGGGACGATCGGAGGCCGCCACCAGCCGGTTCACCGTTTTTGTAATCAGGTTTTCCAGCCGGGGGTCATCATACGCACCGCCATACGAAGCCAGAATGCGCTCGTGTTCACGTTCGGTCGGTGAAAGGGGCGCCGCAGCGACACGCGCCGGCTTCGCCGACGTTTCGTTGGAGGGCGAGGCGGTCTGCAATCGCCCCATATTGGCACAGCCCGACAAAGCAAGTGCCACGCAAACACCAACGATCGCCGCCAGATGGCGGCGATGCAAACCGATGCCGTATGGGTATCCCGTTTGCTTCGTCACAGTCGCTATCCGTCGCATCCTTTGATGCGGCTGCCTCCATCCTGAATACAGCGCCGCCCCGCGCCCCGGCTGCGTGCCTTGCAGTCGACGCGGGTCATTCTAAGACCTTTTGGCTTGCAATTGAATCAGAAGCCAAGCTCCGGACTGCAACAGTGCCGCGATTTCACCACGTGAGCCGATCCCCTTGTCCCGGACGATGCTTTAGCGGCGATCCAGAATTTCAAGCTGCCTGGTTCCGCGCAGTTGGATACGCGGACCGCTGCGCTGCTCAACCCAGCCTCGCACCCGGACACGGCGGCCCGCCAGCGTCTTGATATCGATACCGTCCCTCGTTAGCGATCCTATCATCTGCCTCGGGATAATCACAGCGAAGTCTCGCACCCAGTGACGGCCAAAGTTGAGGTAGAATGTTGTGCCCGACTGGCGGGCCGACAGTACCTTGCCCTCAACAATGATGAAGTGCCCCAGTTTTGCCAGAATATCGCCGGGGCTTTCCGCATTTTTGATGGCATCCGGAATGGTCCAGACGCCTTGCCGGGTCTGTCGTGCGCGGGTTTCGGCTGCGGCCAGTTCCGCCGCGCAATCTGCGTCGGTCACGGTTCCCGCCGCCAGCGCTGCGCCCGCGCGGAGCAATTGAACTTGCAACGAGATGTCGTCTTCTGTGCGGGTGACGTAGCCATGTTGTCGGCCGTAACGGTCCGGCGCGTCATTGTTGCCTCGCAGCACCACATCCCGGTTAGCGACCAGTGCAGTCAATACGGACTTCGCGTCAGACGAGGGCACGATGCCGGCGAGTCGAATCTCGCGGCCGTCGGCCAGTCGCAACGTGCGCGCATCGACCACGTGGGCGACCCGGCCTTGTCCCAGCAACTCGCCGCCGCAGCCGGAGGCCGCCGCGCGCGCGAGAGCGACGATGTTGAGCATCAGCGCACAAGCGAGTGCCACCGACGTTGGCAACAGGCATTCTTTCAACAATGTTGCGAGACGCCGTTCATTCCGTTCGATGGAAAAAATGACTGCGCTCATGCATCGGCGTCGGAATCGCAACGAACGACAAACGATCGGCAGCTTGCCGCATGCAAGGCGTTGCGCCATGATCGCTCCCTCAAGCGGTAACAGTGTCGCTTGGAATATAAACGCATCGGGAGGATGAATGTGAGGGCGATTTTATCGGGTGTTATGGCGTCGCTGCTGGCGCTCACGGCGAACACCGCGCTGGCGCAAAGCAAGCCGCCGTTGAAACTCGGTGCGATCCTCGACATGTCCGGCCTCTATGCCGACATCACCGGCCTCGGCAGCGAGACCGCGGCGAAGATGGCGGCCGAAGATTTCGGCGGCGAAGTGCTGGGTCGCAAGATTGAAATCATCGCGGCTGATCATCTCAACAAGGCCGATCTAGCGGGCAACATTGCCCGTGACATGCTCGACAATCAGGGCGTTGAGGCCATCATTGACGTTGCGGCGTCGGCGCCGGCATTGTCCGCGCTCGAGGTGGCCAAGGCGCGCCACAAGATCATCATGTTCAGCGGTCCCGGTTCGATCCGCCTGACCAACGAAGCCTGCACACCCTACAGCATTCATTATGTCTACGACACCTATGCCCTGGCGAACGTCGCCGGATTGGCGACGGTCAAGCAGGGCCTGGATAGCTGGTTTTTTCTGACCGCCGATTATTCGTTCGGGCATGACCTCGAGAAAGACACCACCAACGTCATCGTCAAATCTGGTGGCAAGGTGCTGGGAAGCGTGCGGCACCCGACCAACGTCCCTGACTTTTCGTCTTATCTGCTGCAAGCACAGGCTTCGAAAGCGAAAGTGATCGGCCTTGCCAATGCCGGCGGCGATACCATCAACGCCATCAAGCAGGCTGCCGAATTCGGCTTGATGAAAAGCGGCCAGAAGATCGCGCCGCTTCTGGCCTATATCACCGACATCGATAGCGTCGGCTTGCAGACGGCCCAAGGCCTGCTGCTCGCCGAGGCCTTCTATTGGGACATGAATGACGAGACCCGCGCCTTCTCCAAGCGCTTCATGGAGCGGGTCAAGCGCGTTCCGACGTCGTCGCAGGCCGGCGTCTATTCATCCGTCCTGCATTATTTGAAAGCGGTGAAGCAGGCCGGCACCACGGACGCGGCCGCGGTCATGAAGATCATGAAGGACACGCCGATCAACGACATGTTCGCCAAGAACGGCAAGATCCGCGAGGATGGCCGCATGGTCCATGACATGTATCTGTTCGAGGTCAAATCGCCGGCCGAATCCAAGGGCCGTTGGGACGACTATAAACTCCTCGCCACGGTGCCAGCCGATCAGGCGTTCCAGTCGTTGTCCGCATCGCGCTGCCCGCTGGTGACCAAGAAGTAATTTGGCGTAGGGCGCGGGCTCATGATTGAGCCCGCGCTTGTGCATCAGAACATAAACAAAGGAACCGCCAGATGAGCGATATCGTGTTGCAAGATCTCGATCAGGGTCTGTTGACGATCACCATGAACCGGCCCGATCGCCGCAACGCGCTGAACGCTGAAATGGTGGCCGGGCTGATCGATGCGGCGCGGCGCGCTGCTGACGATCGCGACGTGCGCGCCGTGTTGCTGAAAGGCGCGGGCGGCACGTTCTGTGTCGGCGGCGACGTCAAGGCGATGGCGGCGGTAAAGGTGCCGCCGCCGCTCGAAGAGAAAGTGACCACGCTGCGGCGGGGCATGGAAGTTTCACGCATCCTGCATCAGATGCAGAAGCCGGTGGTGGCGCAACTCGATGGCGCGGCGGCGGGGGCCGGGCTGTCGATGGCGCTGGCCTGCGATTTACGCATCGCCAGCGTGTCGGTGAAGATTACGACCGCTTTCGCCAAGGTTGGCTATTCCGGCGATTACGGCGGCACCTTCTTCCTCACTCAGATGCTGGGTAGCGCCAAGGCGCGCGAGCTCTATCTGTTGTCGCCGGTGCTGTCGGCGCAGGAAGCTCATGCGCTCGGCATGGTGACGCGGGTGGTACCAGACGCCGAGATCGAGACGGCGGCACGCGATCTGGCAATGTCGCTGGCGCAAGGGCCGACGGTAACGCTCGGTTACATCAAGAAGAACATCAACAACGCCGAGAGCCTTTCACTCGAAGCCTGCTTCGACGGCGAGGCGCTGCATCATTCCCGTTGCAGCGATACGGCGGACCACAAGGAAGCCGCGGCGGCGTTCGTCGCCAAGCGGACACCGGTTTTCAAAGGGCATTGAGATGACAAGCGATATGCGGCTGCGGCAGGTCTGTCTGGTTGCGCCGCATCTCGAGCCAGTGATCGGCGATCTTGCCGTGATCTTCGGGCTCAACGTGTGTTATCGCGATCCCCATGTCGGCAAGTACGGCCTGGAGAATGCGTTGTTGCCGATCGATACGACGCTGCTTGAAGTCGTCGCGCCATTTCAGGATGGCACGGCAGCCGGGCGCTTTCTCCAGCGCACTGGCAATCGCGGCGGTTACATGGCGATTTTCGCCTGCGACGATCCGGATGAGCGCGGTCGCCATGCCGCGACGCTCGGCGTCCGCACCGCCAATGTCATCGATCATCCGCCCTATCATGGTGTGCAACTGCATCCGCGCGATTGCCGCGCCGCCTTCATCGAGTTCAACCACACCGAAGGCAGCGACAATATTCGCGGGCCTTACCCGCCGGCTGGGCCCAACTGGCAGGCGTCGATCCGAACCGACGTGACGCAAGCACTGCTTGGCGTTGAATTGCAGAGTCCCGATCCGGCAGGCTTAGCGCGGCACTGGAGTGCGATCATCGGCGCGCCGGTTAGCGCCGCGGACAACGGTGACCCCGAAATCGTGCTGGTGAACGGCCGCCTGCGTTTCGTCGCGGGCGCGGACGAATTGATGACCGGCGTGATGATGCAGGTCCGCGATGTCGATTCGGTTCTTTCCACCGCGAAGGCCAAGGGGCACGCCATCGACGGCAGCTCATTTCTATTGGGCGGTGTTGCGTTCCGGTTGACTAACTAATCGGAGCGAACACTGCAGCCGCTGCCATATCTCAGGATCAAGCGAACATGACCGACGCGCCGATGACCAGCCGCACCCATCCGCTGGACAGTTTCTTCGCGCCCTCCAGCATCGCGATCATCGGCGCATCGCGGGACGCGCTGAAAATCCCTGGCCTGCTGCTGACGTTCCTGCGCCGCAACGGCTTTCCCGGTTGGATCTACCCGGTCAATCCGAACTATCCGAACATCGATGGGCTCGCTTGTTATCCGTCCGTCGCCGACATCAAGCAGCCGATCGATCTTGCCATTGTCATCATTCCCGCGCGGGCGGTGTTGAACGCGCTCAAGGAGTGCGCGGCTGTTGGTGTGAAGAACGCGATCATTATCTCGTCTGGCTTTGCCGAGGAGGGCGGCGACAGCGCGACGATGCAGGACGCTATAGCCGATCTCGCCCGCACGACCGGAATGCGAATCTCGGGGCCGAATGCCGAAGGATTTTACAACGAACTCGGCCAGGTCGCGGCGACGTTCAGTCCGACTGTCGACGTGAAGTCCGATGCACCGCGCCTCTTGGCGACGCAACGGCGCATCGGCATCGTTGCGCAAAGTGGCGGTATCGGCTTTGCGATCTACAACCGCGCTCGGGCGCTCGGTATCGCGCTGAGTTATGTCGTCAGCGCCGGCAACGAAGCTGATCTCGGCGCGGGTGCGTTCTTCGACTACATGGTGCGCGATGCGTCCACCGACGTCATCTTGCTGTTTCTGGAAGGCATCCGCGATACGGATACGTTTCTCGCAGCTGCCGAGCGCGCGGCTGAAACAGGTAAGCCGGTGATCGTCGTCAAGGTCGGACGCTCCGGTGCCGGCGGCCGCGCCGCGGCCTCGCACACCGCCAGTATGGCGGGATGGTCGACGGCTTACGATGCGGTGTTCGCCAGGTACGGCTTCATCGTATCCAACGACCTCGATGAAGCGGTGACGATCGCGGCGGTGCTGACCGCGTCGCCGCTGCCGAAGGGCGATCGGGTTGCGGTGGTCACGGTGTCCGGCGGCGGCGGCATCTGGGGGGCCGATGTCGTCTCGTCACAAGGGCTTCAGGTGCCCGAACTGTCGTCGCCGACACAGGCGGCCATTCGCGAGATGATCCCGTCTTATGGCTCGCCGCGCAATCCGATCGATATCACCGCGCAGGCGGTGCATAGCGGCGGGTTGCAGAAGACCATCGAACTGCTTGCGCAGGGCGATGAGGTCGATGCCGTTCTTGTGGTGCTGTCGCTGTCGAACGAGACGCGGATTCCGTTCAAGATCGACGAGTTAAAGCCGTTGATCGGTGCCCGGCACAAGCCGATCGTGTTTTACACCTACACGCTGCCGTCACACTTCGCGCGAGCGGAATTGGCGAATGCTGGTGTTGTGGTGCTGTCCGGCCTCTCGCATGTCGGCGTCGCGATGCGCCGTGCCGTGGAACGTGCGCGATTCAAGCTCGCCGCACCGCCGTTGGATGATGCCGCGATGAAGCGGCTCGATCTGACGCGGTATCTGAACAGCGACAAGCTCTCGGAACATGACAGCAAGCGTCTGCTGGCGGCGGCGGGCGTATCTTTGCCGAATGAAATTCTGGTTTCGCATCGTGAGGGTCTCAACGAAGCGATCGCGCGCGTGGGTCTACCGCTGGCGATGAAAATCCAATCCGCTGATATTTCGCACAAGAGCGAGGTCGGCGGTGTTCACCTCAACATCGCGAGCGAGCAGGAGGCGGTGCAGGGGTACGACGATTTGCTGACGCGCACCAACGCGCGACGGCCAGACGCAACCGTTCAGGGGGTCCTGTTGACACCGATGGCGAAGCCGGGGGTCGAAATCATTGTCGGCACCATGCAGGATGCAACCTTCGGCCCAATGATTATGGTGGGCTTTGGCGGCGTCACCACCGAGCTGTTCAAGGACGTGATCTATCGTCCCGCGCCGGTCGGCGCCGATGAGGCGATGACGATGCTGAATGAGTTGAAAGCCGCGCCGCTGCTGCACGGTTTTCGCGGCACGCCAAAGGCCGATGTCGGTGCGTTAGCAACCTTGATAGCCCAAATCTCACAACTGGCGGCACGGGATCGCGATGCCATCGCGGAGATCGAGATCAATCCGGTGCTGGTGCATCCGGAAGGCGAGGGCACCACCATCGTCGATGCGTTGGTGGTGCCAGTCGCGAAGGAAAGGCTTTAGCGCCCCTTGAAGTTGGGAACACGGCGTTCCTCGGTGGCTTTGACGCCTTCCTTGAAGTCTTCGGTGGCGCGCAGCCGCGTTTGCTCGTCGAGCTCGTGATTGGTCGCGGCCAGCACGCGATCGGCCAGCACCGCGCGCATCGTCGCGCGTGTGGACAACAGGCCGAGCGGTGAGCATTCGGCGATCTCGCTGGCAAGTTTTGTCGCCGCTGCGCGGACCTCGCTCAGCGGCACGCAAACGTTGGCGAGGCCCATGGCAAGCGCTTCTTCGCCGGTGACGCGACGGCTGGTATAGAACATCAGCTCGGCGTTGTTCTTGCCGATCAGTTCCGGCAGCGTCACCGTCAGGCCGAAGCCGGGATGGAAGCCGAGCTTGGTAAAGTTCGCAGCGAAGCGCGCTTCGGGACAGGTGACGCGAAAATCCGCCGATACCGCGAGCCCGAGGCCACCGCCGATCGCAGCGCCCTGCACGGCGGCGATAATCGGCTTCTTGGCGCGGAATATACGCACCGCCTGAATGTAGAGGTGGTTGATGGGGCCGAGGCTGTCGGCTGGGTCCCCACCGGTCGGTCCGCTCTCCTGCCGGTTCGGATCGTTGAAGTTGGCGCCGGCGCAGAACGCCTTGCCTTGCGCCGCCAGCACGGTGGCGCGCATCTCGGGATCGTTGTCGATATCGGTCAACGCATCGGCGATCTGGTTGATCAGCGAGATGTCGAAGAAGTTGAACGGCGGCCGCTGGATTTCGATGGTGGCGACGTGGCCGCTCTTGGTGAAGCCGATATCGGTGAACTTGCTCATAACGATCCTTGATGGTGTGAGTTGCGAGGTGATGGTGGTGTCGTTTAGCGCAATCCGAGCCCGCGCGCGATGATGCCGCGCAGCACTTCGGTGGTGCCGCCCTGGATGGTGAGTTTCGGCGCAAGCTTGGTAGCGAAGGCGAGTTGCTCGGCCAATGTTGCATGATTGGAGGGATCCACGTCGACGAAGGCCGCGAGATCGCGCACCCGATGCGGCAACTGCTGCTCCCACACCGTGCCGATGTCCTTGACGATCGAGGCTTCCACCACTGGCTCCTTGCCGGCCTGCAACATACCGGCAACCGAAACCGACATCCGCCGCATGGTGTGCAGTTGCGCCACCAGGCGGCCGATACCTTCGGCGGCGCGCGTGTCCGGATTGGGGCCGACGGCGCGCACCAGTTCGGTCAGGACATAGTAGGTTTCAAGGAAACGTTCCGGTCCGCTGCGTTCATAAGCCAGTTCGCTGGTCGCCTGCTTCCACGCGCCGTCGATTTCGCCGAGCACATGATCGTCGGGTACAAAGGCATCGGTGAAAACCACTTCGTTGAACTCGGCCTGTCCGGTGATCTGCTTGATCGGATTCACGGCAATGCCCGGCGTCTTCATGTCGACGAGGAACTGCGTCAGGCCGTGACGGCGGTTCTCCTTGGTGGACGGCGAGGTTCGGAAGATCGCGATCATGTAGTCGGCGACGTGCGCCGACGAGGTCCAGATCTTGCTGCCGTTGATCAGCCAGCCGCCGTCGGTCTTGGTGGCCTTGGTTTTCGCCGCGAACAGA
>Ga0209952_1003217_pt1 | contig 11506 bp, 9 predicted proteins | sample ThiBiot_750_biof_2_FD_183951 | JGI IMG/M metagenome (GOLD analysis project Ga0209952, IMG submission 183951) | Wastewater bioreactor microbial communities from Cape Town, South Africa - Thiocy_cont_750_biof (SPAdes) | ecosystem: Engineered > Bioreactor > Thiocyanate-remediating >...
CCGCCGTGATCTCGGGCATCATGAAGCTGCATGCGACGGAGCGGCTGCGGATCGTCGTCGACGACGCGATGGATATTCACGGCGGCAAGGCGATCATCGACGGCCCGCAGAATTACATGGGCAATCTCTACCGCTCGGTGCCGGTCGCGATCACAGTGGAGGGCGCCAACATTCTGACGCGCAACCTGATCGTGTTCGGGCAGGGCGCGACGCGTGCGCACCCGTATCTGCTGCAGGAGATCAATGCCATTGGCAACCCGGACAAACAGGCTGGGCTGGAGGCATTCGATCAATCGTTCTGGAAGCATGTCGGCCACGCCTTTACCAATCTGTTCCGCGCCTGGGGTCGAAGCTGGAGCGGCGGTCTGTTCGCGCCCGCGCCTGACGCGGGGATCGTGACAGGCTACTATCGCCAGCTCTCCCGTTATTCCTCTGCATTTGCGTTGTGCGCCGACATGGCGCTGCTCACGCTTGGCGGCGCGCTGAAGCGCAAGGAGATGCTCTCGGCGCGGTTCGGTGACATCCTCTCCGAGCTTTATCTTTTGTCGGCAGCGCTGAAGCGTTGGGAAGACGAAGGCCAGCAGGACGCGGACTTGCCCGCGCTGCGCTGGGTGATGGCCAATGGCATTCGCACCATGGACCAGCGCTTTGCCGAAGTGCTGGCGAATTTGCCGAACCGCCCCGTTGCGTGGCTTCTGAAATTTGTCGTTCAGCCGCTGGGGGCGAAGGCTCTGGGACCCTCCGACAAGGTTGTACATCAATGCGCGCAGATGATCCTGTCGCCGTCCCCGGAGCGCGATCGTCTGACCGCGGGCCTTTATCACGCCGGCGCCAATGACGATGGACCACTGTCCCGCCTTGAACGGGCCTTCCGTCTCGTCGTGGCAAACGAGCCGATTGAAAAGAAAATGCGCGCCGCTCATATTCGCGATTGGCAGGAAGCCGCTTCGCGCGGCATCATCACGGCGGCGGATGTGGAAGCGATCAAGACAGCGCAGGAGGCCGTTGCGAAGGTGATCGAGGTCGACGACTTCGCGCCGGAAGCCCTGTCTCCGATCTACCGTCAGAACCATCCTGCCACCGCAACCGCGGAAAGGGCCGCAAGCTGATGTCCCGTCCTGTCTATATTATCGATGGCAGCCGTACGCCGTTCCTGAAGGCGCAGGGCGGTCCAGGGCCGTTCACGCCGGTCGATCTCGCGGTGCAGGCGGGGCGGCCATTGCTCGCGCGGCAGCCGTTCAAATCGTCCGAATTCGATCAGGTCATTCTCGGCTGCGTCAATGTGATTGCCGACGAGGTCAATCCCGCGCGTGTTGCCGCGCTGCGGCTCGGCATGGGCGAGGACATGGTGGCCTTCGGCGTGCAGATCAATTGCGGCTCCGGCATGCAGTCGATCGACACGGCTTACCGCTACATTCAGGCCGGGCAGGCGGACATGATCCTTGCTGGTGGCGCGGAAGCGTTGAGCTATTCGCCGCTGGTGTTTCCGCAGGCCGGCGTGCGCTGGTTCGCGGGGATGGCGACGGCGCGCACCACGCTCGCGAAACTTGCGGCGTTCTTTAAATTGCGGCCGTCCTATTTCAAGCCCATCATCGGGCTTGAACGTGGGCTGACCGATCCGGTCACCGACCTCAATATGGGGCAGACCGCGGAGGTGATCGCGCATCTGATGGGCGTGACGCGCGAACAGGTCGACGCTTATGCAGTGGAGAGCCACAGGCGGTTGGCCAAGGCGCAGGCGCAAGGCTTTCTCAAGGGTGAAGTCGAGACCGCCTTTGACCGCAAGGGCAAGTTCTACGATCACGATGACGGCGTGCGTCCGGATTCCTCGATGGATAAGCTCGCCAAGCTCAAGCCTGCGTTCGAGCGTCCGTGGGGACAGGTGACGCCGGGCAACTCATCGCAGATCACCGACGGTGCCTGCTGGACCATTCTGGCCTCGGAAGACGCCGTGAATAAATATGGTTTGAAGCCGAAAGCGCGCATCGTCGACAGTGCATGGTCGGGGCTCGATCCGACCGTGATGGGTTTCGGTCCGGTGCTGTCGTCGAACCGGCTATTGAAGCGCAACAACATGACGGTCCATGATGTCGAAACGTGGGAAATCAACGAGGCCTTTGCCTCGCAGGTACTCGCCTGTCTTGCGGCGTGGAAGAACGACAAGTTCTGCCGCGACATCCTCGGCCTCGACGGTGCGGCAGGCGAAATCGACCAGACCAAACTCAATGTGGATGGCGGTGCGATCAGCCTCGGCCACCCGGTCGGCACCAGCGGCAACCGCATCGTGCTGCATCTGGTCAATGCAATGCATCGCCTTGGCACCAAGCGCGGCGTTGCGACGGAATGCATCGGTGGCGGCCTCGGTGGCGCCATGTTGATCGAGACGGTTTAGGAAACGGCGATGGACAGCAAAATCCTCAATGCGATGAAGGACCACGTCCTCGAACTCGGACCTGCACCGTCGTCCGGGCCCTATCGCCATTTCAAGCTGACGCGCGATGAAGACGGCATCGCCTGGCTGTTGTTCGACCGTGAAGGCGCGAGCGCGAATACGTTGTCGACCGAGGTGCTGGAGGAGTTCTCGCAAATCCTCGTGGCGCTGGAAAATGAGCGCCCCACGGGGCTCGTTATTCGCTCGGCGAAACGCTCCGGCTTCATCGCGGGCGCGGACATCAATGAGTTTCGCGGCCTGTCCGATACGAGCCTTGTCGAGCAGCAACTCGGCCCCGGTCATGAAATCCTGAACCGGCTGGAAAACATGAAGCTGCCGACGGTTGCCGTCATCCATGGCTTCTGTCTGGGCGGCGGGCTCGAAGTCGTGCTCGCTTGCAACATGCGGATCGCCATCGACGGCGCGCGCTTCGGTTTCCCCGAAGTGCTGCTTGGCCTGCATCCGGGTTTTGGCGGCACAGCGCGCTCGACGCATCTGTTTAATCCGGTCGAAGCCATGACCATGATGCTGACGGGCAAGACTGTCGAGGCGCGCAAGGCGAAGTCGCTCGGCCTTGTCGATGCGGTGACACAGGAGCGCCATGTGCGCGGCGCGGTGAAGGATGCGATCTTCGGTCGCCTCAAGCGCAAGCGCTCGATGCTGACGACGGCAATGAACATCGGTCCGGTGCGCGGTCTGCTGGCCTCGCGCATGCGATCCGAGACGCGCAAAAAGGCGCCGCAGGAGAATTATCCCGCCCCTTACGCGCTGATCGATCTTTGGGAAAAGCATGGCGGCAACCGCTCGGACATGCTGTCCGCAGAGAAGCCGTCATTTGCCAAATTGATGGTGACGCCGACGGCGCAGAATCTTATTCGCGTATTTTTCCTGCGCGACGAGATGAAGAAGCTCGCGGGCGGCAGAAGCCAGATCAAGCATGTTCACGTCATCGGCGCGGGCGCGATGGGCGGCGACATCGCGTCGTGGTGCGCGCATCAGGGATTGCGCGTGACGCTGGCCGATATGCAGCCAGCGGCCATCGCGGGTGCGATGAAGCGGGCTTCTGAGCTGTTTTCGAAGATCACCCGCAGTCGGATCGGCCAGCGCGATGAACTGGATCGCCTGATCCCCGACATGACAGGTGAGGGCGCGAAGCATGCTGACCTCATCATCGAGGCAGTGCCGGAAAAGCTGCAGCTCAAACAGTCGATCTATGCCGGACTCGAGAAGGTGATGAAGCCGGATGCGATTCTGGCGACCAACACCTCCAGCATTCCGTTGGAAGAATTGCGCACGTCGTTGCAGCGTCCGGAGCGGTTGCTCGGCATCCACTTCTTCAATCCGGTCTCGCGGTTGCAGCTTGTCGAAGTCATCAGCCACGATCAGGTGGACCGCGAGGCGCTCGCGAACGCCATGAAGTTCGTCGGCGGCATCGACCGCCTGCCATTGCCGGTGAAGAGTTCGCCGGGTTTCCTCGTCAACCGCGCGCTGATGCCGTATCTGATGGAAGCGCTGCTGATGCTTGACGAGAAGATCGACAAGCTCACCATCGACGAGGCGGCGGAAAAATTCGGCATGCCGATGGGGCCCATCGAATTGGCTGATCAGGTCGGTCTCGATATCTGCCTTGCGGTCGGTGACGAATTGCGGTCCAAGCTCGGCGATTCCATTCCATCCGCTCCCGACTGGTTGCGCGAGAAGGTCGCCAAGGGCGAACTTGGGCGCAAGACTGGCCGCGGCTTCTATGAATGGAAGGACGGCCGTGTACAGAAGGGGCATGCGCATGTTCATCCCACGCCGGACATGACCGACCGTCTGGTGTTGCCGATGTCGAACGTCTGCGTCGCCTGCCTGCGCGAGGGCATCGTCGATAATCCCGACACTGTCGACGGCGCGATGATCTTTGGTACCGGCTATGCGCCGTTCCGCGGCGGGCCGTTGAATTACGCGCGCGAGCGCGGGCCGGAAAATGTCGCCAACGCGCTGGCGGCGTTGGCGGCGAAATATGGCGAACGTTTCAAGCCGGATGCCGGCTGGGCGACGTTTCGCTGATTTTCAAGGAACAGAGCATCGCATGACAGACACGCCTGTGACCGGACATGAGACAAGATCGATAGTGCTGGACGATACGGCGCCGCAAGGCGAGTTGTGCGTCCGTACCATTGCGATGCCGGCCGACACCAACCAGAACGGCGATATCTTCGGCGGCTGGCTATTAAGCCAGATGGACCTCGCGGGCAGTGTGTTCGCCTATAAGGCCACGCTGGCGCGCAACGTCACGGTTGCCATCGAGGCGATGACGTTCCGGAAGCCGGTGTTCGTGGGAGATCTGGTTTCGGTTTATGGCACACAGGTGCGTATGGGGCGCACTTCGATCACCGTGCGTGTAGAGGCGTGGGTGCAGCGGCGCAATGAGATGGGGATCATTCTCGTCACCGACGGCAACTTCACTTATGTCGCCATCGACGATCAAGGACGGCCGCATCCGATCGAACAGCAAGCCACACCGACATCGACCTGAAGAGGCTCGCGCGTCTCAGCGATGGTGACGGTGGCGGATGTGGCGCTCCGGCGTCAGATACTGCACCGGGGTGATGTCCAGTGGCGCGCCGAAACCGGCGGTCGGCATCGCAGCGGCATTGGCTTCCATCAGGCGCTGACGCTTCGCGGCGTAGTAATAGCCACCGGCATAATAGGCGACGGCGCGGTTGTGATTGCCGCCAGCGGCACGATAGGCGCCTGCGAGATACTTCACCGCATAAGTCAGATTGGTTTCGGGATCGAGCAGGCCCTGTGCGGTGCCGGTGTAGCCGAGGCCGCGCGCGGTCTGCAGCTTGATCTGCATCATGCCGTAATTGCCTGCATGAACGGCGCGCGGATTGTATCGGCTCTCGCGCATGATGACCCGGTGGACCAATTCGGCGGGCACGCCTTCGGCAGCGGCATGGCTTTCCACCATGGCGCGATAGGATTCGCCTTCGGCATGAGCAAACGGAATTGCCGACAGCACCGCAACGGCGGCGAGCGCAAATCTTTTCATGTCAAAATCCTTATTCGATAAATCTGGTTCGGCAGGCCCGCGGCCAAATGCGCGAACGATAGCGTCCCTCAAAGGCGACGCGCGGATGTGGCGTGATTGCTCTGATAATGTGGAAATATCATGTCATCGAAAACGGCTGCGGAGACAGGGATTTAGCTCGCCGGTTGCGATGATGGCAGCGCTGCCGCTCAGAGTGACGGTAATTGGATGACGGTGACGTTGAGCGTACCGGTCGCTTCAGCGACGATGCGCAGCGTCGAGGAATCGAAGGCGATTTCGCCGAGCCTCACGCTGGTCACGCGCGCATTCACCTTGGCGCCGTTCTGCTCGGTCTGAAGATCGCTGATGATGGCGGCAAGTTTTTGCTGCGCTCCGGACGAGATCTGCTTCAGATCAATTATTGCATGCTCCTGCAAGGCTTGCTGCAGATAGGGCGCGGCGCGTTGCGCCAGAGCGCCAAACAGGCCGAAGGCGGCATCGGATGTGACGGCGACCGACAGATCGGTGAAGCGCAAGACCTGCGCATCCGCATCAAGCACAGGGCGGCACCAGATTCGCACGGTGGCATCTGCGCCCAATCCGAACCAACTTGCTTTTTCCTTGGCATGCACCAGCAGCGACACCAGAAGTCGGTCGCCGCTGGCGTCGATGTCGACACTCTTGATGCGGACGGCGATCGCGCCACTGCCGTCTTCCGGAAAGGTGCGACCTTTGAGTCCGACCTCGGCGATCTTCGCGAGTTGTGCGAAAGGAATGTCGATCGGAACGCCGATGTTGACGCGCCCTTCGTTCAGCGCAGGCTGGATGTCGAGGACGGCGGGGAAAGGACATCGCGGTGTCGTTTCGCGGTCGACGATCTTCGTTTCGGCCTCGAGGCCAACCGCGAGCCTCACCGCGGCGTTGTCGATCTGTGGTTGTGCCGCGATGGCCTTGACGGGCCGCATTTCGAGGAACAGCGGAGGCGTGCCCGGCGCAGGCGAGGGCAATGCGATCGATTTACAGGCGCGCGCCCATTGCTGCTGCATCGCGCGGCGGAAGCTCTCGTCATTGCGCAGCCGCTGCTGCAGGCGTCCGACTTGTTCGTTTACGGTCTTGTCGATGATCGGCTTTACTTGCGCGGGCACAGCGACTTTCGCGCCAGCAACGGACAGGCTGTTGTTGGCGAGCGCCACCTGGGCGGTGAGCTGCGGATCGAAGTGCCAGTCCGGCGTCAGGCGCGGTCGCGATGTCGCTGTCGCGCTGCCGGTGATTGCCGCATTGGCGTTAACCGACTTGATGGAGATATTGCCGAGCTTTTGCGCGGTCTTTGCGCCGAACAGATTGCCGAGCGCATTGTTGAGCGGTGTGCCCGCGGCGGTGGAGAGCGAGCCGGTAACGGTGAGCTTTCCGTTGAGCGGTGTGGATATATTCAGCGCATTCTGCTCGCCGCTTGCCGTGATGGCGCCGCGCGTGATGTGCCAGTCGATATCGGCATTGGTGAGAATTTGACTTGCCGGATTGTCGGCCTTGCCGCCGAAGTCACGCGGTGCGGAGCGGTCGAGCGCAGATGCGATCACGGTGAGTGGAATCGTCACCGGTGCGATGAATTCGGAACGGCGTGTCGCGGGCGGAAGCGGCGGCAGCTTGACGAGCGCGGGTTTTGTCGCGCGGGGTGGCCAGATCCAGTCCATCGCCTTGAGGCTGATGAAGAATGAACCAATCAGAATCAGGATCGCAGCCGCGAGGGATTTGAAGCGCATGATGTCGAAGCCTTGCGGCCGTTGCTGATTGAAAGGATCCCTCCGCAGAGGACTGCGGAGCGCCCATCGTGGTTAAAAGAAAATGAAAAGCAAGGCGTTGATAAGTCCTTAAGTTTATTCACCGACTCTGCGCGCATGGCACGTGGAGTAAGTTTGTATCTCGTCGGCTCCCTTGCCCTCGTCTCTCTAGCAGGTTGCGGCCGCGGTTTCTTTCAAACCGCAGAGCGCGAGCCCTGGCGAGCCGAGGCGGAACAGGCATGCCTGAAGACCGGAGAGGTTAAGGAAAGCGCCGAGGTTGTGCGCATCAGCCCGATTTCCGGACCCGGAGTTTGTGGCGCGGAATTTCCTCTGAAAGTCAGTGCCCTCGGCGAAGCCAACAGTTCGCTCGGCTATGCCGACGATCTAAGGCCTCCCGGTTCGATCGCAGGTCAGCCGCGATGGCCGGTTTCGCAACCGTCGCCATCGTATCAACAGCCGCGCCCGAGCTATTCATCCGCGCCCAACGGCTACGTGCCATCCGGCCAGCCGGTGCCTCTGAATGCGCAGGTGACGTCACCGTCCGATCGCGAGGACGACATGGCGCATGATGAAGGCGTGCACACTTATCCGGCTGGTTCGCCTGCGCCTTATCGAGGCGCGCCCTATCAGCAGGGTGTGCAACAGCCGCCGCCTTATTCGCAGCCGCGTCTCGGCCCCGTCGGTAATCAGGTATCATCCTTCGGGCCGGTTGGGTTGAAACCTTCCGCGACGCTTGCGTGTCCGATCGTGTCGGCGCTCGATCACTGGATCACGGAAGCGGTGCAGCCGGCTGCGATGCGCTGGTTCGGTGCGCGCGTGGTCGAAATCAAACAGATCTCGGCGTATTCGTGCCGCGGCATGAACGGCAATCCCAACGCGCATATTTCGGAGCATGCGTTTGGCAACGCGCTCGACGTCGCGGGATTCACGCTGGCCGATGGGCGCTACATCTCAGTCCAGAATGGCTGGAAGGGGTTGCCGGAAGAGCAAGGTTTCATGCGCGATGTGCAGGGTGCTGCGTGTCAGCGGTTCAACACCGTGCTGGCGCCGGGCGCCAACGTCTATCACTACAATCACATTCACGTCGATCTGATGCGTCGCGCGAGCGGACGCGTGATCTGCAAGCCAGCGGCGGTGTCGGGCGAGGAGATCGCGGCGCGTGTGGGCGGCCGCAGCTACGCCAACCGCGATACCGGAATCACCGGATCGATCGGGCAAAAGGTGCGCCGCGCGTTCGCGCACGGGCCACTGTCGAAAGAAGATCGCGATACGATCGAGGACGAAAGCCGTATCAGGTAGTGCGGCTCAAGGCCCGAATTGAATCATATTTCGGATCATCATCGTGGTCGGCGGCACGACGACGGGCGTGACCTGTGGCTCGGTCTGTGTCATCTCGGCCTGAGAGTAGCCTCCCAGCATAAGGTTGATAGCTACAGCCGTGATAAATGCCGCCACGAAGATGGCCAGGAATTCGGACCATTTCAGCGGTTTCGTCGGTTCTTCTTGCAAACGTCTGTGAGGCAAATTGTGAGGCATGTTCAATACTAATTCAGGTTCGTGCTCATTTGCAGAGCGGGTATTTTTGAATTCCTAGAAACTAGACAGTGTGACCGGCGCGAGCCGGTCCGGTCAGTAGCGGTAGGCCGCAAGGAACATGCGGACTCCACTGGCCACCACCTCCGCGATGCGCTCGCTGCTTGGCGCGGGCGTCACCTGGAAGATAAAGGGCAGAAACAGGCCGGCCTGGCATGACAGCATGAACTGCGCCGCCGCCAGATCGCAGTCCGGGATTTCAAGCACGCCGTCCGTCACCTGGGTCTTCAGATATTCTGCGAGCTTGCCAAGCCATGATGCCGGGACATGCTCGTAATAGCGACGGCCAAGCTCGGGCATGCGCTCGGCGATAGCCATCATGGTACGGATGGTGGAACCGCCGGTCGGGCGGCACAGCATTTCCATATAGCTTTGGCCGAATTTCTTCAACGTCGTCTCGACATCTTCGGCCGGATCGATGACGAGCTTGGTGATGCCTTGGTCGCGCAACTCGCAGGTGACGATGGCGCCGAAGAGGGCGAGTTTGTCGGCGAAATAGACGTAAAGGGTGCCCTTGGATACGCCGGCCGCCTTGGCGATCTCGCCCATGCTGGCGGCATCGAACCCGAGTTCCCGGAACACCTTGCGCGCACCCTCGACGATCTGGCGGCGCTTGGCACTGTCCTCGTCGTTGGCGGGAAGGGGCTGGGTCGGAATCATGGGTCCAATTTTATCCATTTAATGGGGCACTCGCAAAAAGTTGTTCCCCTGAGCTTTTCCTACTATTGACCGAACCGTTCGGTCAATAGTAAATAAGTGCTGACCGAACCGTTTGGTCAATGAAAGGCTCCCAGATGGCCCCTCGTGAGCAATCTGCCGTCCGCAAGGCTGAAATCGACGCGAATGACACGGATGAAGGCGCAACGCCCGCATCAGGTTCTCCTGCGCGCCCTCGGCTGGAGGATGTGACCGCACGCCGCACCAAGGACAGCCCCGACACCGTAGCCGATGCCCCGGCTGCGGTGGGCTCCCGTTGGACGCGGCTTGGCCGCCGCCAGAAAATCTTCGCGGGTTTAGGGGCTGTGGCGGCGATCGCGCTGGCCGCGTTCGGCACGCATTATTTTCTGGTCGGCCGTTACATGATCTCGACCGACGACGCTTATGTCCGCGCCAATAACACGATGTTGGGCGCACGCGCGTCAGGCTATCTCGCGAAAATCGCGGTCGGCGACAACACCGAAGTGAAAGCCGGCGATCTCTTGTTCCAGATCGACGATGGCGATTACAAAATTGCGGTCGACAACGCCCGCGCCAAGATCGCGACGCAGGAAGCAACGATCAAGCGCATTGCCCGTCAGGCGGTCGCGCAACAGAGCGCGGTGGAGCAGGCGCAGGCGCAACTCGAATCTACGCAGGCTGCGGCCAAGCGTGCCGAAGCCGATTATGTCCGCCAGAGTCAGTTGAGCGAGAAGGGTTTCGCCTCGAAAGCGACCTTCGACCAGTCGCTGGCAACCCGCGATCAGAGCAACGCCTCGGTACAGGGTGCGCAGGCGAATCTTGACGCCGCACAGGCGCAGATTGACGTCATCAAGGCGCAGCAGGCCGAAGCCGAAGGACAGCTTGGCGAATTGAAGACTGCACTGGCGAAGGCCGAGCGCGATCTGTCCTTCACCACCATTCGCGCACCGATCGACGGCGTGTTCTCCAACCGTCTCGTCAACGAAGGCGACAATATTTCGGTAGGCCAGCGTCTCGCCAACGTGGTGCCGCTGGACGACGTGTATATCGACGCCAACTTCAAGGAAACGCAGCTCGCGCGCATTCGCCCCGGTCAGCCGGTGCACATCAGCGTCGACGCTGTGAAGGACCGCGACATCGTCGGCACCGTCGAGAGCCTGTCGCCTGCGTCGGGCTCGGTGTTCACGCTGCTACCACCGGACAATGCCACCGGCAATTTCACCAAGATCGTACAGCGCCTGCCGGTGCGCGTGCGCGTACCGAAAGCCGTCGCGCATGAAAATCTGCTGCGCGCGGGCATGTCCGTCGTGGTCGACGTCGATACCCGGAAGTCCGCCAAGCAGGCCCTTGCCAAGGTCGAATAAAAGGCGGGGTAACACCCGCGGAGTTCGCGCATGAGCGCAGCAGCCGGCACCGTAGGATCGATACCAGTCGCCACGCCCGCTTCGGAGACAGTGGCGCCGCGCCGCATGATCGCGTTCCTGATCATGATCTTCGGCATGTTCATGTCGATCCTGGACATTCAGATCGTTTCGGCCTCGCTGGCGGAAATCCAGGCTGGCCTGTCGGCGTCTGCGACCGAAGTGTCGTGGGTGCAGACCGCCTATCTGATCGCTGAAGTGATCGCGATCCCGTTGTCGGGATTTTTGTCGCGCGCCTTCGGCACGCGGCTGTTGTTCGCAATCTCGGCGGCGGGCTTCACCGTGTCGAGCTTCATGTGCGGCCTGACCTCGACCATCGACCAGATGATCTTGTGGCGCGCGGTGCAGGGCTTTCTCGGCGCGGGCATGATCCCGACCGTGTTCGCCTCCGCCTATACGGTGTTTCCGCGCAGCAAGCTGTCGATCGTCACCCCTGCGATCGGCCTCGTCGCGACGCTCGCGCCGACCATTGGCCCGACTGTTGGCGGCTACATCACCGATGCCGCGTCATGGCACTGGCTGTTCTTCATCAACGTGGTGCCGGGTATCGCGGTGACGCTCGGCGTGCTGGCGCTGGTCGATTTCG
>Ga0209952_1003222_pt1 | contig 11499 bp, 10 predicted proteins | sample ThiBiot_750_biof_2_FD_183951 | JGI IMG/M metagenome (GOLD analysis project Ga0209952, IMG submission 183951) | Wastewater bioreactor microbial communities from Cape Town, South Africa - Thiocy_cont_750_biof (SPAdes) | ecosystem: Engineered > Bioreactor > Thiocyanate-remediating >...
GGGCGCGCAGGGTGGCCGATGCGAGGGATCAAGCCTGACCGCCCGGAGCATCGGCCACCCTCGCGCCCGCGCAACCCACCGCATGAAAACGCGGCTCCGCGGGAGCGTGTGCATAGAACCGGGGCAATCCGGACAGAATGCTGCAGGACTCACACCGCAAATAAGCCCCGCACGGAGCTCCGCCTTTCCGGACACGCCCCAGTCAACCCACGCCCCGGGGGGCTCACACCGTCGCGGGCCAGTTCGCGCGGAATCACACCATCGCGAGCCAGTTCCGCAAGAGTTCCGCCCCCGCGTCCCCCGACTTCTCCGGATGGAACTGGGTTGCGGACAGCGGCCCGTTCTCCACGGCGGCGACGAACCGGTCCCCGCCGTGCTCGGCCCACGTCACAATCGGCGCCTTCAACGGCCCGGCTCCGCCGGGCGCGGCGACCATGTCCCACCGCCGCACGGCATACGAGTGCACGAAATAGAACCGCGTGTCGGCGTCCAAGCCCGCGAACAGCCGAGATCCCGCCCCGGGGATGACGTTGTTCCACCCGAGGTGCGGCACGATCGGCGCAATCAGCCGCTCGACGGTGCCCGGCCACTCCCCGATCCCCTCGGTCCGCTCCCCGTGTTCCACGCCCGTCTCGAAAAGCACCTGCATGCCGACGCAGATGCCGAGCACCGCGCGGCCGCCGGCCAGCCGCCGTCCGATGATCCGCTCGCCCCGCACCGCGCGGATCCCTTCCATACACGCCGCGAACGCGCCGACGCCCGGGACGACGAGGCCGTCCGCGCCCAGGGCGGCCTCGAAATCCGAAGTCACCACGACGTCCGCCCCGACCCGCTCCAGCGCGCGGCGCGCGGAGGCGATATTGCCCGACCCGTAATCGAGCACGGCAATGCTTTTCATCTCGCGCTCTTCATCCTGCGGCCGTCACACTGCTTTCTTGATGCTGTGCTTGTCACTCCTACTATGCGGCCTTCCCGAACTCGCCCACCATCGCGATGATCGCGAGCGCCAGGATCACGGCCGCAACCGCCGCGAGAACCCCTGCCGCGTAACGGTGTTCGGTCCGCCACATCGATACCGTGCCCGCACCAAGGAACCCGGCGACCGCCACCAGCAGCACCACCAGCCAGGTCACAGCACACCCTTGGTCGACGGCACGCCACCCACCCGCGGGTCGAACTCGACGGCCGCGCGCAGCGCCCGCGCCACAGCCTTGTACTGGGCCTCACAGATGTGGTGCGGGTCGCGGCCGTACAACACCCGCACGTGCAACGCGATCTGCGCATGGAACGCCAGCGAATCGAACACATGCCGGTTCAGCACCACCGGGTAGTTGCCGCCGACCACCGCGGGCAGCACGGCATCGGGCTCACCGGTATGCACCGAGAACGGCCGCCCGGACAGGTCGATCGCCGCGTGCGCCAGCGTCTCGTCCATCGGGACGAACGCGTCGCCGAACCGCCGGACTCCGGCCTTGTCGCCGAGCGCCTGCCCGATCGCCTGCCCGAGCACGATGGCCGTGTCCTCCACCGTGTGATGCGGATCGATGTCGACGTCGCCCTCCGACCGAATCGTGAGGTCCAGGCAGCCGTGTACCCCGAATGCGGTGAGCATGTGGTCGAAAAACCGCACGCCGGTGGAGATCTCGGTCTGCCCGCGGCCATCCAGGTTCACCGCGACGAGCACGGACGATTCGCTCGTCGTCCGCTGGATCCGGGCGGTGCGAGTGGTTCGGGCCAGGCCTTCGAGGGCATCGCTGCCGTCGGGGTCCGCATGTCCAGGAAGCGTCATCCTCAGTGCTCCTCACTCACTGTCGGGGCAGGTGGAAGGTCCGGGCACACCGCCAGGAACGCGTCGTTGTCGCCGGGCGTACCGATCGTCAGCCGCAGATAGCCGGCGATGCCGACATCGCGCAGCAGGATCCCGGAGTCCACGAAAGCCCGCCAGCTCGCCGCCGCGTCGGCAAAACGGCCGAACAACAGGAAGTTGGCATCCGACGGTATGACGGCGTAGCCCTTGCCGCGCAACGCTTCTGCCACGCGATCCCGCTCGGCGACGAGCCGTGCCACGCTGCCCAGCGTCTCATCCGCATGTCGTAGCGCGGCGCGCGCCGCCGCCTGGGTGAGCGCGGAGAGGTGGTACGGCAGCCGCACCAGTTGCACCGCATCGACGATCGCCGGGGCCGCGATCAGGTACCCGAGCCGACCCCCGGCGAACGCGAACGCCTTGCTCATGGTGCGCGAACTCCGCGATCAGCGATACCGCACTCGGCACCCCGACCACCGCCGCGAACTCGGCGTACGCCTCGTCCACGATCACGATGCCGGGCGCCGCATCGGCCAGCGCCCGGATCTCGTCCAGACCCAGCGCGCCGCCGGTCGGGTTGTTCGGGCTGGTGACGAACAGCACGTCCGGGCGGCGGCGCGCGACCTCGGCGGCGGCCGCCGGAACGTCCAGCGAGAAGTCGGCCCGCCGCGGCGCGGCGATCCAGGTGGTCTGCGTGCCGGAGGCGAGGATCGGGTGCATGGAATAGGACGGGGTGAAGCCGAGCGCCGTGCGGCCCGGGCCGCCGAACGTCTGCAGCAACTGCTGCAGGATCTCGTTGGATCCGTTGGCGGCCCAGACGTTTCGCGCGGTGACCGCAACACCGGTCGCCGCCGTGACATACGACGCGAGGTCCGCGCGCAACACCGCCGCATCGCGATCCGGATACCGGTTGAGGCCCGCCGCGGCGGCCGCCACGGCGTCCGCGATGTCGCGCACCAGAGCGTCGCTCGGCGGATACGGGTTCTCGTTCGTGTTCACCCGCACGGGCACGTCGAGTTGTGGTGCGCCATAAGGGGACTTGCCCCGCAGATCGTCCCGGAGCGGGAGATCGGCCAGCGTCACCGCGTCCAATACGGCGTCCCCCACCGTGTCTCCCACGGCACCCCGCATTGCGCCCCCCACACCGTCCCTCATCGCAGCGCCCGTCATGGTTCGAGCCTGATCGCGACGGCCTCGCCATGGGCCGGCAAGTTCTCGGCCGCGGTGAGCGCACCGATCGGCCCGGCCACCTCGGCCAGCGCGGCGGCCGTGTACTCGACCACCTGCACCGACTTGAGGAACGTGGTCGTGTTCAGCGCCGAGGAATACCGTGCCCCACCGGAGGTCGGCAGCACGTGGTTCGATCCGGCGCAGTAGTCGCCGAGCGAGACCGGTGAGTACGGCCCGACGAACACCGCGCCGGCATTGCGGATCCGCCGCGCGACCTCTGCGGCGCCACGCGTCTGCACCTCGAGATGTTCGGCGGCGTAGGCGTCCGCCACCGTGACGGCGTCGTCGAGCGAGGCGACGATCACGGTGCCGGACTGCGGACCGGTCAACGCGGCGCGCACCCGCTCGGAGTGCCGGGTGGCCGCGACCATTCCGGGCAGCAGCGCGTCGACCGCGTCGGCGAGCGTCGCCGACGACGTGATCAGCACGCTCGCCGCGTTCGGATCGTGTTCGGCCTGCGAGATCAGGTCCGCCGCAACGTATCTCGGGTCGGCGGAATCGTCGGCGATGACGGCGATCTCCGTCGGGCCCGCCTCGGAATCGATGCCGACGATGCCGCGTAGCGCCCGCTTGGCCGCCGTCACGTACACATTGCCTGGTCCGGTGATCACATCGACGGGCTCGACGGCCGGCAGGCCGCGAGCGGCGTCATACTCGCTGCCGTACCCGAGCAGGGCGATCGCCTGCGCCCCTCCGGCCGCGTACACCTCGCTGACGCCGAGCAGCGCGCAGGCCGCCAGCACGGTGGCATCGGGCCAGCCGCCGGCGGACACTTGCGGCGGGGAGGTGACGACGATGTCCTCGACGCCCGCGACCTGCGCCGGCACCACGTTCATCACCACGCTGGACGGGTAGAGCGCGAGTCCGCCGGGCACGTAGAGGCCGACCCGCCGCACCGGGACCCAGCGCTGTGTGACCACGCCGCCGGGGGCGAGCTCGATGCGCTGCTCGGTGGGCAACTGCGCGGTGTGCCCGGCGCGGGCGCGGCGGATGGACTCGGTGAGCGCGTCCTTCAGCGCCGGGTCCAGCGACGCCGCGGCCTCGTCGATGACGCTGTTCGGGACCCGCAGCGATTCCGGCCGCACATGGTCGAATCGCTCGCAGTAGTCGAGGACGGCTGCTGCCCCGCGCGCACGCACGTCGGCCAGGATGGGGGCGACCGCCTCGTCCGCCGCATGCGCCGCCGAACCGGCGGCACGCGGGAGGACGCTCCGCAACGCGGCGGTGCCGAGGCCGGAACCGAGTCCAGCGGTCGGCTCCGCGCCGAGAGTCGTGGTGAGGTCGATTCGTCGCAGCATGGGGCCGATCCGGTCGAGGTGGGGTGTACCGAACAAGCGTAGGGCCTCCGCCACGGGCGGTCCGCGCGGACCGGCGCGCAGGTCGGCGGACCGGCGGGCGGAGTCAGCCGGCGGGCTCCCGGGTCAGCCGATCCAACCGCCGACGAGGCGGCCCAGGCCGTAGGTGACGGCCATCGCGAGCACGCCGCCGATCACGTTCCGCGCGATCGCCCGGCCGGCCGGTGCCTGCCCGAGCCTGGCGGACAGCCAGCCGGTGACGGCGAGCGCCGCGCCGACGGCAAGCACCGTGATCCACGCGATCCACGCGCGCGGCGAGAACACGACACCGAGCAACGGGACCGCCGCGCCCACCACGAACGCGATGAAGGACGCGAGGGCCGCATGCGACGGATTCGTCAGCTCGTTGGGGTCGATGCCGAGTTCGGCCTCCGCGTGCGCGCCGAGCGCGTCGTGCGCGGTGAGCTGTATCGCGACCTGATGCGCGAGGTCGGCGTCGAGCCCCTTGTCCCGGTAGAGGCCGGCGAGTTCGGCCAGCTCCTGCTCGGGCATCTCGACCAGTTCACGCCGTTCCTGCTCCAGCACGGCGCGTTCGGTGTCGCGCTGGGTGGATACGGACACGAACTCGCCGACGGCCATCGACATGGCCCCGGCCAGCAGGCCGACCACGCCGGCCAGCAGGATCGGCCCCCGGGCGGTGGTGGCACCGGCGAAGCCGAGCACGAGCGCCGCCGTTGAGACGATGCCGTCGTTGGCGCCGAGCACACCGGCGCGCAGCCAGTTGAGCCTGCCGGCCACCGAGCCTCCCATCGGCTCCTGGTGGTCGATCTCATCGGCCGCGGGGGTCTTTTCGCTCGTCACCATGTGTCAAGGGTGGCACGTCCGGCGCGGCCGTTCCAGCAAGGCAAACCTTGCTTTAGCCTCAGACCGTGGATCGACCGGCCCGGTGATTTTGAATCGAGGTAGTTGATCTTGAGCGGGGCGCGGCCGCAGCGGGGTGTGCGGGTGCTGCTGGTCTGTCCAGCTTTTCCACTTGCGGGGTGTGTCGGGCCGTGTCGGCGATGGTCGGGTGGTCAGGCCAGGGCGGGTGGTGAGGTGGCGGTGGGGAGCACGGTCTTCCATAGCCGGGTCCAAGCGTCGGCCCAGGGCCAGCGGGCGATCAGGTGGATGACGGGTCGTCGTTGGGGTTTGGCGATTCGGGCGGGGACGGCCACGATGTTTCTGCGTAGGGTGGCACCGCGGGCGACGGCGTGACCGTCTTCGGCGATGGTGCCGGCGGCTCGTAGCAGGTTGTGGCAGATCCCGGCGCAGGCCAGCCAGGCGCTGTTGGCGGCGAACCGGCCGGATGGCATTCCGGCCATGGGGCCGTCGATCAGGTCGGAGTGCACCGTTTCGATGATCGCGTGCGCGCGGTGAGTGACATCTGCCTGCGCGACGGGTTCGGTGTTGTTCGTGATGAACGGGTGATGCCGCCAGACCGGGAACAACTCGTCGAGCCTGGCCTGGTCGCGCACTCTTCTCACGATCAGGCGCGCGGTGACCGGTTTGCTGGTGGAGGCGAACGCGGTGAAGGCGACCTCGGCGACCTGCGCGTCGGAGATCAACTCACCGGTGTCCGGATCGATCACGGCGCCGGGGTAGTGCACCGGCTGCCAGGCGTCGTCCGGGATGGACGCTATTGCCTTGTCCACGGCCCGGCTGCGGGTGATGACCAGCGAGAACCGGGCCCCGGCCCGTTGGCAGGCGGCCACGACGGCGCTGTTTCCGTAGGCGGAGTCGCCGCGCACCAACACCTCGCCGCAGCATCCGGACTCCCGCGCGGTGTTGATCGCCTCGGCGATCATCTTCGCGGCGCCTTTGCCGGAGCCGGCCCGCCCGGCGCGGAGCCGGATACCGGCGATGACCGGTGCGCCGTCATCGGTGCTGATGGTGGTGATCAGCGGGGACAGGCCCTTGCGCAGCACCTGCCTGCCGGCGATCTTGGTGTGCCCGTAGGAGGCGCCCTGCTTGGCGTGGCCGTAGACCGGGCGCAGCAGCGAATCGATGTCCACGAACACCCGTCGGTCCCGGCCCGGCAGCAGGTTCGAGCACCGCACCAGGCCTGCCAGATGTGCGCGCAGCACCGAGGCCAGTTGCAGACCGTGGCCGTGGGTGAACTCCCGCAGGAACTGCCCGAGCGTGGCCGGGGCGTACACACCGCCGAACATGGCGGCCATCCCGCCGGCGCGGAGCACGTTCAAATGCTCGATGCAGTCGGCCCCGGCCGCCATCCCCGCGACGATCGAGCCGACCTTCCCGGCCGGGTTCGCTCCGGCCGACTTCACGCGGCTGGCCCGGATGTTCACCCTCGACTCGACCAGCTCCGACAGGCCCGCCTGTTCGGCCAGGGCCATCACCGGGGCGAGCCCGGCATGCGACACGAGATGCTCCTCGTCGAACACCGGCTGCGCCCTGGCCCACTCATGCGATAGCCTCACCGGTAGTGCCTTCCCGTGCAGGTCGAACTGGTGCGTAGACAACACCGATTCTCCCTGCCGGGCAGGCACTTTCACATCAGACCCGCCGCACGCTCACCAACCCGATCCACGGATCGAGGTTTAGGGGCTGTGGACAATCATTCTGTTGCTGTCCGTTCGGCCTGAAGACCCTGGTGCCGCCCCGGCGCCAGTGGAACCCGTGTCGGGGTTTCAGGCTGCTGCTGGTTGTTGTTTCCGGCGCCGCATACGCGGTGTGCTCCCTGGAACCTGCGGGCTTCCCGCGGCGCGCCACGCGGCTTCTGCTTGCGCGCCGGCAGCCGCGATGTTCACGGCGGCGTTGACGTCCGCATTTGCGGTGTGGCCGCAGCACTGGCATCGAAACACGGCCTGCGACGGCCGGTTCGCTTTCGCGCAGTGCCCGCACGTCGGGCAGGTGCGCGACGTGTTCCTCGGGTCTACCAGCCAGCATCTGCGTCCAGCTTCTTCCGCTTTGACACGGATGCGGGTAGCGAGTTTACCGAGGGCCGCGGCCTGCATCTCCCGGTTCAGGCCGGACTTGGCCGCAACGTTCCGGCCGGGTTCGTCGACGGTTCCTTTCGCGCTCTTGGTCATGTTCTTCAGCTGCAGGTCTTCGAGGACGATCACGTCGGCGGTAGCGGTGATATCGGCTGCGGTCTCACGGGCCCAGTTGTCGACGAGGTTCGCCGCGCGGCGGCGCGTCCTGCAGATCTGCCTGATGGTCTTCCGCCAGGCTCTCGAGCCGCGCTTCTTGCCGGCGAGGGTCTCCCCGAGCCGGTCCGCGCGGTGCCGCAGCGCCCGCGCCTCGGCAGGGTATGTCGAAAGAGCACCATCGGAGGTGGCTGCGGTGACCGTGACGCCGCGGTCAACGCCGACCATCCGTCCAGTAGCGGGCAACGCATCCGTTTCGACGTTCTTGAAGCCGACGGCGGCCCGCCACACGTGCCCGGTACCGGCGCAGCGTCTGGTGACCGTCAAGGTGCCGGCCACTCCGCCGCGACGTTGGAGCCTGGCCAGCTGCTTTCCGGCGTGCTTGGACAGTGGGACGTCGCCGACGCCTTGCACATACAAAACCGGCCTGCCGTCGGTCTCGCGGACTTTCCACGAGATCGGCTCGTCCCAGTACGCGGTGTTGTGCCGGCGATGCGACCGGAACCGAGGGAAACCGGGCCTCTGCCCGGCTTTAATACGCTGGAAGAACGCGGCGTAAGCCTCGTCGAGGCGTTTGAGGGTGGTCCTCACCGGCTGGATGCCGAACGCGAGCGCGTCGTCGCGCACCCCTTTGAGGTCTTTGATCTGGCCGTACTGGTCGAACAGGGTCACCGTCACCCGACGCAGCCGCCACGCCTCGCGTCGCTCGGCGAGCCCTGCGTTGTACACCTCCGCCAAAGTGCGCAGCAGCCGGGCCTTGCGATGCACCCGTCCGCCCGCCCCGTCGACGACCAGCAGCGCTCCGCCGTGACGAGGCGCCTTCGCACGCGAAGAGATCATGCCGGTATTGTGACGGGCAGGTCCGACAGAGCAAACAACCCCGCGGGCTACCAGCGAGACGAGGCATCCAGCCCATCGCGGCGATCTGCATCCACGCGGTCACCGATGCGGGTGCGCCCTCGAACGAGCGCGCCAAGCGGCGCCGGACACCCTCGGTGGACGCCTCCTCGACCTTCTATAGCGGTTTGAGCTGCTTGAACTCGCTTTTCGAGCGGGTCTGATCGTGTTTGATGACCATCTCGACACCGAACTCGCGCCGAAGCGGCCAGGTCGCGGACGCCGCGGTCGCCCATCAACGTCGCGACGCGGATGGCTCCCGTCAGAACCGGTTTGAGAAGAAGCCGGGCGGCTATCACCTCATGCGTGCGGGCGTCGGTCACATTCACAGCCCCCCGGAAGACCGAGGTAGTCGATGGCCACGGCCCGCTTCGCGCCCCGCAGACGGTACTTGAAATGCGCTTCGTAGAAGCCCTTGCCCCAGCGTCCGCCCTTGACCACCTGGCAGTCCACCATCACCATCAGCAAAGACGGCTTCGCGTCGGGTCCGGCCCGGGTGCGCAGCGAACGATTCAGCATTGCCATTACGGTCTGCCACACACCGCGGCCACGCCACCCCAGAACGTCTCTCAGATCGTGTTCCAGTCCCCGAACTCCCCCGGCAGCATTCGCCACCGAGACCCGGTTACCGCCTTGTCGACGATCGCGTCCGCAATGCGGCGGCGGTCGATACGCGGTGCAGAGGTTCGAACAGCACCCGCTACTGTCGGTCAAGTCAGTCGCGTATGCCGCGCCGAGCAATCGGCGCGCCAAAGCATTCTGAGCAGCAACTGTCCACAGCCCCTTACCGCTGGTCGGCGGCGCCCTGCGCGGGGTCGTTCGGTGTGTCCTGCGCGGCGCCGACCGGGGTATCCTGCCCGACATCCGGTACGGCGGGCTCGATCGTCGCCCGCTTCCGCCCGAGGTCGGGCCGCCCGTCCCAGGCCGCCAGGAACGAGTAGACCACGACCGCCAGCAGCGGCTCGGCGATGATGGCCAGCGGCGTGGACAGGCTGGGTCCAGCGACGACGATCGAGTCCTGCCCGGTCTTGCCGACGGTGGCCGGGTCCACGCCGCGGGCCAGCAGCAGACCGAGCCCGAATGCGATGGCCGAACCGGCCGACGTCGCCGCGAAGACGGTGAGCAGCGTGGTGGTGCCGCGGATCGCGCGGATCCGCCAGGCGGCGACCGCGACCACCAGGCCCACTGCGGCACCGGCGAGGACGAACAGCATGAGCCCGTCGAACGGGTGGTAGTCGGCCGTGGGCAACGACACGTAACTGCCGTCCGCGAACACCTTGACCTGCTGTCCCGGCGCGATGTTCGCCCACACCGCGGCCTGCGCCACACCGAGCAGCACGGTGATGGCTGCGAGCACCGCGCGCGCGACCAATCGGTGCCGACGCGCCCCTGGTCGCTCCGGGGGCTCAGGAGAGCCCGGGGACGCCGGGGGTTCCGATTGCGCGGACACGGCTAGATCCGCCGCACCGTCAGGCGCCGTCATGCGAGACAGTCCGCGCCGAGCAGGGCCTTGAGATCACCCATGAGCGCCGACGTGGCCGTGACCCGGAGGCCGTCGTCGACCGCGAGCGTGGTCTCCCCCGACCCGTCGACCAACCGTAGGTGCACCGCCGTGGTGCCCGGATGCGAGGCGAGCACATCACGCAGCCGGTCGACGACCGGCGCCGTGCAGCGGGCGGCCGGCAGGCTCACCCGCACCGGGCCGCGACCGGTGGTGGCCGTGAGATCCGGCACCGTCACCTTGTCGGCATGCAGCGAGAGCCGGTCGTCCGAGCGCGACACCCGGCCGCGCACCAGCACGATCGCGTCCTCCGCCAGTTGCAGCGAGACCTCCGCGTAGATCTTCGGGAAGAACGCGACCTCCACTCCGCCGGACAGGTCCTCCAGCGTCGCGGTGGCCCACGGGTCGCCCTTCTTGGTGAGCCGGCGGGACAGGCCGGACAGGATCCCGCCCACCGTCACCGTGGCACGATCCGGCACGGTGCCGTCCAGGATGTCCGGGATCGACGTGTCGGCCTGCGCGCTCAGCAGGTGCTCGACGCCGGACAACGGGTGCCCGGACACGTACAGCCCCAACATCTCTCGCTCGAACGCGAGGCGCAGCTTCGGCTCCCACTCGGTGTCCGGCACGGTGATCGCGAACGCGTCGCCCACGTCCTCCGCGCTCATGTCGCCGAACAGGTCGAACTGCCCCGCGGCCTCGGCGCGTTTTACTCCAAGCACCGAATCGATCGCCTCGGTGTGCACCATGAGCAGACCCTTGCGCGGATGCCCGAGCGAATCGAAGGCGCCCGCCTTGATCAGCGACTCGACCACCTTCTTGTTGCATGCGGCCGCATCCACCTTGGCCAGGTAGTCCGCGAAGTCCGTGTAGGCGCCCTTGTCCCGGCGGGACGTGATGATCGAGTCGACCGCGCCGGTGCCGACATTGCGGATGGCGGAGAGCCCGAAGCGGATGTCCGAGCCGACGGTCGCGAAGTTGCGCTCGGAGGCGTTCACGTCGGGCGGCAGCACGGTGATGCCCATCGACCGGCACTCGGCGAGATAGACCGCCATCTTGTCCTTGTCGTCGCCGACCGAGGTGAGCAGCGCGGCCATGTATTCGGCCGGGTAGTTCGCCTTGAGGTAGGCCGTCCAGTAGGAGACCAGCCCGTAGCCGGCGGTGTGCGACTTGTTGAAGCCGTAGTCGCAGAAGGGCAGCAGCGTGTTCCACAGCGCATCGATCGCGCCCTGCGAAAAACCGTTCGCAAGCATGCCATTGGTGAAGTTCTCCAGCTGGGCGTCCAGCTCCGCCTTCTTCTTCTTGCCCATGGCGCGGCGCAGCAGGTCCGCCTGGCCGAGCGTGTAGCCGGCGACCTTCCGGGCGATCGCCTGCACCTGCTCCTGATAGACGACGAGACCGTATGTCTCGTCGAGGATCTCGGCCAGTGGCTCGGCGAGCTCCGGGTGGATCGGCACCACCTGTTGCCGGTGGTTCTTCCGCTCGGCGTAGTCGATGTGCGCATTCGCGGCCATCGGCCCGGGCCGGTACAGCGCGAGCACGGCGGCGATATCGCCGAACGCAGTCGGTGCCATCTGCCGCAGCAGCGCCCGCATCGGGGCCCCGTCCAGCTGGAAGACGCCGAGC
>Ga0209952_1003228_pt1 | contig 11492 bp, 11 predicted proteins | sample ThiBiot_750_biof_2_FD_183951 | JGI IMG/M metagenome (GOLD analysis project Ga0209952, IMG submission 183951) | Wastewater bioreactor microbial communities from Cape Town, South Africa - Thiocy_cont_750_biof (SPAdes) | ecosystem: Engineered > Bioreactor > Thiocyanate-remediating >...
AGTTTACTCACAACAACGACGCCGAATGGCATCGGACAATCTCATAATTCAACAATGGACGCGTACAATTTCTCGGATGTTACGCCAACGAAACCAACGAAAACGACGGCGACCAAAAATCAAGCGAATAAAAATCCAGATGCAGCTCGACGTGGACCAGCGCCTGGCACAACTACTAAACGGTGAGTCTCGTTTTTGTTTTCTTTCAAATTGAAAATCGAAATTTTGGTTTTTCAGAACACCGAAAAAAGCTCAAACGACACCCGCTGCCGCCGCTGCTGCTGCTGCTTCAGTATTATCGACACCGCCAGTATTCGATTATCAAAGCGAAGAAAATTCGAAACCAATGACCTACGATGAAAAACGGCAATTAAGTGTGGATATTAACAATCTCGATAGTGATAAACTTGGTCCTGTTGTTGATATTATTCATAAGCGGGAACCGTCGTTACGCGATTCGAGTCCAGATGAAATGGAAATCGACTTCGAAATTCTCAAACCATCGACTTTACGCGAATTAGAAGCGTATATCAATCATGTCATGAAACGTAAACCAACTAAACAAGCAAATACATCTGGCAAATGAACCTTGGTTTCACTAGTCATTTCATTCGTTTTGTTTCCTATTGTCTCATTATTAATAAAATAGAAGAAAAAAAACACCACACACATACAATAGTTCATTTGTCAGATGATTAAGATCGACTGTAAATAAATGTATACATTGAATCTGTTTAATAAATAGTTTTATATCATTAGAAATGAATAGAGTATATTGTCTCTCTCTCTCTCTTTTTGTTTTTTTTCTTTCTTTCTTTCTTTTTTTTATTTGATATCTATCCTATTCGAAAACAAAAGATAACCATGTTTCTTTTTCGTCTTCTTCTTTTGATTTGTGATTTTGTTCTCTCGCAGCAAAACAAAACGAAAGTCAATATTTTCTGTTTTTGTAATTATTATAAATAAAATATAAAAGAACAAAACTCGATGAGAATTATAAAACAAAAACAAAAGCTAGTTTATTGATTAAAAACGACGGTAATTATTCGGTGTTGTTGTATGATGTAATGCTGAATTAACGCGAGGATTGGGCGGAGCCGGTGTTGATGCAAATTTAACAGGCGCTTTCGAAGGTCGAAGTAAATTCATTTGACCACTAGAAATACGCATAATACGTGTTGATAATCAAAGAACTTAATTCATTCGGCTATCAATCAATATGAGCAATCGATCTTCATCTTAACTCGGTTTCCACACCCCTCAGTGTCAAAATAAAGGTCAAATAATAGTTCACATTTATGTATAGATGCATAACAATAAGATATATACATTAGCGTTATTTGACTTACCGTCGAAGTATGAGTTGCAATTGTAAAGCATTTCGCATGAGATTTTCAGCATCTTCATGTTTCATTGAACTTGCATCTTGTCCGGCAATAAAAGCAAGACCATCGCCTGGATAAAGTTTATTATGTGATGGTGAATTAGGTGTAACCTTTTTTATTGACAATGGCGTTCGAAAATCGATGCCACCTTGTAAACGAAAGCCCCAATTTTGATCGAGATTCGATCGTTCGATTAGAATAGGTATCGTCGGAAATAATGAATAATCCATTTGATTTTTGTTTGCAAGAAGAATAGCTTAGCTGTTTTAGTCTTAGATGCGCGTATGTATATATATATAACTGAGTTTCTTTAACAGGATGGCGCGTCGCTCAGTTATGTATTTCCTATTAGGCTCTTTTTTTCTTCTCTTCTCTTCTCTTTCTCTTAATATTCCAAAAAAGAAGAGAGAATAGAAAGAAATGCAAAGACCTTGTCCTTAGTCATGTCTAAATAACATCATATAAGATCATCGTTTCCATACATGTACGCGTGTGTACAATTCCCGAACAGAACGTTTATGTTTGTTCTATATATAGTATATAGATACAAAAATCAGAAATATTATTGATAACGACAGAATGTGCGATGATGCTTAGTATACATAATTGTGTAATCAATTTGTTCATCGATCATGCTGTTCATAGAGGTCACTCGAAAAAGAAAATCATTGGTTCATTAAGGAAAATTTTCGCGCAAAGCGTATTGGATATTGAAATATGTCTCTGTCTTTGAACTTTGTCTATTCTTCTCTCTGAAAAAAAAACGAAGAAGAATCATCTATGTTCTTTTTTTGTCTTGTCTATCAATCGAAACTAGCTCATGTTGTTGTTTTTTTGTTTTCATAGGAATGTTTCGCTTTTTTAATTCATCAACCGATACCGTTCGATTAAGAATTGCTTGAGAATCATGAGAAATTTTATTACAATCGAAGAGAAAGGAAGTGTACGAGAATTTATTGTCAATGATTTGAGTAATATTGGTCTTCGTATTGATACGAATAAACATCGAAATATTAGCATCGGTCAAACATCACCACACATATCGAAACATCAACATGCATCTCGTGTTTTTAATCTTGCACTTCATCAAATGGATACAATATCCGTACGAATCGATGATTTTGATTTAACTATACCGATATTTTTACGTTGGTGTTTCGATTGTATACGTCGTTCAATAAAACATGAAGGACTCTTTCGAAAATCAGGCGGTTCACAACGTGTCAAAGAATTAATGGTAAATACAAGACTTCAATTTCCGTCGAATTTGAAAAAATATTTTATTTTTCGTTCTAGGCAAGAATTGAAGATGGTTCATTGACGCCAAGTTTATCATCATCGAATACAGTTTTTGATATTTGTTCATTATTTAAAGAATTTCTCCGTCGTTTAATCTATCCTTTAATAACACATCCATTACAAGATCTTTTATTAGATTGTTTTTCTATGCGTTCAATATCCGCAGATAAGAAACTTGAAATCTATCTTAATATTCTTCTTCTTTTACCCGATGAACATTTACATACATTAATTTATATCCTACGATTTCTTCATGAAATCACATTACACGAACGTGAAAATAAAATGAATGCCAAAAATCTTGCTATTTGTGTCGGTCCAGGTGTAATGCGAACGAGCAATGATGGTAAAAATAGTCTTATGACTGAACAATGTGCAACAAGTGTCAGTGATATTGTTGAAACATTGATTATCAATGCCAATAAACTTGGTTATGTTAATGAATCGATTTATGAACGTTCACAAATGTTATTAGAAATGAGACAAAAAGAAGGTCTACAAAATGCGGACGATAGTTTTGCAATTGAGAATGGAGTTAAAAACGGTATTGGCGGAGGCAAATTTCATGATTTAGCTAATGCAAAAAAACGACGAAGTGGCTCGGTGAAAGAATTTCTTGTACATATGACAAATCGACTTCGTCGTCGATCGGGCTCGAATAATGATAGTCGTGATCAAACCAATGGATTTCTTGATCAAAGTGGAAAATTATCGTCATCACACACACGAGAATATCGTTCACATTATCAACAAACAAGTCACAATGCACATTGTCTGTCGACATCGACAACAACGAAACGAAAATCGAGCGATGATCCAAATGGTGGCAATTCAAAACGAGGGTACGATAGCGAAGAAAAAAGGAAATACGAATTTTTGTTTTGTTTGTTTGTTTTTTTAAAGAAAAACAAAAACTTCATCACAAGAAAAAACTGTTCTGCCAAGTACAAATCGTTTCACAAGTCCAATCACAGCTTTTCGTCGAAAGAAGAAAACACCAAGTCATACCAATGATCCTGGTAAATTTTTGTGTTAAAATAGCTCTTCTCTATTTTCGAACAAACAGGTTTTCCATTCAAAATCGAACATTCTCATTTGCCTCAATTACTTCATTTTACTGATGAAGTACCTGCACGTTTTATGAATACAAATACGAATCCGACATCATCGTCATCATCATCATCGCTGCCAACGACAACTCCAAGTGGCGCAATTGCAACACTAACAACATCGTTGATTAGTAGCAATTCAACTGTTCATGGAAGTCTACAACCATTATCAAATATTCCATTGGAAACACCGCCAGTTCTACTGCCGACTCTAGCAGCAAATAATAAATCCATGGATGCAAAAAAGTAGAACTCAAGAAACTCTCAATACGTATGTTTAATGACGTTTTATTTCAGAATGAATTTATTGGATTCCTGGAAATGGCCAAAATCGAGCCGAGTATGTCGAAAAGCTCATTTTCATCAGCAATTAAATAATCACCTTCGTTTCAGAAAGCCGAGCGAAAACCTCTAATTGCTATACATGCACCTATGTTAGCAACTTCAACTGTCGATTCATCATTTACCGATCTATCTCCATCGCCTATCAAATCCAACGATGATGCCAATCAACCACTCACCGGCACATCTCTTCTCATGCATTCAAGTTTCGGTGTTCGTCGTCATTCCGATGACGTAACCAATTCTTCGTTTACGACAACAACGACATTTCGGCCACGTCGTTCGATATCATCGAGTGGTGATCAACGTCAAACACGACATGTCGTTTCCATGCTCGATCATTATTCACAACCTACGAAAGACGAATCATTCAATGATGATGATGAAGATCTTGGTAATGAACTGAATTTAGCTGTTGTTATTGGTCAGGAAGATAATCAATCGTTGAAAGATTCATCAATTCGACAAGTTAATCAAGAAAATGGTTCGCTTGATGTGGCGTTTATTGATGAAACAGAATTCGAAAGAAATTTAAGTAATCAAAAAACGGATGCAGCTGTTGGTGAACAAGAAGTTTTGAAAGAAAAATCATTGAATCAAAATGAAGAACTCGAAGATATTTTAAAACGAAATGAAAATCGTTCGATTCGATTAACGGATTCCGATGTACGACGAAAACTAAACTATTCACATTAATTATTTGTTTATTTATTTGTTTTTAGGACGAAGATCACGAAAATTTTCACGCGAAAAAAGACGAAACAAAAACTGGTAAATGAAACGAAAAGAAAACAAACTTTTTCAATTGATTTTCTTTTTGAAGAACCAACTCAATCAACGACGCCTAAAATGCCAATTCGTCTTTCAACATCAATCTCAAATCTTATTTCCACAACATCTCTTACGACACTTCCAACAACATCAACAACACTTTCAAAAGAACGTTCACTTTCCTGTTCATTATCACAGCCAACGAGCGATTTCGTACCTTCAACAATACCAAAACGAATCTCATTAAATCACGATGAGGTAATAAATCCATCTTCTTAGATATTCATGCAATGTCATATACATATTTTTCTCTCTCTCAAAATTCATGCTTTTTTTGTATGATACTAATATTCATTTTTGTTATCATTATTATTATTATTGTTGTTGTTTGAATAAAAATCTATGTCTAATTCCTTTCCTATAAATCTTTGTTTGCTTGCGTACAAAAACGAATGTCTATGTGTCTTGTTTAGAATGTTGTTCTATCCGGTCATGTACAAAAACAAATTCGACTATTCGAAGCTCAATCGAAGCAACATTCGAATGATCAACATCGATTTCATGTTGAATCGATGAGCAATACGCCCGAACAATCGATGATTGAGAAAGCTTTAATTCGAGGAAATAAACTTGTTTTATCGAACAATACCAATACGGATGTCAAACGTTTACAAAAAACGCCTCTACGTCGATGGAAACGACGCGAACAAATTATTTCATCGAATCGATTATTGAATAAAACAAAAAAGAAAACTTGTTAATGTGTAAATAGAATATTGTTAATACAAAATAAATCGATGTTGAACATAGATGTGTATTTTCTTTCTTTTTTTCTTGGTCAAGAACAAATCGTTCGTTTTGATTTATTTTCAGAATTCTTTGGCATGTCCTCATAAAAATTAATCCAATAAGAGCGAGAGAGAGACAGAGAGCGAAAGTGACAGTAAACAGAAATAGAGAGAGAAAAAGAGCAAAAATATATAAGCAATGATGGACATATACAGTTGATTTTTTTCATTGATTCTTTCTTGCATTGAGTAGTTCTAGACTATGTCTATGTGGATTCATTGTTTTACATTCGAATTTCATCATCACTTCCTAAACGTTTTTGATTATCTTGTTTAATCAATTGAATATATTTGGCTTTGTCTTGAAAGTTATTTGCATGTATTTGTTTGGCTATAGCTAATTTACTCTTGTCACCATGCATAGCCAATGGTGTTTGATCGGCATACGGTGCCGTTTTGGTACCATGCAAGACTAACGACCATTCAAAGAAGTCTCCGCTTGTCAATTTTTGACTTTGTTCTTTGTCGAAATGTGTTTGATTTTGTTGTTTTGTAAGCGGTGCATCCGAATAATCATCGTTATCAAAACGAATTTCTAATGTCCAAAGACCTTGAGCTCGTTCGGCCCACGCATGCGTGGTCATAAATGGCCATTTATAGAAACCTTTGTTCGAATCATCATCCAACGGACGACGACTAAGAATTAACGATCTTGAAAAATCAAAAAAAAAACGAGTCTTTTATAATCAGTTTTTATCGAAATTTACCTTGTTCCAAGAGGTGATGTTATGAAAATGACAGTGTTACCACGTCGACTAGTTTTTAATGTTATAAATGCTTGTACATGTTCGAGATAGTTCACTTCACTATTTGTATGTTTACAAGCGTCAGTATCGATCGTCAATTTCAATGTGCCTTTTTCCGGTATTGGCCTATAATTTGTAAAATTAAAAAAAACAAATAAGAAACTATTTTGATTGTTTTTCGATTAACTACCGTTTGCCAGTTATGTTTCCGGCTGCACAATGAAAACGTGTTGGCAAAGGTTTCCATTCTCTTGCATGTCGAACCATATCACCAGCTAAAAAACAAAAATAAATAATTGAACCGACAAATAAACTGTTGATTTACCATCAAGAACGCCAAAGCCAAACAAATGATTGAATTCTAGACCAGCTCCATTGATATGCCATAAGTGTTGTTTCGATGGATCAAATAATTGATTACGTTTCGCAGTTAGAACTGTTAGGTGTTGAATGTCTCTCCATGTTAGTTGACGACTAGACACATAAATATGAAATGAGATGAAGTGAATAAATAAGAAATGTCGTACTTTGCTTCGAGTACAAGTGCAAAAACTCCGGCTGCTTCGGGCGCAGCAGCTGATGTTCCCGAATGTTTCAATGTACATTGTCCGTATAGATCCGTTGTGGCAACTCCTATGAATGAGAAAGCAAAATATTAATCATCATTCTTCGTGTTTTTTCTTTTATTGTTTCTATTGAATAAAAACGATTGTATCGAACAATCAATTAATATATTGATTATCAAGAGAATAAATATTCTCCACTGAGATTTGTTAATTAAACAACTAACCGACCTGCTTCGGGATCATCACTTCGACCATTAGAAAATGTCGATGCTAATGTTGATGAACATGATTCATCGTAGAGTGCTGTTCGACCATCATTGATTGCTGAATTTATTGATATTGTCCACATTGATGCTGCATAACCATCACAATTACAATCATCATTCGCTCCGCCATCACCACTAGCCCAAACATATAAAGAACCTTAGGAAGAACAAAAAAAAAGGCAAAACTCGAAGAAAAAAACCACACATCCGAATTATAAGACATACCAAGCCCATTACGACCCTAAAAGAAAGAGAGATAAATTTAAATGATTGCACTTTGATTAGTTTCGAATTCGTACTTCATTGATGCCTTTAACGATAGCTTTCATTGTTGCATGTCGTGGCCCGTCAACTGTTTTGCCATCATCGACTGGTCCTTTAAAAAAAGATATTTTTTTTTTCGAAATCAAATGATTTATTGTTCAAATATACCCCACGAAGCCGAGTAAATATCGATTATATGAGGTTCATGTGACATTGAGTTTGCTTCGATAAGATCTGTAAAACAAAAACGCCCTCAAACCTTATGTTAACTAATTTCACGATGATTACCTGTCATATAAGGTTGATCTAACATTCGAATACCTAGATTAAAGAATTAAAAATTACGAAAATAAAAAATAAATCAGCTTTTCTTTTCGTACCAGCCACCATTGAATCATAGGCAACGCCAACTCCGCAAATGTTATTATCTCTCGCAGCAGCTATTTCACCGGCACAACGTGTTCCATGACTTTAGAAGCAAAAAAAAAAGAAAATAAAATATTCGATTGAATTTCTTCCCTACCTATTAAACCAATCATCGGTATAACGCGGATAAGGATATCGATCATTACTACTGAAATCATAACTAGCTGCAGCATTCTATAAGATAGAATTCAAAATGAAATTGTGTCTAAGTGTTTTCCTCATTCAACATACATAATTGTGCATGAGATCCGGATGTGTGTAATCGACTCCATCGTCCATAATTGCTGTTGTGACATTTTTGCCCGTGTAACCAAGTGCCCAAGCTTCTTCGACGTTCAAATCAAGTCGAGGTTTGCCACCGGCTTGGCCAACATTTTTCTATATCGAGAAAAAAAGAAGAAAATCAACCATCGAATTGATTCATATCGACGAACTTACCAAATACCATTGATATTGAAAAAATGGATCCTTTGGCGGTTTATAACCACGTTTGACGCGGATATGTGGAATTTGATGAATAGCTCGTTTGACCTAAAATTCACTTTCAGTTACGACAACAACAAAAAACAAAAGATTTGTCCTACAAGTTCATGTCGTTGAATAAACTCTTCTTGGGCAATATCTCGTCTTTTTCGTGTTTGTGCATGTAATGGTTTTAAATCAACAAAATGATATAAATGTTTGTCATTTAAGACCTACGAACGAAACACAAGAAAACGAGCAATTCGAAGAACTACTTTGTGTTTTTTTTTGTTCCTTACGGGTCCACGAGAAACCATGGCATATCGTTTAGCAATTCGTTTAGCTGTTTCCGGTTGAACTTCTTGATGAAATTCGATTAGCCAATCTTTGTTTAATGCAGGTACAATTGTTGAATGAACAGTTGAAAGAATAAATAAAAGTAAGCATAAATCCGAATAAATACTCATATTGAATGGAATTTATTTGTTTGTATTTATTGCAAATTGAAAGAAACAAGCGAAAGCAATATTAAGTAGTAACAGCGACGATGTTGGATTCTTTTCTTCTTCTTTGATTGTTCGATTAATTGTATAGCACTATTTCACGGCTCATTCACTTCCGTTCAGATGCAGATCCGATTTATCGTTTCGTAAGAGTGTAAAAGAGAAAAAACAACTCGGGAAATTTTTTCGATGATAATAATAATGGTGGTAGGGTGTTCTGAAAAAAGAAGAAGGAGAAAGAGAATAATGAACCAAACAGCAATTATTTATTAGAATTGAACGAAGGCGAGCATCTATAAAACCAAGTAATTTCTCTATATATTTTTTTTCTCTTTCTCTATGTCTGTCTGTCTCTCTCGCTCTCTGTCTCTCCCTCTCTCGCTTCGTATTGCCAACGTTCATTCGTTATTTTCACGATTGTCTACGAAAGAGAATGAAAAACAAGCTCGAGAAACGTCGTAACGCAGCCCGTGCAATTCTAAATAGCTCATAGAAAGAAAAACAAGAATAAGGATGACATGTATGCGAGCATGTTTGCAGGGAAAGGAGAAGCCTGATGAAACGAATAAAAAGGAAAAAATAGAATGACAACACAAAAAATAATATATTTCATGTGTAAGAAGAAAAAACTCAACTGAGTAATTTATCGCTCTTCTCATTTTACCGGAAACGAGAGCACAAGCATTGAAAATACAAATATATATAAATATATATATATGTGTGCGTGTAATCATGTTTTTCTTTCTCATCAATTTAATCTCTTGTTAGATTGTTTTTGTATTTTATGACGAACATAAACAACTAAAGAATCAATGAAAAAACATCCGTTCAAATAGAAAATAGATCTAAAAGGTCTGATATAGATAATCTATCTAATTGTAATCTGAGAACCAAAAAAAATCTGTGTAATAATCGAGGATCAAATGAATGAATGTCGTAGATTATTTTTGTTTTTTTCTTTTTTTCTTTATCGTCGATAAAGGATATATTTTTTTTTGAACGGACTGAAAAAAACAGGAAATAGAAAATCTCTCGATGATAGTGTCTGTCTAGTTCAATGAAAGTTTACCTTTAGTCTGACAAATGAGGCAAAGAATTTTTTTTTCGTTTTTTCTCTTTATCTATGTTTAATAATCGGAATGGATTCAATCGAATACGTTTCACTGAACAGGTGACATAAAAAAAATAATAATAAAAACAACGTTATATTTTGTATTTTATGAAAATTCAATATGAAATGCCTTGAAAACATCATTTGTTATGCAGTCATGCCGTTATTCATTAATAAAAAAATAGCAAAACAACGAAATTAACAAGAAATCCGCTTCAAATTTATCTCTTCACTGTTAAGAGTTTTTGTTTCTAATGAGATCTTCAACTTCGATAGTAACATTTCCGATGTAAGTTCAATGTAATTTTATCTGAGTAAATAAGCATGATATTCAAAAACAGATGGATTTTATTTCTCGTTCTCTAATCTCAAAAGAATAGCACGGAAGAATCCGAGATGGCAACCGGGCAAATTTATACTGCATCAGTATTGTTTTTTCGTTGCTAGTTAAAAAGAATAGTTGAAGTATTTTTTATATTTTTAAATAAAAGTAATTAAGTTCAAGGGCAGACGATGTCAAAAGAAAATGACAATAAACTGATTTTAATCGGAAACTGTTTTGTTAAAAAATTTCCTATTTTTTTTTCAATTCATCGAGAATATTCCCGATTTGCGTGTTTTACATTTCAAATATATCATTGTTCTCGTTTTTTTGTTTTTGATGAAAAGGTCACATTAGTCTATGAGACGAAGAAAATCTTTTCTCGTTTTACATTTATTAATAAATCAGATTCTTTTTCGTTATGGAATTACAGATTTAGTTACTGTTGATCTAATATTTATTAGAAAAAAATTAGGAAAAGCTTTTGTTTTTCTTCTTATTATTTATCAAATGAAATTTAAAGAGAAAGCATCATTAAATATGCCATTATCGGTTTGAAATACATTGAAAAACAATTTCAATGCGTGTCTTCGAGATAGAAATGAATAGACACGTCTACTCGGAATATTTTCTCTCTTTCTCTCTCGCTTTTTTCCGTCTTATTGAGTATGAAGATGACTAATTGTTGCTTTTTGTCTATTTGAAATCGTATATAACAAAACAAAAAAAAAAGAAGGGTTTTCGCCGAGAAAATGTGATGACATAAATGTCAAATTCATCAAGATTAAACTCACTATTTTTACTGATTAATTCGTTGTCTGAGAATACAAATGATTGTCGTAAATCCTTGTTGAAATATTTATGTCAGATTGGATTGAGTGAATTCAGTTCATAAAAATACGATGAATTCAGTGTAGCTCATTGTTTAATTATGGAAATAAGGTTCTTTCTTTCTTTTTAATATATATTTCATATCCGTTTCAAAGTATTTAAAATTTAATGATTGGCGAAAATAGAAATCTTTTAGTTGCCTTAGAAATCGAAATCTATATTTATATAGTTTTTTTTTCTT
>Ga0209952_1003230_pt1 | contig 11489 bp, 12 predicted proteins | sample ThiBiot_750_biof_2_FD_183951 | JGI IMG/M metagenome (GOLD analysis project Ga0209952, IMG submission 183951) | Wastewater bioreactor microbial communities from Cape Town, South Africa - Thiocy_cont_750_biof (SPAdes) | ecosystem: Engineered > Bioreactor > Thiocyanate-remediating >...
TTATGAGTGTGTTATTATTGGTATTAAAGGTTAAGATCAATGTTGGCGTTGTTGTTGTTTTTGTACCGACGGGAATTGCGTTTGCCTTATTATATGCATAAGTTTTTGACAAACCCGTTCCCGAAGCTATGATAATGCAAAGAAAAATATAATTATTAATGAATCATTTGTATTTTACCTTGAACACCGATAGTAGCACTGCTACCGCCATCATCTGCTTGATAGTATTTGTATTGAACTACGTTGGGTGTATTTTCAAAAAATAGAATTTGAAAACGAACCATTTGACCCGATGCATAACGAGATGCATAGAATTCGAAAATTAATTCTCGATTGGGTGCGATTCCTGTTGTATCGTAATATACACTTTCAGCTGTGGCAACTCTTAAACTCAAATCATCCCAAAATCCAAATGCGGTAGGACCACTGAAACTACTGCTTGGTAAATTGGCATTTGAATACGATGTACTACAACCTCCTAAGCAGACTACCTACAAAATAATTCCTTAGATCTTGTTTTTTTCTTAAAACGATCTACTTTACTCCATTCGTTTGGAGATATGGAGTTGTAGTCGAATATGAATATAATGATATAGAAAATGGTACAGGGATCATTACTGTAGAATCATCCGCTGTTGCAGAACCACTCCAATTCGATGGATTGACACCTCCTGCAAGCATTACTGCAGGCGCACTACTGCAAACACCATATGAACAACTAATATAGCTCACTGAACATACATAACCAATTGAACCACAATTATTTCGATCGATGTTTGTATTAACACATGAGCCAGAAGCTGCTCGCACATAGCCAGTCGCACATGGTACTGTTGCTAAAATATTCATTTTCTTAACTATTAGCAAATAAATTCATATAAATATGTCTTTAACTTACTTGTGGTAGATAAACTTGTCGATGTCGCAGTAGTTGTCGTTGATGTAACAATTTTATTCTGATTAAGAACTACAAGTGAAGCAGCGATTGCGATGCATACAACCACCGTAGTTATAACCAGCAAAACACTGATTTGAATTTTTCTTGCTCGGAACGGATCTTTTCTCTTTGGCCTGAAAAGATTTAAATATAGCTATAGGAATTAAAATGAAAATAATGCTCAATTTTTACTGTATTATCATTCTTGGAACATACGAAATACTTCGCATGTTTGTATTGATAATTGTCATGATTTGTTATAGGAATTTAAAATGATGGTCCAATGAAATACTTTGTAATACGGTCTTTTACCTATAAGATTAAAAAACGTTATGAATGGAATGACTGCAACGGTATACATTTAAATTTAGTAAAATATACTATATTAGTTGTACGTTTTTCTTTCGACTATTGAACAAACTTTTGCTCTGTACGCATACTAATTCATCATGTTAGCTTCAAATAAAAAGTAAACAATTGAGAAAAATCGTGCTTCCATAGAGAAAAAAAAACATTCTACTACTATGATTTCGATTTTATTATGTTTAATTATATCGATACAATCATCTCCAATCAAATCATATTTTATACCAAGAAAATAAATTATAGTCACTTTCTTTACATCTAATAAAACATTTTTCTTAATAGTTATTTCTCCTTTTGAATGTCTATATGCCATGTTAAAATACTCCTTATGTTGCTTTCTTTCTTCAAAGCTAAAACATCATTACTCCAATTATTCTTCTTTGTACTACATGTTGTACGCATGCCATTTTTTTTTCGAGACTTTTTCTTAAACCTTTGAAATGCAATTATGTATCGATGGCAGTTGTTTGTACAATGATTGTTCGCAAGACATACAAAAATAGGTATGATTTTCAAAAATGTTCGCATTCGCCGAATGACTATGATACAAAGAATGTCAAATATAAAGGGAAATGTTTTTTGTTGAATAAGAATAAATGGTAAGCAACAGTAAATCGGTAATCCAATTATAGAATAACGTAGGAAGAAAATGATACTGCGGAGTACTATTTATTCTATTTTATACACTTATGAATAATTGTAATATACGTTTAAATGACGTCGGCAGACTTTAATTTCAGTGTTGAGTTATTATAATTTGCTTTCCCACGTGAGAAATCTAGGTAAACGGTGATAAAAACGACTTGCTATTGAACTCATTAAATTTTACAATGTCAATCATAATATAAAATACTTCTTGAACCTTCATCCAATCTCATCTCATACATATTTTGTATAATATATATATCCAAAGCACGGTATGTTTTCAACGAATGTGTCAACTGTGCAGCGTTGTAAATAATATAATGTCACGATACCCTCTTGTCATGTTTGATGATAATGCACTAACAGTAGGTAATCTAATTTACCTGCATATTCATTTGCTCGAATCTTTTTTCTCAAATATTTATCATAGAGTTCATCTAATGAAAACGGAATAGATAATATCTTATTTTTAAAGATTTATTTTATTTCGATAAAAAGGAAAAAAAAGGTAATATCATTTGAAATTACGTTTCAGCAGTTGCTTGTTATTTGCCTCGCATAGCATGGAATGATCGACGGTCTGGATACGATCTTAGTAAATCTCGACTAAAAATCTTCAGTTCCCTATCATCATCATCATAATCGTCATCGTCATCATCGTTGTAGTAAACAATATTTGGTTCCAATAAATCGTGAAATCGGCTTGTTATTAAAGATGATTTTGGATATAATACCGTTTCGACTTGATAAATATCATCGTTTCCGTATGGATAACAGTTGAGTAAAGGTGATAAGAAGGAAATTATTGAAATGATACCCAAGAGAAATAATTGCAACGAACAAAAAAGATTCATATCGATTTAAGCTTCAGATTGATAAAGTAAAATAAAACAAAGGAAAATAAATGCTTAGAAGATGATTTATTAAATTCAATAAACTATTATCTTAATATTCTATCTTGCGTGTCTCTATGTGGGTATAGAGACTTTTTTCTCTATTTCTTTCTTTTTTTTTCTATTATTTCTCGATGTTAATGAAGAAGAAGAAGGAAAAAGATAGATACAGAAAGATAGTGATCTTTGATAGGAATATTCAGCGGTCTTAATGATGACGAATCTATGCGTCATCAAATTTGTTCTCGTTCATCTGAAATGGAATGTTGCTGTAAGGCTCATTCGTAATGGCATTTTCTTCTAGTTGAACATGCACACATTATCAATGAGATTGACAAATAAAGAAAGATGATTATTTCTATTTGATTCTTAATACCTAAAAAGATCAAAAAGTAGGACTATAGCATGTTACACTATTTCTTGTGCTTTTTTTTCTGCCCTGAAAAGAGAAACAATTAATACTAGACAGACTCTACATAATTGCAAACTAGTTTACTCAAGAATAAATTTCTACGTTTCATCGTTTCTTTTTTTCTGACTAATATTTCTTGTTCTTATTAATTTTGAATAAGTAAACCGCGCAATATGCCAATCTCATATTGTTGAAGATTGAAAGATAATTAATTAGATTTGTTTTATTCTTGAAAATTTGAGAACAATAGATGGAATTTCATGTCGGACTGTTTATGTCAGATTAACAATAAATCTAAGTAATAAAGCGCTTATCGTCAAAAGAAAAAGGAGAATTTGACAAATATTTTATTCTTACTCAAATAAATGACAAATTCATTTTCACTGGGTAGATATATACGATGAATGTTTTTTTTCACTCGTAGGAAATCTCGAAAGAGAATCCTTTTTCATATAGGAATTTGTCCCTCTAAAGCATCATTTACATTTACGTAGTTTCTCCAAGAAAAATACTGATGAATGATATTCTTTCATGAACTATAAATATACATACTTCTTACAGTGAACCATGAAAAAGAAGTACAAAACTAATTCAGTTAATGAGTAGGGTGCGTCAAATCTTTTTCTTATAACAAATATAATGCAGGTTATTTTACTGTTTTTATGCAAAAGAATGAGTATTTGTCATTGCTACTCATTGTAAAAAGTGGTACATCTGACAAAGTAAAACCTCAAAACTATGAATTCATTATTGAAATCATGAATAATTTGTGTTTATTCGACATATTTCGAGCCTAGAGACTCAATTTAATGGTTTTACCGATACAAAAACAAGTAAATTATATTATTTTATTTCAAAGATAAAATAATAACACGGCGTCGTGTCATTGAATATGAATTAGTCTTTGATCTTATGTTCTCATTTTGATTGACTTTTTGAAAACGAATACTTGATTATGATGAATATTTGCCAATGATTTTGTATGATAAGCTTCAAAAGAAATTTGGGATTAGTCATGTTCTCGAGTAAAAGTAATTACTGAAAGTCTTAAATAATTTACTAAGTATTCAATGCCTGTTTCAGAATCTCTAAAACTTGTAACACATGATATATTTCAACAAATATTCTAATAACAATTTTGCAAAAAAACATCATGATCGAATGTAAATTAATAAAAAGACTATATTTGGCAATGAGTGTGAGTCCGGGTGAGATCGAATTGTAATTCAAACAGTTCTGTTTTCAATTCTGTTGCCATTGCTTTATTTAATAATGCTGTCTATTCGTTTTTATATTCCTTCTGAGATTTTTTGCCTATGGTTACGAACATGCTTTGTCATATTGCTTAACAATTTGTTTCAATTCTTCATCTATTTCATATATATGTATTTCATCGGATTCCATTTTGAATTGAACATGAGATGGTTGAATAAGAATTGCTTTGTTCAATGAAAAATTAAATGGCGGACAATTGATATTATTAGCATAAAAACTTCCATCGTTAATTTGACCTAATTTACAATAATCTTTAGTTTCACATCCGATTGGTTTGGCTGGTAATGATTCATTTTTACCAATCGAACGTGTATTCGCTGCAGATGATTTACCATTTGGCGGATAACTAGTCAATGCAAAATATTTTGCACCCGATAAAATAACATTTCGAACAGCTTTCAAACCATTTCGAATATGCATATGTTGTAAAGCATCACGAACAATAATTAAATCAAACGAATTATTATTTGATTGATAGGTTTGATTAGTAAATGAATATGTTGGAATAGGACAACGAACAAGATCCCAATAGTGAAAGATTTTGTTTTTATGCTTAGAATGATAAAGTTTTTGATTATGTGCAATAACATTTGTTGATATATCACCACCGAAATAAAGACCATCGATAGCATTAATTTCTCGAAGACTAAATTGCCAATAAGTATCACCACAAGGAATATCAGCTAAGGATCGAATTGAATATTGTTCGAAGAGTGATCTGAGATATTTAATCCAATCATAAGTACCTTCTAATGTAGAACCAGGTCCTGAACGACTACCATAATTTCCCCATATTTTATTAGTGAAAATTTTATTAAATTCGTTATTTCGTTGTTGAGATGATGTATCATTAACATTTGTTTGACATTGACTATCTAATGAGAACGAATAACTATCACATGAAATGCACATTGGTTTCACTACTCGATCAGTTTTTAGTAAATTTGTAGAAGTTAATTGTTTGGCTTGCACAGAAATGAAACTATGAGTTTTGGTTTTATTTAAATATAAATAAATATATAACCGAAAAGTAATAACACTCCAAGAATGAAAATCAAAGCACAACGTTGCATTATTTGAACAAGTATTGACGCAACTTGAGGTTTAAAAGGAAAAGAAGAGAATGAATTGTTTTTTTTTCATGACATACTTGACAGACGGTTTTTTTTCCACAAACGGAGAATTTCTCTTAGTAGATCGTTTTTCCTTCTGGCTTCGTGACTCAGTCTATTCGGTCACGATCGATAAAGAAAAAAAGAGTGGAGTATAACTATAGCAACGCAAAGGTGCAAAATTTTTATTTATTTTAGTTGCACTTGTAAATAGAAATTGAAAGTATGTTAATTTGAACGAAAAATTTTCATAAGTGATCTTGACACATGTTGTCTTAATTCATGATTATAGAGAAATAAATCTATGATACTAATTAATAGACTTAAAATCATTAAAAATTCAAAGAATAATAAATGCCAGGATGTTTCAGCGCTCGTAAAATCAATTAATAAATCAAGATAATACGGTGCCCATCCGCCGATAAATATAATAAAAACGAAAATAATATGTTTTAATAAGCGCATATCTCTTCCATGATGATTTTGTCGTGTCATTGAATTTATGATTGATTCAGATGCTGCATGAATACGTCGAGTTGATTTATGAACTGAATAGAATATAACTAAATTTAGAACGATTTTTAAAATCGAAGGAATTCCAACAATAAAACATAAACGATAAATATCTAGCCAAAGTGATCGTTTGATTAAACTTGGTGACGAAAAAATAATTGCGATTAACCATTGAACACTAGCCAATATGTATGACCATTTGACTTGCTTAAATATTCGTTTATGTGGATAGATAACAATACAATAACGATCGATTGTTATTATAATTAAAGAATAAACAACTAAACAATTAACCATTGTTGATAAGTATTCGAAGAGAAAACGAATATATTGTAATTTTTGAAATATTGAAAAATAAAAAGCATTGAGAATATGATAAATTAGCCAATATGAACAGCAGACTATCGTACTTAAACAAACATTACCTGTGAGAACATTTGCAGCATTATGATACTGTCGAATGAATAAAACTGGCATCATATAGATAAAAGCTAAGATAATAGTGAAAAGAAGAAGAACAAGATTTAAAATTAATAAAACATATGTTTCAAAAAGCATCTAGCTATAAAGAAAATATTGAAATGAAAACAGAACCCAGACACTAGTTTTAACGCTTTTTATATGATTTGAACATTTCCATTATCGGATTAAATCAAGTAAAATATATAATTCTTCTATGCAAAATTGTCCATGCGAAAATAATAAAAGTGTTTTTTTGTACTTATTTGAAATTTTCAATTCATATTCGAGTCAAAAGAACAAAGCATGAATATTCATAATCTGTTTTTTTTAAATTTTATTTCAAATAAACTTCAAAATATTCAATAATTTCTCACTGAGATATCGTCGAAGATCATGATTGTAAAAAAATAAATCCAGTACAATAATCATCGAACTAACAACTGCCATAATTTCAAAGATCTGATATACCCATGAAGTATTTCCGATGTATGAATTTACAATTGAATTTATATTTGATGGCGCCCATCCAATAATAAAAACAATAAAAATAAACAACATATGTTTAAGAAGATATATATCTCGATTGTTTGTTGCGCTCAGATTCTCAGCTATCGTATGTATTCGTCGAGTGGAAGATCGAACAAATTTATAGATGAATGAATTGAAAACAATCATTAAAATCGACGGTATAATGATCGTGATAATAAACATGTATACTTGAAATCCATTCGATGAATCTATTCTCCAAAAACATCTCTAGACAAAAGAACGTCGAAATCAATCATGAGAAATAATTCTTACCTGAATAGATATAACTAAATTTGGTATTGAAATAAGAAAACAAACGAACCAATGTACAACAATAGAAAGAAATGCCCATGTTCTTCTTTTAAAAAATGGTTTTGTTGAATAAATAATCGTTAGATATCGATTAATAGTAACAACTACAAACGAATAAATCAATAGAGCATTCACCAGAACTGGCAAATACTCTAAACAAGTGCATGATGATGCTGATTGATAGAACAAAAATGGATAAAAGTTTCGTACTACATTTAATCCTATCCAAAATACTCCACAAACGATTGCACTAATACCAACATTACCTGTTAGAATATTAGTTGTTGTATGAAAACGTTGAACGAAAATTATCGGCAGAATATAGATGAATGATATTACAACAGCAATAGATAACAGACTAATATCTATGATGGCTGTGATTTGATCTCCAAGATTCATAAGTTTGTTTTTTTTTACTTTGACGAGATACTGTTAAAATGATTCAATGAAATTAAATGAGAGTATGCGTTAAAATTAACTTCATTAGTGTTTGTTTACGAGAGCGTGGTTTCCTTTTTTCCTTGAATAGGAAGTGCTCTTTCATTTCATCTCACATCAAAATGATTCATCGAAAAACTCCAGCGTAAAATTGAAAATATTCTGCTCATTTTTCTGTTAAACATCGGGTTGATTGTTACCACAATAGATGAGACAAAATAAAATAATGAACAAACCTTGTCAGTTAAAGTGCTATTCATTGTATGATGAAACTGTAACTTGATTTTCAAGACTCATCCTATTTGTCTTATCGTTGAAGAGACGCAATTAAATTAAATAAACGAACAACGTCATTAGCATCTGTTTATTGAATCGGAAGCCGGCTTTTTCTTTTTATTAGACACTGAGATCATTCAAATGGAAATGTTCAACGTTCAGTACGTTCCTGTCGACAAAAAAATAAACGACTCATAATTATTCTAGATAAAAGTTAAAACTTTCAATATATTCTCTGTGAGATACCGTCGAAGATCGCGATTATAAAAAAATAAATCAAATATAATCACTATTGTACTAACAATAGCAATGACTTCCAAAATAAGACTTGACAATAGAGTACCAGTTATAGATGAATTAAATATCATATCTACATAAGTTGGAGTCCATCCAATAATAAAAACAACGAAAATGAATAGCATATGTTTGAGAAGAGAAATATCTCGACTATTTGCTTGATTAACATTCTCAGTTGTTGCTCGTATACGTCGAGTTGAAGATCGAACAGAAATGTAAATCAATGAATTGAAAATAGTCGCCAAAATCGAAGGTATAGTAACAACAATAATCAAAGTGTATATTTCAATCCAGCGCTCAAGATCAACTCTTGCGGTACATGACTAGAAAGCAAACGAAGTCAATCGTGATTTCAAATGAACTCGTGATTACCTGTACAGATACGACTAATTTAGGTATTGAAATAAGGAAAGACACGAACCAATGCACAGCTATTGACAGAAATGCCCATATTCGTTTTTTGAAAAACGGTTTTGTTCGATAGATAATCGTTAGATATCGATTAATGGTAACCATTACCAATGAATAGACCAATAAAGTATTGATCAGAACTTGAAAATATAATAAGCAAACGCATAACGGTATTATCTCACTGGATAATGTGCGATAAAAGTATCCTATTACATGTAAAAATATCCAAAATAATCCGCACATGATTGCAGCTACACAAACATTGCCGGTTAGAATATTATTCGTTGTATGAAAACGTTTAACGAAAATTATTGGCAGTATATAGATGCAAGATGTTCCAGCAATCAAACCGAGAAGACTTTTATCAATAAAATGTAGAATTTGATTTGCAAGACTCATGTTTTTTCTTCTTCTAGAAATGAATAACATGATTAAAAAACATTGCTTCCTCATTTTTCAGCAAGAAATTATTCAACTGAAAACGTAAATACAAAAAAGTTTTCTCTGTACGACATCTATGTCAAAGAATGATTTGTTATTTCCGTCTTTGTTTGATTCATTCATTATTGTCAAAGAGCGAAGAGAAGAAAATCGTTAGAAGAGAAAAATATTCGAGTCGAACACGACAACAGACAATTTCACATAATGCATATCCGTGAAATTGTTCTCGAAGGTTTCAAATCCTATGCAACTCGAACAACTGTCGGTCCATTCGATGAACATTTCAATGCCATCACCGGTCTCAACGGTAGTGGTAAATCGAATATTCTCGATTCGATATGTTTCGTTATGGGTATAACATCTCTCTCACAAGTTCGTGCTCAAGCATTATCGGATTTCATCTATAAACAAGGCACAGCCGGTGTCACTCGAGCGAGTGTATCGATTATGTTCGACAATCGAAATAAAGATCAAGCACCTGATGGATATAAAATGTTCGACGAAATCACTGTCACACGTATTGTCGAATCGAATAAATCGAAATATCTTTTGAATGGCAAAAATGCAACACAATCAGCGATTCACGATCTATTCAAATCGGTGTCATTGAATGTTAATAATCCACGATTTTTGATCTTACAAGGTCAAGTCACGAAAGTTTCGAAATCGAAACCACAAGAAATTCTCGGTCTTATCGAAGAAGCAGCCGGCACACGTATGTACGATCAAAAAAAAGCCGAAGCTCTCAAAACAATTGCGAAAAAAGACGATAAATTAAAAGAAATTCGAACAACAATCGATACAGACATCACACCAACGATTAACAAATTACAACAAGACGAACAAAATTATAAAATGTACACCGAGCTAAAAAAACGTTATAAGCTATTAAATGATCAGCTGATTGCCTATGAATATTGGCAATTGATTAGTTCAGTTAAACAAACAGAAATCGATGTCGAAAATATGGAAATTCAAACACGAGAATATCACAACCGAAATGAAGATATCACCGATGAAATCGAACAGATTCATACGGAAGTGAAAGCAATTGAAAACGAACGAAATGAAAATGTTGGCAATGAAGTATCCGAATTGCAGACAGTTTACGACAAACAACTAGTCGAAATTCGTAATCTAACAAATGAAAACGATCGTTTAACTAAACAATTGAAACAATACAAACAGCAACTAGTCGATTCTGAGCAACAACATAAACAAATGAATAAATCACTCGAACAATTAGAGAAAGATATTGAACTCAATCGAGAACAACTAGTTGAAATCGATCAACAGATAATAACTGACGGTGAACATGTCAAACAACTACAACGACGACATGAAGCAGTTAGTACGGGTACGGCTGTTGTTGAAAGTAGCTCACAAATGCCACGAGGTGCGCTGCAAGATGACAGTCGTTTGACGAATAAAGAAAAATTAGATAAATACAAAGAACAACGAAGTGAAATAGCAACGAAAATCAAACAACTTCAACAACGAATCGATCATTCGACGGGCGAACTGAAAAAACTTCGCGCCGAACAGAAATCTCTCACGTCGAAACAAGGCAGTTCATCGACGATGAAAGTCGATTACGATAAAAAGAAATCAACATTGAGTCAATATGAAAATGATTTGAATAAACTAAAATTCGATGTCGAACGTTTGAAACAATTACGAACGGAAGTACGAGCTGATGATGAGAAATTAGCTCGAGATCAGAATCGTTTACAACAAATGAAACGACAAAATCATCAACTTGACTTTCAATTTACCAATCCGACGCCGAATTTCGACCGAACAAAACACGTTCACGGTCTTGTCGCGACTCTTTTCAATATCAAAGACCGAAAATATGCTCAAGCTTTGGAATTAGCAGCTGGCGGCAAACTATTCAATGTCGTTGTCGACACCGATGAGACAAGTAAACTTTTATTTAAATATGGCGATTTAAAAAAACGAATTACATTCGCACCATTGAATCGAATTACATCGAATGTTATACCGAAAAATAAGATCGAACACGCGAAAAAAGAACTCGACGATCCGAATTCACTCTTTCTCGCCAAAGATCTAATCACATACAATCAATCGAAATACGAAACATTGATGAATTACGTTTTCGGCTCGACAATCATCTGTTCGACATCGGCTATTGCTCAACGAGTTGC
>Ga0209952_1003234_pt1 | contig 11485 bp, 10 predicted proteins | sample ThiBiot_750_biof_2_FD_183951 | JGI IMG/M metagenome (GOLD analysis project Ga0209952, IMG submission 183951) | Wastewater bioreactor microbial communities from Cape Town, South Africa - Thiocy_cont_750_biof (SPAdes) | ecosystem: Engineered > Bioreactor > Thiocyanate-remediating >...
AGTACCGGATCAATCCGGGCAACGTCGGCTTCAAGGACAAGCGCGACAAGCAGTTCTCGGACATCGTCGAATTCGCCATCAAGTACGGCAAGCCGGTCCGCATCGGCGCCAACTGGGGCTCGCTCGATCAGGAATTGCTGACGCACCTGATGGAAGAGAACGCCAAGCTTGTCGCGCCGCGCGATGCGCGCGCGGTGATGCGCGAGGCGATGGTGCAATCGGCGCTGACATCAGCGGAACGTGCCGAGGAAATCGGCCTGCCGAAGAATCGGATCATTCTGTCGGCGAAGGTGTCCGCCGTACAGGATCTGATCGCGGTCTATCAGGATCTCGCGTCGCGTTCCGATTACGCCATCCACCTCGGCCTTACCGAGGCGGGCATGGGCTCGAAGGGCATCGTGGCCTCGTCGGCCGCGCTCGGCATCCTGTTGCAGCAGGGCATCGGCGACACCATCCGCATTTCGCTGACGCCGGAGCCCGGCGGCGACCGCACCCGCGAGGTACAGGTCGCGCAGGAATTGTTGCAGACCATGGGCTTCCGCACTTTCGTGCCGCTGGTCGCAGCGTGCCCCGGCTGCGGACGCACCACATCGACTACGTTCCAGGAATTGGCGCGCAGCATTCAGGATTTCATCCGCGATGAAATGCCGACGTGGAAGTCACAGTATCCCGGCGTCGAAGCGCTTAACGTCGCGGTGATGGGCTGCATCGTCAACGGTCCCGGCGAATCCAAGCACGCCGATATTGGCATCTCGCTGCCCGGTACCGGCGAAGCGCCGTCCGCGCCGGTGTTCGTCGACGGCAAGAAATTCCGCACGTTGCGCGGCCCGACCATCGCCGCCGACTTCAAAGCACTGGTGATCGACTACATCGATCAACGCTACGGCAACGGCGCCAAGGCGCCCGAGGTGACGGCGGCGGAATAACGACGTTGTCATGCGTGGGTTTGACCCGCGCATCCATCTCTTTTCAGAAGGATGGATTGCCGGATTAGGTCCGGCAATGACGCAGGGCTGGCTGCAACTCAGCCAACTCTATTCAGAGCGGCGAGTTCTTTTCCCGATTGTCGACCGCGGCTTCTTCCAGATCGAGGTCGCGCTCGATGCGTCGCCGCGTTTCGTCGGTGATTTTGCCGTCGCGCAGCAGCTTGTGCAGCAACGAGCGCTCGATGGTGATGATCTCGCGCACCAGGCCCGCGCCTTTGGTCGTCGGCGTCGGTTGACCGGCTTCGGCGGGCGGGTCCGGCAGCGCGCGCATTCGCGTCTCGTGGCGAGCTTCGAGGAAACGCGCGAGACTTTCCGGCAAATTGCGTTCCTTGATGATCCGGTCGAGTTCACCGCGTGCCGATCCGATGATCTCGCGGCGTGCGGCGATCTCGGCTTCGCGCTCGGCAACAGCCTCCGCCAGACCATGGCGCGACAGGCCAAGCCCTTTTACGACCCACGGCAGCGTCAACCCGATTCCCACCAGCGTCACGAAAATCACGCCGAAGGCGACGAACAGGATCAGGTCGCGATAGGGAAACGGATCACCGTTTGGCAGTGTCAGGGGAATCGCGAGCGCGACCGCGAGCGACACTACGCCGCGAATGCCGGTGAAGCCGATCACCACGATTTCGCGCCATGGCGGCCGCGGCGTTCCGGGATGTCGTCGCCGGATCAGCAGCGTTTGCAGGTAAGTCCCCGGAAACACCCAAAGGAATCGGGCGACGATCACGATGATGGAGGTGATCGCGATTGCGCTGATAATTTGATTCATCGGCAGTGCGTGGGCTTTCTCCAGCAGGAGACGCAACTGGAAGCCGATGGTGAGGAACAGCACGCCCTCGATCAACCAGATCACGAAGTCCCAGAAGAAGATGCCTTGCAGACGCGTCGCGGAGGGAATCAGCAGCGGGCCGTTCCAACTCACATAGAGGCCGGTCACCACCGTTGCGATCACGCCGGACCCGCCGGCATGTTCCGGCACCCAGAAAGCCAGATAGGGCGTCAGCAGCGATAGCGCGATTTCAACGCGCGGATCGTGGGCCCATTTGCGCAGCCGCAGGCTGAGCCAGCCCACGATGACTCCGAAGATCACTTCGCCGAACAGGATCGCGAAGAAGGTTTCGGTTGCCGTCGGTAGCGAGAAAGCGCCGGTGCTCACTGCAAGTATCGCGAAGCGGTAGAGGATCAGCGCGGTCGCGTCATTCGCCAGACCTTCGCCCTCGAGAATGACCAGGATGCGGTGTGGCAGCTTCAGCCGCTTGGCGATGGCCAGTGGCGCCACCACGTCGGGCGGCGAAACGATGGCGCCGAGCACGAAGCCGACGCTCCATGGCATGCCGAGCACCCAGTGCGCGGCGGCCGCCACCAGCACGGTGGTGAAGATCACGCAGCCAATGGCAAGGAGCGCGATCGGCCGCAGGTTGTGCTTGAACTCGCGCCAGCTCATCGCGACGCCGGCGGAGTAGATCAAGGGCGGCAGCACCAGCAGCAATACGCCTTCCGGCTTCATCTCGATGCGCGGGAAGCCGGGAAGGAAGGCGATGACGATGCCAACCATCAGAAAGACAATGGCCGGTGCGATGGTGAGCTTGCGCGCCAGTGTTGCCGAGGCCGCCAGCACGGTCAGGATCAGCAGAAAGGTGAGGAAGGTCACGATCATGCGGAAGGCGCGTCGGTTTAAAGAGATTAAAGGTGACGATGCCCGGATTTGGCCCGGGCATCTGTCTTTATGGAAAATAAGTTGCCGGGCTTAATCCCGGTAATGGCAGACGCGATGGATCTATTCGACGAGATCGTAGCGATAGGATTTCGAGACGATGCGCCAGCCGTCGGAGAGCTTCATCGCCACGAGGTAATCGGTGAAATAGCGCGGCGGCAACTGGCATTTCACCTTGATGAAGGCGGTCTTGTCATCGGAGCGGTCGATGGTGACGATGAAGTCGTCGCGCGGCTTGCCTTCGGCCTTGGCGGACGGCCGCTTGCGCACCCAAGCGAGCCAATCCGGCACCGTCAGCACCTTGAGGTCGCCCTTTTCGACCCAGCGCAGGTCGGCGGTGGGATGGAAGATCGCGTCGAGGGTATCGGCATTGCCTTCATAAAGCCCGTCGAAATAATGCTGAACGACAGCTTCGACGGTGGAGCGGTTATAGGTCAAGGTCACCTCCCTAGAGACCATGATGGGACGTGCCTCAGCTTATTGGGTTTTGCCCGCCGGGGCCAATGGGGAAAAGGAAGAGGTCTGTTGCGTCGGTTCAGATCGCGCTGGCAATGATGTTGATCATCAGCGCGAGCAGCGCGGTATTGAAGACGAACGAGATGATGCCATGCACGGTGGCGGTGCGGCGGATGATCTTGTCGGTGATGCCGACGTCGGACACCTGCGCGGTCATGCCGATCACGAACGAGAAGTAGACGAAATCCCAATAGTCCGGGGCCGGGCGGTCCAGACCGCTGCTGGGAAACGCCAATCCGCCGGGTTTGGTGTTGCGATAGTACTCATGCGCGTAGTGCAGCGCGAAGGTGGTGTGCACCGCCGCCCAGGTCAGTGTGATGGTGCTGATCACCAAAGCGAGTTCGAAAGTCCCGCGATGGGGTGCGGTGAGCTCGGAGACGATGCCGGCAAGGCTCGCGAAGGCGCCAAGCGCGGTAACCATCAGGATCAGGAAGCGCCCGTCGTCCTGCATGATGGCGTAGCGGCGGACATGGCGGACGCCTTCGCGCAGGATCATGCCGTAGGTCAGCAGCAGATAGCTCGCGATGAATGTATCCCAGCCGATCAGCGATCGGCTGACCAGCCGCAGCGATCCCGGCAGCAGGAGAAACACGGCGATGCCGAGTGCGGCAGAGACGAAGGTGCGTGGGCGCGCATAAAAAATGCGCAACACGCGTGGCAGGCGGTGGAAGCGGGCGAGGCGCGGGTCCTGTTCGGAAGCACCGCTCATCGTGCTGGCTAGTTCTTACGTTCGGCAACGAAGCGCGCGGTGGCGCGAAGCACATCGCCGCGCGCGCCGAACGGCGCCAGCGCGCTATCCGCCTTGGCGATCAGATCGCGCACACGTTGCTTGGCGCCCTCGACGCCGAGCTGGGTCACGAACGTGGTCTTGCCCAACGCTGCATCCTGTCCGGTCTGCTTGCCGAGCGCGGCGGCGTCGCCTTCGACATCGAGCAGGTCGTCGGCGATCTGGAATGCTTCGCCGAGCGCGCGGCCGTAATCGTCGAGCGCTTGATAATCCTCTCGCGAAGCTTGTCCGAGGATCGCGCCGGCGATGCAGCCGTAACGCAACAGCGCGCCGGTTTTCATCTGCTGCAACCGCGCGACATCGACCGGCTCGCGGTCGCCGAAACGGCCTTCGCCGGCGAGATCGAGCATCTGCCCGCCGACCATGCCGCCGATGCCTGACGCGCGCGCCAGCGCCCGCGTCAATAGCAGGCGGACCATCGGGTCGCTATGCAATTCGTCGCGACTGATGATGTCGAACGCCAGCGTCAGCAGCGCGTCGCCGGCGAGAATGGCGGTGGCGTCGTCATATTGCTTGTGCAGCGTCGGGCGGCCGCGACGCAATTCGCTGTTGTCCATCGCCGGCAAGTCGTCGTGAATTAGCGAATAGCAATGGATGCACTCCAGCGCGGCACCGGCTAATAGCGCCGAGGGGCGGGGCACGCCGAATACGGCGGAGCTTTCCACCACGAGGAACGGCCGCAAGCGTTTGCCGCCGCCGAGCGTCGAATAGCGCATCGCCTCCATCACCCGGCGTGGCCGTGCGATCTCGTCCGGCAGCAAGGTGTCGGACAGCAACTGGCCGAGCAGTGCTTCGGTGTCGGCCGCAGTCGCGTCCAGACGCTTGGCGAAATCCTGCGATGAAGTAGCGGTGGTCATTTAGAATGGCTCCGGATAATCTTTCGGCCGACATTGATAGCAAGGCTCTCGCTTCGTCAATTCCGTCCGTGGCGGCCCAACCTGGCCGTTGAGCATCTCAGTTAACCGCCGGGAGAGGTTGGTTTGTCCGCTGCCATCCACCTCGATCCCGCGCATACTCCGGCCTGATGCGGAAATTCATCCGTTTCGCGTTTGTTCTTGCCGTGCTGCTGTTAGCTGCACCTTACGTGCTGACGATTGTGTACGCCGGCGGCCATCCGGTTTCGACGCTGATGCTATGGCGGTGGATGACCGGCGCGCCGGTAACGCGGCAGTGGATCGACTTCAAAAACATCGCCCCGGTGCTGCCCCGTACGGTCATCGCCTCGGAGGACGCCCGGTTTTGCAGCCATCATGGCGTCGATTGGGACGCCGTGCGGGATGTGCTGGCCGATGCGGAGGATGGCGATGTCGGCCGTGGCGGCTCCACCATCACCCAGCAGGTGGCCAAGAATCTGTTCCTGTGGTCGGGTCGGAGCTATGTCCGCAAGGGGCTGGAGCTCCCGCTGGCGTTGTGGATCGATCTTGTTTTGTCCAAGCAGCGGGTGCTGGAACTTTACCTGAACATCGCCGAATGGGGCCCCGGCGGGCAATTCGGCATCAATGCGGGCGCTAATTACGCATTCGGCCGCTCGGCCGAGAATCTTTCCTCGCGCGAAGCCGCGCTACTGGCGGCGATGCTGCCGAACCCGCATGTTCGGAGTGCCCGCAAACCGGGACCGGGGATGCGCCGCCTCGCCGGAACCTACATGGCGCGGGCGAGGGCGGTCGATCTGGACGGTTGCCGGAGCCGGAAGTCCGCCAGCTAGGGGTGTTTCGGTCTGCCGGACTTTAAAACCGGCACTAGCCTTACGCCCGGCCTTCCGCTATAAGCGCGGCCTTAATCGCCCTTTTCGCATCCGCGAAGCGCCGGGCCGCCTTCATCGGCGATGCCCTTGGCCGTAGTTTGCAAGGACCTTCGTTATGGCCGTTCCGAGAAGAAAAACATCGCCATCGCGGCGCGGCATGCGCCGCTCGGCCGATGCGATCAAGACCCCAACCTATGTTGAAGACAAGGATTCGGGTGAACTGCGCCGCCCCCACCACGTCGACCTGAAGACGGGGATGTACAAGGGCCGCCAGATTCTGAAGGTCAAGAAGGAATCCTGAGCGGGATTGCTTCCGCGTGCTCGCGGACGCGCCAATGGCGCGTCCGTTGCGCGCTCCGGCTGAATTTGGGGGGCTTGCGGTCGCCCGAATTCGTGCCAACTCAAGGACTAGCGTAGTGAATTGGCGTATAGGACGGCGCAGTGATGCGTCGTGCTGATTCGCAGGGCTTCTTGCGCGAAAAGAAAGTCTTTGCCGATGTCCAGGGTCGGTTTTCCGCTGCTGTTGATCCCGCTCGCGGTCTTCAACATCATGGTCTTTCTGATGTCGGGCGTGTCATTCGACGCGCCTGTGCTGACCGTGCCGTTGCTGTCCGAGGCGAAGTGGACGATCACTGTGAGCGACGTGCTGGTCGCCCTCGGCATTCTGCTCTTGATGCTGGAAGTCATCCGGGGCGCGCGCGGCAAGTATCTGACCGATCACCTGCTATCATTCCTGTTGCTGGGTGGCGCGGCGGCGGAATTTCTGCTGTTGCCGCAATTCGCCAATTCGACCTTCTTCCTTCTGGCGCTGCTGACCCTGGTGGATTTCTTTGCCGGCATCGCGCTGCGGGCCCGGCGTCCGGCGCGCGTTGCTGTGCCGCCGGTCGTCGGCACGCCGGCCCCGGTGCCCGAGCCTCATGCCCCGCGCGTAGAGCCTGCGCCCGTGCCTGCCGCGCCGGAAACGTCTCCTGCGAATTCGAGTGCTCCGGCGCAGCGAACCGAGCCGGTCATCGTGCCGCCCGTGGTCGCCGCCAACGATTCTGCCGCCTCCGCGCCGGCGCCGCAGACGACGTCCGAGCCGCACGCAGCGCCTGATGTGCAGGTGCAGCCGACTCCGGATTCTCCGACACGCTGAGAGCGTCCCAGGCATCTTGCCGAGAGATCAAATCGAGCGGACGATCCGGTTGCCGGAGGGTAGCGGTCGAATTGCGCGATCGACATAGCCGTAGGCGGCGTTGACCGCATTTCGCACAGGCCGGCCAGAGCCGTCATTGGCAGCGCTTGTCGTAGCGGTCGCGATTAATTGCATGACGAAACCGGCGTCGGGAGTACCGTACTGGACGAGATGAGCGGACGGCGGCGTCACGGGTGCGACCGCGCGCGTCGCTGTTGGAGCAACGACCGCCGCCTCCGGCGCGATCCTCGGATGCCGGATAGTCAGGGCGGTGGCGGTGCTCGCGACGATACGCATGATCGATCCAGCGGAAAGCTTCCTGTCCCGTTTTGAGACACTCAGTCGATCCTTACGATCCACCTCGCAAACGGTGTGCCGTCGGCAGGAGAAGCGCTCGGGCAGCACCCGCCTACCGTTTGTCGATTTATTTAGGAACTTTGCCTAGCCTGAATCACTGCAGAAGCCTTAACCTTCCACCGGGAATCAGGTGCGCGTCCCAGAATGAGGCGAGTGTGAAATTCGTCACCCTATCGACCAGCGACTCGGTCTCGCTACCGGTGCGCCCCTCTGGCGCGGCGGATCGCGCTCGGCCGGCGTCCGCAGGCGATCAGGTGACGTCACACGCGTCGGCGGCAAGGGATTTGTCCGCTGTGGCGCTGGGTCCGCATCCGACGTCGCCCGCAATCCTCGCAGCGCTCGGCCGCGCCACGTTCAGTTGGGATATCGCCAGCGATGCTCTGAACTGGCTCGATGGCACGGGGGTGATCTTCGAGTCGCTGTCGATCCCCGCGATCACCACCGGCGCCGAATTCGCCAAGCTGATCGAGCCGACCCGCTCGGTCCGGCTGGATGCCGTGCTCAAATCGGCTGAGCGGGATCATGGCGGCGGCGTCGCTTATCGGATCGAATATGGTCTTCGTGCCGATCCTTCTGCGAACACGCTATGGATCGAGGAGTGCGGCCGCTGGTTTGCCGGCGCTGATGGCGCGCCGGAGCGCGTCCACGGTGTGATGCGCATCGACAACGAGCGCCACGCGCGTGACGAACAGCTTTTGGAATTGTCGCGGCACGATCCGCTTACCGGCGAATTCAACCGTTCTCATCTGGTGACGTTGCTGGCGGCGACGCTGGACGATACCGCCCGGTTTCGCACGCAAGCCGCCTTTATCGTGATCGGCATCGATCACCTCGCGCGCATCAACGATGCGTTCGGCTTCGATGTCGCGGATCAGGTGATCTGCGAAGTCTCGGCCCGCATTCGCGCACGGCTGCGCGGTGGCGATGTGATGGGCCGCTTCTCCGGCAACAAGTTCGGTCTGATCCTGAAGAACTGCGGTGTCGACGACATGCAGGTCGCCGCCGAGCGCTTTCTCGCCGGCGTGCGTGAGCCGGTGGTGCCGACCAAATTGGGTCCCGTCGCAGTGACAGCATCGATCGGCGCTGTCAGTATTCCGCGTCACGCACGCAGCGTTGACGATGCGATGAATCGTTCGCAGGAAGCGTTCGAGGCTGCGAAATCCCGCCGGCAGGGATCGTATTCGCTGTGGCAGCCGAACGTCGAACGCGAAACCCAGCGCCGCCTTAACATCCGAGTCACCGACGAAATCGTCACCGCGCTCAACCAGCGTCGCATCGGTCTCGGCTTCGAGCCGGTGGTGGATGCGAAGGCGCGCAACGAGGTGGTGTTTTACGAATCGCTGGTTCGCATGCGGCAGGACAATGGCGAGTTTCTGCTGGGACCCGACATCGTTCCGATCGCCGAGAAGCTCGGACTGATCCGGCTGGTCGATCATCGCGTACTTGAGCTGGTGATCGCCGAACTGGCCGAAGCTCCCGGCGTCCAACTCAGCCTCAATATCTCGCCCGGCACGACGATGGACCCTGATTGGTGGGCGATCATGGAATCGCTGCTCAAGGCGCATCCGGACGTCGCCACGCGGCTGATCGTCGAGATCACCGAGACCGTTGCAATTCAGGACATCGACGACGTGCGCGGTTTCGTCAACCGCTTGAAGAATTTCGGCTGCCGCATTGCCATCGATGATTTCGGCGCGGGCTATACCTCGTTCCGCAATCTGCGGAAACTCGGCGTCGATATCGTCAAGATCGATGGGGCTTTTGTTCGTAACCTCACGCAGTCGAACGACGACCGCGCTTTCGTGCAGACATTGATCGATCTCGCGCGCCGCCTCGGCATCAAGACCGTCGCCGAATGGGTGCAGGATGCGGAAGCCGCGCAAATGTTGTCGGAGTGGGGCTGCGATTACATTCAGGGTCACCTGATCGGCCTCGCATCGTCGCAGCGGCCGTGGCTCTCTTCGACGGTGTCGCAGCCCGCGATCCTCGGCTGAACCGATCGCCTGCCTTCAAAATAAAAGACGACCCTTCCGGGCCGCCTTTATGTTGAAGCGAGCTTGGTGCAGTTCGCGAAAACAGATCAATCTTCTTTTTTCGCGTCCTTCGACATGCGTTCGAGCTGTTCCTGCATCTCTTTCATCTGACGGCGAAGGTCGTCGATGTTGGTGTTGGCGTCGGGAGACGGCTCGGGTGTTTTCTCCGGTGCTGCCGGCGCTGCGCTGGTGCTGGTGCGCGGCGTCGGCACGAACGGCTTGAACATCGAGAAGGTGCGCTCGAACAGTTCCATGTTGCGGCGGACATGTTCCTCGAGCGGAGCGAACGGACCGGCGCTGAAAGTGTCGCTTAGTTGTTTGCGGAATTTTTCCTGCTCGCGCGTCAGCGAATCAATCGATTGCTCAAGATAGCGCGGCACCACCATTTGCATGCTGTCGCCATAGAAGCGGATCAACTGGCGGAGGAAGGTGGTCGGAAGCAGGTTTTGGCCTGCCTTGTTTTCTTGTTCGAAAATGATCTGCGCGAGCACCGAGCGCGTGATGTCCTCGCCGGTCTTGGCATCGTAGACTAGAAAATCCTCGCCGTTCTTGACCATCGCTGCGAGGTCTTCCAGCGTGACGTAGGTGCTGGTTCCGGTATTATACAGCCGCCGATTGGCGTATTTCTTGATCGTCGTAGGTTGCTCTGTTTTCGCCATATGCTCTCACATAAACACCGGGGACAGGGACGCCGTAGGCGGGCGGGTAACGCGATGCAACAAAGTAAGCACTTTCGCAGGGGCTCGGCTACCGTTTTGTGCAACAAAGATCAGGGTTCGATTGGGGCAACGGGGCGATCGGGCTGAGGGTGTCGTCGCGCTAAAGGATTTGCATTAACAAGCCCATAGGAGCCATCGGAACAATTCCCCGGCGGATTGGGGCGGTGATGCTGCGGGGCTTGCTGCAATATTGCGCAGCATTGGATGCGGCGCGGAAATCACTTTCTCTCGCAAGGCGATTGACACGTCCCGGCTAGGTTAACAGGATAGCGGCGACAGAGCCCCGCCAGACCGGCGGCAGCCGCGCCAAATCATAATTCCCGCAATCACTTAAAGCCTTACAGACTTCAAGCCTCACAGCCCTCAAGCCCAGGAGATGTCCATGTCAGACGATGTCGTCATCGTCAGTGCCGCCCGTACCCCGGTCGGAAGCTTCAACGGCGCTTTCGCCACTATGCCGGCGCACGATCTCGGCGCGGTCGCTATCAAAGCCGCGCTGGAACGCGCGGGTATCGAGCCGGGCCGCGTCTCGGAAGTCATCATGGGTCAGATCCTGACCGCGGCGCAGGGCCAGAACCCGGCCCGGCAGGCCTCGATCGCCGCCGGCATTCCGGTCGAAAGCCCGGCCTGGGGCGTCAACCAACTCTGCGGCTCCGGCCTGCGCACGGTGGCGCTGGGCTATCAGGCGATCCTCAACGGCGATTCCGATGTCGTCGTCGCTGGCGGCCAGGAATCCATGAGCATGGCCCCGCATGCCCAGTACCTGCGTGGCGGCGTCAAGATGGGCGCACTCGAGTTCGTCGACACGATGATCAAGGACGGTCTGTGGGATGCCTTCAACGGCTATCACATGGGCAACACTGCCGAGAACGTCGCCAAACAGTATCAGATCACCCGCCAGCAGCAGGACGAGTTCGCGACCGGTTCGCAGAACAAGGCCGAAGCGGCGCAGAAGGCCGGCCGGTTCAAGGATGAGATCGTCCCGGTGACCGTGAAGTCGCGCAAGGGCGAGATCGTCGTCGACGCCGACGAGTATCCGAAGTCGGGCGTGACGGTTGAGTCCATCGCCAAGCTGCGTCCGGCTTTCGAGAAGGATGGCACGGTGACCGCGGCCAACGCGTCGGGCATCAATGATGGCGCTGCCGCTGTCGTGCTGATGAGTGCGAAGCAGGCCGCCAAGGAAGGCCGCACGCCGATCGCGCGTATCGTGTCGTGGGCTCATGCCGGCGTCGATCCGAAGATCATGGGCACCGGTCCGATCCCGTCTTCGCGCGCCGCGCTGAAGAAGGCCGGCTGGAATATCGCCGATCTCGACCTGATCGAAGCCAACGAGGCGTTCGCGGCGCAGGCTTGCGCCGTCAACAAGGATCTCGGCTGGGATACGTCGAAGGTCAACGTCAACGGCGGCGCGATTGCAATCGGTCATCCGGTGGGTGCATCGGGGGCACGCGT
>Ga0209952_1003235_pt1 | contig 11485 bp, 10 predicted proteins | sample ThiBiot_750_biof_2_FD_183951 | JGI IMG/M metagenome (GOLD analysis project Ga0209952, IMG submission 183951) | Wastewater bioreactor microbial communities from Cape Town, South Africa - Thiocy_cont_750_biof (SPAdes) | ecosystem: Engineered > Bioreactor > Thiocyanate-remediating >...
CCCTTCAGGGCCGCCTGCAGCGCATCCAGATAGGCGCGGACGGTCTCAGGTTGCCGGCCTGTGCTCATATCCGGCTCCCTGCTGCGCCATAAGGGCGTCATCCACGAATTCACGCATGTCTTTCCAGGCGCCTTGCCAGTCCGACAGGGCCTGCCGCCCCTCGTCGGTAATGGTGTAATAGCGCCGGGGCGGACCGAAGGCCGAAGCCTCTACCCGGCTTTCGAGAAGCCCTTGCGTGTTGAGCGAGCGCAGGACCGGATAAATCGCACCCTGCTTGAAGATCAGTCCGCCTTCGCCTTCAGCCTTCACGGCTTTGGCAATTTCGTAGCCATACATCTCCCGGCCCGCGCGGGCGAGCACGGCCAGGAGGACGAGCGAGGATAGCCCGGCCATCAGTTCCTTACGGAATTTGCGCGTATAGGTCGTTTCTTCAGTCACGCGCGTTTCCCGCCTCCCTTGGTATTACGAAGTTCAATCTAGCACGAACTTCGTACTATACAAGAGTGAGCTATACGGGAGTTTGATATATTTCGGCTGGAGCCAGCCCAGGACGGTCCAGCGGCCACCCGAAATCTTTGGGCCAAACTCTGCATACGGTGGATACATTCTTCAAACCGCCAGGCTGATCATTGCCGGGTTTCACCCTCTGGCGCCTGCGGGCCTTTGCGGATGATGTTGAACAGATTCTCGATCACCGGCGCCATGCCCGGCATCTGGTAGAGTTTGATCAGATCCTGGATCGTGGTGCGGGCAGGGCCGTCGAAATCCCAGCGGCAGTTGACGAAGTTGCAGTCCACCACGGTCTTGGAGGCGGTGGCCGTGATGATGATTTCGCATTGTTCGAAACGGCAGTTCCGATAGGCGTTGCCATCCAGAACGATGCGCTGGCCCGAGAAGGTTTCACCATCGAATGACGCCATAGGCACCTCCTGTTTGTTTGCGCCGCAATAGCAAAGGGTGCGGTGCACGCGCAATGGAAGGTACGCCTACCGGCGGGGTGAAAGGGCTGCTAGGCTTTTCGCGACATTTCCCTCTGCCGTGAAAGGGCAACGTATGGGCAAATCCTTCTTCCGGTGGATGGCTGGATTGATCTTTGCGGCGGCGCTTGGGGTCCCGCCTGCATTGGCGCAGTCGGATGCGTATTCCCAGCAACAGCTTGAATCGATGCTGGCGCCGATTGCTCTGTACCCGGACGAATTGCTCTCGCAAGTGCTGATCGCCGCCACCTATCCCGACGATGTGGCCGATGCTGCCGATTTCCTCGACCGCAGTCAGGGCCTCAATGGCAACGATCTTGCGGATGCCGTGGAGGATCAGCCATGGGACGATAGCGTCAAGGCATTGACGCAGTTTCCATCGGTGATTGCGATGCTGAACGATCAGCCGGATTGGGCCGATGCCATCGGCTATGCCTTTGTCTATCAACAGGGCGATGTGATGGCCGCGGTGCAACGCCTGCGTGCCAATGCCCGCGATGCCGGCACATTGTTGTCGAATGAGCAGCAGCGCATCATCGTGCAGAACAACTACGTTTATATCGAACCGGCCCGGCCCGGTTATTTCTATGTGCCGTATTACGACCCTCTGGTGGTGTATGGCAGTTGGCGCTATCCGGATTACCCACCTTATTACTGGGCGCCACCGCCGCGTTACCGGCCGCCGCACTATTCCGTTGCGAGTGGAATCTTTTTTGGCGTTGGCGTCGGCATTGTCTCGTCCATTTTCCGTCCGGCACGGCCGGACTGGCGGCATCATCATGTGGTGATCGGCGGCCATGGGCGGCCCGGATCGGTCTGGCATTATCGTCCGCGCCCCAATCGGCCCGGTGTCCGTCCACCATCGAATCGCCCACCATCGAACCGTCCACCTTCCAATCGGCCGCATCGTCCGGGCCTGCCGTCAAAGCCCCCGGCATGGAAGCCGCCAGTCCATCGCCCGCCATCACAAGGTGCGCGCCCGCCGCGCCCGGGCAGGCCGGGTGGCCCATCCGTCAGGCCGCCGGCCACGGTGCAGCCTGCAAGGCCCGGCCAGCCACAAAGGCCGGGTGTGAACCGCCCCGGGCAGCCGGAAAGGCCCGGCCGGCCCGGAATGACCAATCGGCCTGGAATCAATCGTCCTGAACCGCCGGTTCAGCCGGCTGCGAACAGGCCAGGCACCAGACCGGCGCCGAACCGGCCAGTGCGGCCTGAGACGCGTCCGCCAACAACGGCCAATCCGAAGCCCACGCCGTCCCGGCCGGTAAATGGTGCGCGGCCAACACCGCCACCCAGCAGGCCGGCCGCATCGCCTTCACCGCGGCCTGTTCCACAAACCCGGCCATCAGAGCCGGTTCAGTCGCGCCCGGCAGCTCCGCCACAAGCGGCGCCGCAAGCGCCCGCGCAACAGCCCGGTCAGGTCAGACCACAGCGTCCGCAGCAAGCTGCGCCGTCGCGTCCGGCCGCAAAGCCCGAAGGCCGTGGCCAGGAGCGCCGCAACGACAATCGCAAGCGGGAGAAGCAGGGAGATCAGCCCTGAACGGGCTGCCGGTCAGTTGCTGGCGCGGATGACATCCCGCACGGTGGGATAGATTTCTTTTTGCCAACGGCTACCGGAAAAGACGCCGTAATGGCCGGTGTCCACCTGCTGGTGGCGCCGTTCGAAACCGGCGGCGATGCCTGTGCACAGCGTATGCGCGGCCTTGGTCTGGCCGATGCCGCAAATGTCGTCGCGCGTGCCTTCAACGGTCAGCAATGCAGTGTTGCGGATCGCCGCGGGTTCAACCTTGCGACCGCGATGGTGGAATTCTCCGCGGGCCAGACAATGGTCCTGAAACACGCGTTCCACCGTTTCGAGATAGAATTCCGCGGGCAGATCCAGCACCGCGAAATATTCATCGTAGAAATTGCGCGTGACATCGGCGCCGGCAAGATTGCCGCTCAGGAGATTCCCGAACAGATCGCAATGGGCCCGCAGGTGGCGCGCAGGGTTCATCGACATGAAAGCCGACAATTGCAGAAAGCCCGGATAGACGCGGCGATGGGCGCCGTGAAACTGGCGTGGAACTGTGGTGATCAGATTGTCTTCGAACCATGAAATCGGGTGGTCCATCGCCAGTTGATTGACGCGGGTGGGGTTGAAACGTGCATCCACCGGTCCCGCCATCAATGTCATGCTACGCGGCTGTGCCTTGTGTTTGCCCTGTGCCATGACGGCCACCGCCGCCAACAACGCATTGCAGGGCTGGCACACGCCGATCACATGCGCGCCCGGCCCAATCTGTTCCAGAAAGCCGATCAGATGCCCGATATAGTCATCCAGTCCGAAACGGCCTTCGGCACGTGGGATGTCACGCGCGTTATGCCAGTCCGTCACATAGACATCGTGATCCGGTAGCAGGGTCCGCACCGTGTCGCGCAGAAGTGTCGCGAAATGCCCGGCCATTGGCGCGACCAGAAGAACAGGCGGCTGTCTGGATGCCGGTTCCTTGCGGAAATGCAGCAAGGTGCCGAACGCGGTTTCGGCCGCCACGTCTTCAAACACCTGGGTTTCGCGGCCGGCAACCTTGATGGTGGTGATGCCGAAATCCGGCCGCTCATGAATCAGTTTGGCGCGGGAAACGAGTTCGGCACCGGCAGCGACGCCTCGCGCCAGAAAGTTGCCGAAGGGACCGGCCAGCGGTTGCTTGAGATTGGCGGCCACCAGTTCGGCCGCAGCCCGGAACGGCAGGAAAAAGTCTTCCTGCGCCTGATATGCTTCGTAGATCACTGACGCCCCAATCTGCCCGCACCGAAAGCCGCTGACGGGCCTTGAGTCGCCGCCAGATCCTTCGAGCCTAAAGCATTTAATGCTGCGCCGCGAAACGTTTTCTTGTCAGAAAATTCACCCGGGCCGCCCAGCGTCACCGCGGGCCGCCATGTCGATAAGGTTTTACTGATTTATCAATAGGTTGCAGACGTTCCCGAAAGTAACCTAACCGCCGGATTCATTCGGCTTGCTCTGGAACTGGACAAAATTCGGCAGCCCCATCTGGCCGAGCAGGCGCAACTGGGTTTGCAGCCAGTCGATATGCTCTTCCTCGCTTTCCAGAATCTGCAGGAACAGTTCCCGGCTGACGAAATCGCGCACCTTTTCGCAATGGGCGATGGCGTCACGTAGATCGGGATGCGCACGCTCCTCCAGCCGGAGGTCGCATTCCAGAATCTCCTGAACGTCTTCGCCAATCAGGATTTTTCCCAGATCCTGTAGATTGGGCAGGCCGCCAAGAAACAGAATGCGTTTGATCAGCCGGTCGGCGTGTTTCATCTCGTCGACCGATTCGCGGTACTCATGCTCCGCGAGTTCGGAAAGCCCCCAATCCGCCAGCATCCGCGAGTGCAGAAAATACTGGTTGATCGCGGTCAACTCGTTTTTCAAAACAGTGTTGAGAAAGCGGATGACCTCGGCATCACCGGGCATCGAAGCCGTGGGGGAGGGGCCTATGCCGCCTTTTCCATCCCCGCGGGGACCTGTTCCTCGTCCAGTATCAGCTCGATCTCGTCCTGGCATCGTCCGCAATTCCTTTCCACGCCGCAATGCGTGTAAACCTCATCAGCCGAGGTGGCACCGGCACGCGCGGCGTTCCGTACGCTCGATTCCTTCAGCCTATTGCAGACACAGACGATCATCCAAGTACGCCCGTTTGCTGGACAACTTTGTATATGGGGCAGTTGCGAGTGATTGTCAATCGCGTACTGTGAGCAAGCTGTCGCATGCTATTCGCGGTTTTGACCTTTTTCCCGCCCTTGCCGCGGCTTAACTGATCCGTCCCGGTATTCCGGATTCGCCAATGCCTGCCTGGATCACCCGTCTCCAGCTGTATGAACGCCACCTTTCCGCACTCGCGATGGTGGGCGGGTTTATCTTTGACAATTTTGCTTTTGGGCGGCTGGAGCATCCGGCAACACAGATCGCGATTGCGGGCTATCTCCTCGGCGCTGCGCTGACCATCGCCATCCAGCACTATTTCGAAGCGCGTGCGGAGCGTGCAGGGCAGGCGTTCCGCTGGCGGGCCTATGTTTCGGCCGCGACACAGTTTGCACTAGGCGGGCTGTGGAGCGCGTTCCTGATTTTCTATTCGCGCAGCGCAGCCATCATCGTGTCATGGCCGTTCCTGATTGTGCTCGCGAGCCTTCTGATCGCGAACGAATATTTGCGTGAATATCATTCGCGCCTGGTTTTCACCACGACGCTGTTTTTCATCGCGCTGTTCACCTACATGACGTTTCTGGTGCCGATTGCGGCCGGCACCATCAACGAGAAAACCTATCTTCTGAGCGGTGTGATCAGCATCGCGGTGTTTGTGGTCTATCTGCTGGTGCTCACCGTTCTGGGCCGCAAGCGGATGTGGAACCAGTTCGGCCGGCTGGTGGCCAGCGCGGGTGGTGCGCTCCTGTTCCTCAATGTGTTTTATTTTCTGAACTTGCTTCCGCCCATCCCGCTCGCGCTATCGGATGCGGGCGTCTATCACAGGGTGTGGAAGACAGACGGCAGCTATTACGCCACCGGTGAACAGCAGCCATGGCGAAGCCGCTTCGGTTTCCCGCGTCTTGTGCATGTCGAACCGGGAAAGCCGCTTTATTTTTTCAGCGCGGTTTACGCGCCGATCGCGCTCAAAACCCGCATTGTGCACGACTGGCAGTTTTTCGATTCCGCGCAGGGCCGCTGGGTCAGCAAATCCAAAATCGCCTTTCCGATCCGGGGCGGGCGCGACAACGGTTATCGCGGCTATTCGATGAAAGCGAACCTTATACCCGGTGAATGGCGCGTGGATGTCGATACGGTCGATGGCCGCGTGATCGGACGCATTCTGTTCAAGGTAGTATTCAGCGCGCATCCGCCGGATACGCGCACATTCACGCTGCAGTAACGCGCCAGTACTTCGTCAGGCGATCACAATTTCGTAATCTCTCCGACGCCGGGCCCGGCGGCAGGCGCCACCCGGTATTGGGCCAGAACGCGCTTGATATAAGGCTTTCTGAACACATCCACGGCGATCATCTGGCCGGTGACGGCCTCCGCCGTCACGGTCAGCACCAGATAACCTTTGCGGTTCTGATCGTTGAAGATCACTTCGTTATTGGCATCGGAAATCAACCGCCCGATGTCGAGGCCCGGCACAAAATCGCCCACCGAGGGGCTTGAAACCGAACTGACGCCGAACTCCGCCGCCACGCGCGTTTTGCCGTCCGCGTCATAAAGCTGGTTCATCCAGAAAGCGTGGCTGTCCCCCGACACCACGACCACATTGCTTTCCGATTGCTTGATCGCGTCGTAGACACGTTCACGTGCCGCGGGATAACCGTCCCAGCCATCGGGATCGAACGGAATGTCGAACGTAAACAAATTCACGGCATCGGCCACACGCTCACGATAAGGGCCTTCGGGCAAGGACGCGAGGAGTGCCTGCACCCGTTCGGTGCCCAGTGTGCGGTAGATGTTCGGCGCCTTGGTGCGCGCCATCACCACCTGATTGCCCAGCACCTGCCAGGGTTTTTCCGCTTTCACGGACGCTGCGATTTTCAGCCCCAGCCATTCTTCCTGCCGTGCGCCCAGCATCTGGCGCTCCGGATTGTTCAGTATGGCGTTAAGCTGTTCGATATCGGGCCCCAGCGCATAGGGTGCGGGCGGCGCCTTGTCCGCTTTGACCGCCGCCATGACCTTCTGGATGATGGCGGGATCGGTGACTTTCTTGCGTGTCTGCCAATCGGCGGAATCGTAAACCGCAATCGGCAGATCGCCCTTGCGGTCGTATTCCAGTTGCTGGGAGCGCGCGACCAGGCGTGATTCCACCATGATCAGGCTCATCAGATCGCCGAATTCAAAGGCGCGGTTGATCGCCTCAAACGCGCGACCCGGTTCGGGTTCGCGGATCGGCATCCATTCGTAATAGGCGCGCATGGCGGCCTGTTCGCGGTCGATCCACGGCCCTTCGGTTTTGGGATGATGGTTTTCGGCGCCGCCCACCCAACTGTCGTTGGCGGTTTCGTGATCGTCCCACACACAGATCCATGGTGCGCGCGCATGTGCGGCCTGAAGATCCTTGTCACGCTTGTAGAGCGAATGGCGCGTGCGATAGTCGGCAAGGGTCACGGTGTCATGCGGCGGGTCGGGGATACGGTTCAGCTTGGCGCCGACATTCATGCCGTAATCGGTTTCTTTTGCGCCATACTCGTAATAATAGTCGCCAAGCTCCACCACGGCGTCGACGCGCGGCAGCTTCGCAATGTCGTCATAGGCATTGAAGAAACCGCCCGGATAGAGCGCGCAACTGACGAAGGCGAGCACCACATCCTTCACGCTGCCTTCCGGCAATGTGCGTGTGCGGCCCACCGGCGAATAGGTGGTGTTGACGCGGAAGCGGTAGAAATAGTCCGTCGCCGGTTTCAGGCCGGTCGCATCCACTTTCACAGTATAGTCGCGCTCGCCATGGGTACCGATGGCGCCCATCGCGGCCATGTGTTTGAAGGCTTCGTCTTCCGCGATTTCCCAGGATACTGGAATGGAAGCGGCGCCCGTTTCCGCCGGGGTCACCCGCGTCCACAGCACGACGCGATCCTGCAATGGATCACCGCTTGCTACGCCATGCTCGAACGTCACCGCGCCCTTGTAGGATGCCGCCTTTGCATCCGCGATCGCGAAAGGTGCCGCGCCCGTCAGGGCAAGCAGCGATAACGCACCACGCCGGTCAATGTTCATCTCTTTCCCCCATTTGCCGCTCGGCAATTTTCTGCACCTGAACGTAATCTGTTTTGCCGGTGCCGAGTACCGGAATGGACTGGGCCTTCAGAATGCGCCGCGGCACCGCCAATTCGCTGACGCCATGATTGCTCGCCCAACCGGCAAGGTCCATGCGTTCGGCATTCGGGCAATCCGTCACCAGAATGATTTGCTCGCCTTTGCGTTCATCGGGAAGCGCGATCGCCGCATGGCTGTAATCCGGCCACAGGGCGGAAGCACAGCTTTCCACCACCGCCAGCGAAACCGCTTCGCCACCGATCTTGGCAAAGCGTTTCAGACGGCCGCGAATGGTGATGAAGCCTTCCTCATCCACACTCACCACATCGCCGGTGTCGTACCAGCCCTCTTTCGGCGGGTCGATCACGCCCGGTGCATCGGGCCGGATGTAGCCCAGCATCACATTCGGTCCGCGTACCACCAGCCGCCCGGCATTCGCGATGCCCTCCGCCGGATCGAGCCTGTATTCCATGCCTTTCATCAAACGACCCACGGTGCCGTAGCGGTTTGCGCCCAGTTGGTTGGCGGCCACAACGGGGGAGGCTTCGGTCACGCCATAGCCTTCCAGCAATTCGATGGAATATTTTTTGCGCAGCAGGGCGCGTGTTTCGTCCCGCAAACGCTCTGCCCCGCACACCGCAAGGCGCAGCGAATTGAGATCGCCCGGCTCGCCCGCGCGGGCATATTGCGAAATGAATGTGTCGGTCGAAAGCAGGATGGTTGCACCGGCCTCGCGAATGCGGCGCGCGATTTCATGCGGCTGTAACGGGGTCGGATGGCAAACTACCTTGATGCCCGCGAACAGCGGCACCAGCGCCCCCACCGTCAGGCCGAAGCAATGGAAGGTCGGCAGCGGGTTGAACAGCACATCGGATTCCGCTGACAGCCGGATATGGGCGCGCACCTGCTCCACATTGGAGACCAGATTGCCGTGCGACAGCGCCACGCCCTTCGGCTCCCCCTCCGTTCCCGAGGTGAACAGGATCACGGCCGGCGACTGGTGCAGCGGCCGCGCCGCAACGATCCGCGGCAACACCATGCCGGTAACAGCGGCGCCCTTGTCACGCAGCGAAAGCTGTTCGCGCACATCTTCGAGATAGACAAGCTCGGCGGCTTCTTTCAGCGCGGCTTCCAGCGCCTCCAGTTTGCCGAGTTCGATGAAGCGATGCGCGGTGATGATCCGTTTGACCTGCGCGGTTCTCAGGGCAGATTTCAAACCCGCACTGCCGGCGGTGAAATTCAGCATCGCCGGTACGCGGCCATAAGCCGACACGGCGAAGAAGGCGATCACCGCCGCTGCACCTGTAGGCAGCATGATGCCGACGGAATCGCCCGGCTCCGTCCCACGTTTCAGCGCATGGCCGAGCGCGAATGCCGCGCGGACGATTTCGTCATAGCTCAGAACCCGCCCGTCGCCATCGACCAGGATTTCGCGTTTGCCGCCGAATTTGGCCCTTGCATCCAGAAGGGCGCGGAACACCGGCTTGCGCTCGTAGGAGAGATCGGTGGTGACAAGTTCTTCGCCGGACGCAGCCGCAACCGTTGCCAGACTCACCGCGATGCCCTCACCGGAACGCTCCCAGCCCCAACCCCGAAGATCGTAAGGGATTCTGGCGCCTTTATTCGACGGGAGAGGAGGTTAGCGCAGGAAAGGGGTGCGTCAACCGGCCCGGCAGGGTGATTTCCGGCGCTGGAGAGTCTATATCTCGGCCGTGCACAGGATATCGGCATGACCACGGTAATCGACCTCACCACAGACCGGCGCGCGCAGCGCCACCCCGAAAAAGCAGGCAGGGCCGAAACGCCCGTTCTGCGCAAGCCGGAGTGGATTCGGGTCAAAGCGCCCACCAGCCGTGAATATGCCAACACCCGCGCCATCGTGCGGGAACACAATCTGCACACGGTTTGCGAGGAAGCGGCCTGTCCCAATATCGGGGAATGCTGGTCGCACCGTCACGCCACCATGATGATCATGGGGGATACCTGCACGCGGGCCTGTGCCTTCTGCAATGTGAAGACCGGGCTGCCCGGCATGCTCGATCGCGAAGAACCGGCCAACGTCGCCCGCGCGGTGCAAAAGCTCGGCCTCAAGCATGTGGTGATCACCTCGGTGGACCGGGACGATCTGCCGGACGGCGGCGCTCGGCATTTCGCCGATACCATCAACGCCATTCGTGCGGTTTCGCCCGGCACGACGGTTGAGGTGCTGACCCCGGACTTCCTGCGCAAACCCGGCGCGATCGAGGTTGTGGCGGCCGCCCGGCCCGATGTCTTCAACCACAATCTGGAAACCGTGCCGCGGCTTTATCTGCGCGTGCGGCCCGGCGCGCGTTACTACGCCAGCCTTCGCTTGCTGGAGCGGGTGAAGGAGATTGATCCCACCGGCTTTACCAAATCGGGCCTGATGGTCGGCCTTGGCGAAAGCCGGGAAGAGATCATGCAGGTGATGGATGATCTGCGCACCGCCGGTGTCGATTTCCTGACCATCGGCCAATATCTGCAACCCACACGCCGCCATGCGGAACTGGTGCGGTTCTGGACGCCGGACGAATTCCGTTCACTTGAAACCATCGCCCGCGCCAAGGGTTTTCTGATGGTCTCGGCATCGCCCTTGACCCGTTCCTCCTATCACGCCGATACGGATTTTGCGGCGCTGAAGGCGGCGCGTCAGGGGCAGGCGTAAATCCACCTGTTCGCAGAATGCGAACAGTATGTTTCCATTTGTATGACTTCTGGAAACAGGGGGCGGCCACATATAACAGCGGAAACCATTCGTGGAGGTCACTCATGACCAGGACCGCAGAAAATACGAAAACCACCCGCCGCGTGGTGCAGACATTGCCAGGAATGCCGACCGAGGATGGGGCGGGTGTCAAACTCACCCGCATGATCGGCACACCGCAATTGCCCGACCTCGATCCGCTTCTGATGCTGGACGTGATCCGCTCGGACGATCCGAAGGGCTATATCGCGGGCTTTCCGGAACATCCTCATCGCGGCTTCGAAACCGTCAGCTACATGATCAAGGGCAGCATGCAGCACCGTGACAGTCACGGCGGCAAAGGGCTGATCAGCGATGGCGGCGTGCAATGGATGACGGCAGGGCGCGGTGTGGTCCACTCCGAAATGCCGGCGCAGAACGATGGCGCCCTGTTTGGCTTCCAACTCTGGATCAACCTGCCGGCGGCGGAAAAGATGCGCGATCCCTGGTACAGGGATATTGCCGCCGCCGCCATTCCCGATGTGCCGCTGGAAGATGGCGCCACGGCGCGTCTGGTCGCGGGCCGCTGGAACGGCGTGGAAGGTCCGGCACCGGCGCGTGCCACCGATCCCTTCATCGCCGATGTCACCATCCCGGCCTATGGCAAACAGACCATTCCGCTGCCGGACGGGCATAACGCCTTCGCCTTCGTCTTTCAGGGTTCGGCGCAGCTCGGGCCGGAGGAGGGTACCCGCGTAAAGGATGGCGAAATCGCCGTGCTGTCGGCCGATGGTGCGCTGTCCGTTTCGGCAAAGGCGGCGGGGGTACGGTTTCTGGTCGTGGCCGGTAAGCCGTTGCGCGAACCGATTGCCAAATACGGTCCATTTGTGATGAACACGGCGGCAGAGATCAACGCGGCCATCAGCGACTATCGCGCCGGCCGCTTCTAACCGCCGTGCGGGGCACAGTTGGCCGAACATAGCGAAACCCGGATCCTGCCCTATTCGGCAGACCTGATGTATGCGGTCGTCG
>Ga0209952_1003236_pt1 | contig 11484 bp, 12 predicted proteins | sample ThiBiot_750_biof_2_FD_183951 | JGI IMG/M metagenome (GOLD analysis project Ga0209952, IMG submission 183951) | Wastewater bioreactor microbial communities from Cape Town, South Africa - Thiocy_cont_750_biof (SPAdes) | ecosystem: Engineered > Bioreactor > Thiocyanate-remediating >...
CAGTGACGCACAAGGAATTCCTAAGGATGTTAATTTCTGAGTTTGATCGAGAATTAACGATCGAAGAGGAGAAACAACGAATGTAACTCCGTGGTCGATCACAGAAGGTAATTGATAACATAACGATTTTCCACCACCTAGAAAAACAAAACATAAAAATTTCTTGTTTTCTTTTCTTCAAAGATTTGAACCTGTTGGCATAAGAACAAAAACATGAAAACGTCTTTCTAAAGCACAATTCACTGCTTCTTGTTGATTGGATCGAAATTTTCTTAAACCAAATAGAGCATGAAAACGTTCTAACATCGATTTTGTATGATGAAATTGTTTATTTTGATATTCAGGTCCATCATCATGAACATCATTTGAAATCCAAGTAACTTTATCATTTTCTTCTTCGTCTTCATCTTCTTCGTCTTCTTCGTCATTGATGATCGATGGATTTGCATTTTCAAAATCATTGTCGTCATCATGATCAAAACTTCGAATTGATTTTAATTTTGTTTTCGATGTCGAACTTTCATTCAACGACCAATCATCGAAAAACTCAGCTTCACATTTTCGATTAGTTTTCGATTGATTTTTTTCTTTTTGACACAAACTACAACCAGTTCCATTCAGCATCACTTCACGAAAACATTGAAAACATGTCGTATGTCCACAAGCGTCACTCACAGGCCGATGAACACCTCCAATATCAAATGCTATTCGACATAAAGGACATAAATTGGCCGACGAGACACTTGGACTTTCAATAAATTTCGGTTGACTATTTATTCTTGGTAAAGGTTCAAATTTTGGTTGACTGTTTATCTTTGGTAAAGGTTCGAGTTTTGGCTTCGATTGAGTCGAGTTAATCTTTGGTGAAGGTTCGAAGAATTCTTTGAAATCTGAATCTGGAAAATTGTCGTCGAAATCGAGTTTGTGTTGAACTTGTTGAGAGTGAAGATTCGATGATGATTGAAGTTTTTTCAAAGGAGTTGAATCTCGTTTAGTTGTGAATGAGACAGGTTGAGATGCAATGATCGAACGTTGTTTGATAGCCGGTGGTTGATCAGGAATATGTCGAAAATTGAATCTGATTTTACAAGAAAAATCAATTGACAAACAAGAACAAAAACAAATCTCACTGAGATATCGAACATTTTTGTGACGATTTTTGATTGTTTTCATCTCGATAATTATAATAAATTTTCAATTGTTCATTTAAATTATTTTTAATCGCCGGTCGACCTTTGCTCTGCGTCTGACTCATTTCGTTCACAAATCAAATCTCGTGTTTTTTATCTTCTTTTATCTCAAATTCATCTCAAAAAACAAAAATCATTTCATTATCTTCATTTTTTTTGTCTGTTTGTTTAATTATTTTTTTCGTAGAAAGAAAAAAAAAGGTTTGTTAGCATAAAAGAAGAGCGAGAAAACGAAAAACGCACATTGATTATTTCGAATAGGATTTAAGTGAGAGAGAAAAAAAGAAAAAGACACAACCAAACAAAAAAAAGAGAGAGAGAGACAAAAGTCAATTGAGGATTCAATTTTCGGTGAATTATTCTTAATTTTGTCGTTATCATTTTTCTTCGCACCATTCGTTTTCTTTTTTGATTTGTTCTTCCTAAACACGGCAAAGGAAAAAGTTTGATTTTCCAGGAGAAGAAAGAGAAAAAAAACGAACGTTACCTCTTGCGGTGTAAAATCGTTTTTAATGTTAAATGTTCGTCGAATTTCTTCGGGTGCTTTGCCTTTGATCATATTTGCAACTGTTTTACAAGTAACATCGAGTAAACCTTTGATATCCAAATAGTTGGCAGCCTATTTAAAATCAACGACAATTATTTTATTTCGACGAAAAGAAAATTGTTTCACCAAAATCAATTCGAAAAGAGTTCCTTGATCGACTTTGAGAAAATCTTGATCCCATGATGAAATATCATTCGTGCTTTTTTCTCGATTTTCCTCGTCTTCGGGAAGAGGTGGATCATCTTTATGATGAGTTGCCCATTGAATAACTTTCTTTAAAATCGCTGAATTTACATTCGGTAAGGGAATCACGTCTTCTTCTTCGTCCATTCCGAGATCTTGACAAAAGAAAACAAGTCAATTTGTTGGTCAAATGACGAAAAACGAACCTTCTAACATTGTTTTAATCGTTGCTGATTGTTTAGCAATTTCAACTTCGACATCGAAAGTATCGCCTTCGCTTGATTGTAATTTGATTTTATGTCCAGCCATTGGTTGTTTTACGAGAAAAGAATGAAAATCTAAATAGGATATTTGACGCTTAGATTTCTATGTGATAAAATGTTTTTCTCTCTATCTGACAAAGATTTCGCTTTTCTCAGAGAAAATTGTTTGTACATATCTGAACAAAAAAATTACTAATCTTAATAAATAAATTTGTCAACAAATAGAAAAAAAATGAAGAAAAAGAGACAAAGATTTAAGTCCATTTGTACAATCGAACTTGATTATCGGCTAATGCACATAAATGTTGACGTGTTAAATGAATATCAACAATATCACATTGACTCGGGATTTTAAATGAAGAAACTGTTGGAGATTGACGAATGTTCCATAATTCCATCTAGACAAAAATCGAACTAGAACAAATTCATCGAGAGAAAACGAGAATTTACTCCGTGTGATCCGTTATCCGATGCGACGATGTATGTTTCGAAATTCTTGTGAATAATTTTCGATCGTGATAGAACAATATTGATACTTGAACCAACAAATGTTTGAATTAATTGTAATGAAACAATAAACGATTGTTCGGAATCTTCGATTGGTCGAGTGACTAATTCGTAGAGTTCATGTCGAGATGGACTTGACGCTGGACGATACGAAGCTAATAAACGATTCGTTTGACTGTCATAATAAAGACTCGACAGATTTCCTGATTTCAATAGAAAAATGAAAAAGACAAATTTGAGAAAAGCAAATGTTTTACTATCGATAGGCAAAGCATGATAACGATATTCGCAATTGGGAATATATTCGTAGAAGGCTGATTTATCATTACTTCCGACAAGTAAACCACTCGATTGAAAAAATGAATTCTTTTGAATATATTGAAGTGTTAAAATCGGAGATGAACTTGCTAAACTTAATGTTTCAAAACTTGATGTTAATGTTGTTTCACCTGGATTCAATTGTTTCCTATCGAAGACTTGAACACGACCGTTATTCAATCCAGCATACATTATCGATGGATCATCTAAATTCCACGCACAACTCCACACTTGAGACGCACATTCACATCTTCACAATAAAATCAAAACACATCGATCGAATATTTTTCTTTTATGAAAACTTACAGAAGATTAAATGCATTTCTTGTATAATCAAAAACTCTCATTGTTTTATCCCAAGCGCATGATAACAGTAAATCTCCGTGCAATTGAAGATCACGAATGGGTTTCGTATGACGTAATGTTGTGTATTCAGGAGCACGACCTCCATCAATCAAACTTATCTAACATAATTAAATAAAATATTTTTTTTATTATTTTTGACAGATTCAACTACTTTTTTTATTCCAAAACCAGGATATAAACTATTATTTGTTGGTTGACTAACAAATAACCATTGATGAGATTGAGCATAAGCCAAAACACGACACATTCCCTTCGAATTAATTCAGTTTTATTTTCAGAAATTTGTTTTTTGTTTTAAGATTACTTCGGCAATTTTGATAACAGTTTCTAATCGAATATTTATTGGAGGAATTGGAAGAGAAGCAGGATTCGTCGTTGTTGTTTCGCTGGAAGATTTCGAAGAATCATTTGATGTTTCTTCTAATTGACTCAGACCTTGTGTTAATCTTAACACAATCAAATTTTCATCAAGAAGAAAAATCTTAAAAATGCAAATACTTCAAGAGTTTGTCGTGTTCATATTGTAAACGTTTGAGTTGTTCTTTGATAATATCATAAGCTAATTGCAATTCGGCTTTTTCGTAGGCTAATTTTTTTCGTTGTTTTTTCTCTAAATCTCTTTCTCTGATCGCATTATCTCGTTCCGAAGTGTCTAAGACATGAAGTGCACGACAATAGATTCGTCTGAGATCTTTCTTTTTTATATTCGATTGACATTGAGGACATTTCGTCGACGTTCGAAGCCATTTTTCAATACAACTAAACAAGAGAAAGCAAAAAAAAACGAAATTTTAGGATGTCGAAATGAAAATAAACAAACATTTTGCCGAATAAATGTCCGCATTCAGTTGCAACAAGTCGATGTTGACCTGAATTCGTCCATTCTTCAAAACAAATCGGGCAAACTTCTGCGTCATTTTGAATTGTTGTTCGATCGTCTTTGGATTCGTCTTCATCGTCGTTAGCCGAGTCTGTTTTCTTTCGTTTATTCGAAGGTGTTACTGATTGAACATAGACTTGTGCTTGGGCTTGATCATCGGAAGACGATTCCGAAGACGAACGACGTCGACGATTCGTTTCTTCAATGTCATTCGAATTCACTTCATCATCTAACATCGACAAGTTTATTTATCTTTTTTCTTTTCAATTGATTTACCCATGAATTGGACTTATTGTTTGACGAATTGGATTGACAATCAGAGAAATTACGCAACAATATTGAGCAATATTAGTAAAAACAAATAAATAACGATCTTAACTGTCTATATTACCAAACAATTTCTAATGAAGCAATAGGAAAAAAAGATTCAACCTCTTTCATGAAACTAAAATGCATTTATGTGACACACATATGCACATTGTCGACGTTGATTCGCTGTCTTGTAAAGGAACAACCATAGAAACATTTGCTAGTGAAGTGAAATCAGATGCTTTTTATTTGAACAAATAAGACAAAACGTAATAGAAGAAAAGTAAACTCTTGAGTATATAATCATGTTCGAAAAAAAGAATTGGGTTTGTAAGAAAACGGGAGTTATGCAATTTGTTGTTGATGTTGGCCTAAGCTCAACAAGAATTTCTTATATAATGGATTTTCTTCGACTTTCAGCAATAGAAAATATTTCTTTGCATTGAGTACTCTTTCCGTTTGATTGCTAAAGTATGTTTCATTGAATTTACAAGACTGTCCGGCAGTTCGTTGAAAAATGACATTATATGTTTGAATTCGAATGATTGTATTATTTTCTTCACGTTTCCAAGCGACTAAATATAGATTATCGGAGATTTTGCCATTGATCGTATATTCTGTTACACCTCCGTCCTCATTTTCGATGCCGGACAGCTCATATTTTAGATCAATTCGATCTATTAAGTTTTGAGGCCAACCTTGAAAATTCTTTTCGGCAAAAATTTTGATTGATTCTGGTGCATTTTCGATAGTTTTCATTGAAAAAACGACTCTTTCATCAAAAGTTCCAGCACAAACATCACCAAGTGAGCTCGTTACATGGTACCATTTATAATCTTCTTCATATTCTTGTCTGTTATTCTTCCAATCATTGATAATACTCGCATAATCTTGATCATTAGCTGATTGGTCGATTGTTTTTAAGCCTTTATCTGTATCAACTAAAATTTCAGTACCATTTTGCTTTGATTCGATTTGTTTTTTTAAATATTCTTTTGTTTTAACATATGTATCAGAACCAAAAGAATTGGGAGTTTTCTTTGACATTGGATTTCCATTTCGAAAGTATAGAGCTACGATCACAGCCAAAATGGTAGTAAAAATGGAAATTAACATTATGAATGGTTTTCTTTTCGAATGTTGTTTATTTTAAATAAATCATTGACAAAGATTGGATATTCATCTTTATCGAGAAATTGAGTATTCGAAGGGATATTGACTTTTCGTAAAATTAATCGTCGACGAAATTGAGCAGCGCTAATCAATAAATAAGAAAGTACACGACTCACTTTTGTATTATTGATTTGAATCGAGATACGATTTTTCGTCTCATCTATCATTGTATTGTTTGTTATATTCAGACTATTCATTTAATTCTATTATTCTACTGCTTTTATAGCTTAATCATTAAACTTTAATATCTTTTTCCAACTTCAGATAAGTTATTTAGATCTTTCGAAGATAATAGATTATTATTTCTACGATTAGAAAGACTGATAACAGATATGTAGCTTTACATGTTTTTTCTTTGTTTTTAGAGATGTGTGATGACAGTGTAAAAACTGACGCAATGACCACCGAATGCTCAGTATACTGACATCGCACATGCCTACTTTCTTTTGCTTATCTTTTTCTTTAATATCGATAATGTTTTCATTTGATTCTTATTGTACAATCATTCAAATGTCTTAAGCAAAACGAAGATTCATCTAATTCAATACAAATGCTTTTCTTTTGTAATTAATGGAAAAATCAGAAAACACTATTGATTAGAAAAATAAGTTCAAGATTAAAAATAAGATTAGAAAGATGAAAATGAACCAAGTTTATGAAGTTGTATTAGCTGCTGCTGGTATTTCATCTGGTCCCTAATAAAATCAAATTGTAAAAGAATTTCAATTTTGAATCGAAAATAAATTTGTCAACAAACCGGAAATGGTGGTAAATCATTTGGAATCTTAAAATATTCTCTAACTTTGTCAGGTGTTTGGTCTTTGATCTTATTCGCAACTATTTTACAAGCTTGATCGAGTAATTCAATCACACCGAGATAATTCGCTGCCTAAATTCAAATTGATAAGACAATTTCAAAATAGATTGTAATTCAAAACAAACGAGCATGATTTCAAAGTGAAATTCTAGATTTTGATCAATGGTGAAATAACTATTATCCCATGGTGTCAATTCAAGCGATCGATTGTTTGTATTTTCACTGGTTTGAGTTTCATTTTTGAGTAAATCTTGTTTATGATGATCGATCCATTCGATGATCTTTTTATTTCAAAATTATCGTCTTATCATTTCAATTCAACGAGGATTTACCTTTTTTAATGTGGCTTCTCTAACATCTTGTAATTCGATTGGCTTATCTGTTGTGTCGATTGTGCCGAGAACTAATATAAAACAAAAATGAAATTCGATCGATGAGAAATCTTTTTGAATTACCTTCGTAAAGATTTTTAATCGGTGCCCATTGTTTGGCAACTTCTAAATCGACTTCGACTTCAACTCCATCGCTTGTTTTCACTCGAATTTTAGTTTCCGACATAACTAATTCTTATCACAGAATATAATCTAAAATTAATGTCTCAATATTTTATATGTACAAAACGAACGCGTAATTTCATCACGGCAATAAAATCCCATGATTTACTCAAGGACGTATTATGTGTTTTCGTTCTGTTAACTACCTACGAAATGAATACGTGTCTGTTTGAATAGAACGTTTTCAAATACCCAAAACCAGCAAGATTTTTCAAGCGAGATAAGAAAATAAAAAATATTTTTGCCTGTTTCTCATATCGTAAAAAGAGGAAAAAACCCAAGGATTGGGGTAACGAATGATAATATTACTACGGAGTAACTAGTGACATCCATCGCGAACAAATCTTTTTTTTGGTCGAAAATTCGTTGTTTAATTTGACTTTTTGATTTTTAATAAATAAAAAGAAAATTTCAAATTGAAATTCGAAAAAAAAGTAAATAAAATAAATCTGAAGTTCATAAGTAAATCTTGGTAAACCCCAGCGAAAATCCAATCGAAATGTCCGCCACTAATTGTTATTAGTTATTTATGAATCGTTTATTTCTATGTAAAAAAGACAATTATCTCTCGATGAATTAAATTAGTTTGTCCAAAAACAGCTGAACATGCACGAGATTTCTCTTTAATGAGATCAACAATTTTCTCTCATTTATCTCCAAAGGTTTTCCTTTGAATTTAATATGAAAATCACACGAGATTCTTCTCTTTAGAATGACTACGTGGCTTTAGAACCACTTTTATCGTCAAATCAAGAAGATTCGGATCAGGTAAAAAACGAACGACGTTCGAGGAAACGTTTTTTTTTGTAGAAAAGTTGTTTGATGAATATAGTCTTTGAATGGTTCAGTCGAAAATATCGAACGAAAAGATGTTCGAACTTTTTGTTTAAATTTGTTAACGAGATTAACAAATTTCTGTAAGTGATTTGCTCGAATCAAACTTTCACATTGAATTCGTTTCTAATGCTAATTTATTAAAACAAAACAAAAACAAAACATTTTCCTCTACTCACCACCCGTTTGGTTTTTCATTTAACGTTGAAACAAACAAAAGAAAAGAAATCTAACTTCTGTGTTATTTTAGTTAATCAAATGTCGGTCGATTCAGCACGTCAATGTTGTTACGGATCATTGAAATGGATTCCAGTAGCTTTTCTACTCTCAGTGCTCACTTGGTCTTATTATGCTTATGTTGTGCAAATGTGTTTTCGTAAGTTGATCGATTGTGTTTTTTGTTAAGTTTATCATCGATTTTGATTTTAGTTACGATTGACAGTGTCCCGAAAAAAGGTAGAAGAAGAGTCACACATTTGTTGTTGTTTTTTTGTTGAAGATGAATTGTTTAGTTATATATTTATGCGTTTATCATCCGTTATTAATCTTATTTTTGTGGTCTTATTATCGAACAATTTTTGAAAGATCACGAACTCCACCGGAACAAGTAAAGGAAACTGATTTGAAAGTGAAATTGAAAATCGAATTTGAAATTGAAGTTTTACATTGGCGATGTCGAAGGCGAACGTATCGCAAGTGTACAGACAATCGACGAAAGACGTGCGGGATTAATTCGTCTTGCTCGACAAGCAAATTTGCCTTTATTAACTCGACATTTCGATGGCAGTACGTTCGTTTGCCTTTCTTTGAAATCGAGAAGAAAAACTTTTGATTTCAGGTGTTCGTTATTGTTTTGTTTGTCAATGTATAAAACCTGACCGCGCTCATCATTGTTCAGTTTGTGAGAAATGTGTTCTTCGATACGATCATCATTGTCCCTGGTTCGTTTTTCACTTTCTATTTAAAAAAAAAACAAAATTATTTTGTCTTCTTGTTAAAAAGGACGAACAGTTGCATCTCGTATGGCAATTATAAATTTTTTCTTCTTTTCCTCGGTTGGTCATTTGCTTTGTGTCTCTACGTCGCTGCGACGTCGTTAGAATATTTTATTCAATTTTGGCAGGTACGAACAAAATTAATTTTCGAGATTTTTCTTTGAATAAGTTCGTTGTTTTAGGGTGTCACTGATTCTCATAAAGTAAATTCGTTTTTCCGTTTTGATAAAACCGAGAAAATATTTTAAAGGACGGCGATGTACTTCGACCAGCAAGTGGCAAACTGCATTTATTATTTTTGTTTTTCGTTTCGATTATGTTCGCAATTAGTATCTCTTCATTGTTTTTCTATCATCTGTATTTAACTGCAAAAAATCGAACAACACTTGGTAAAAACAAAAAGAAAAGAAGCGAAAATGATCGTTTGTTTGTTTGTTTAGAATCGTTTCGTTCGCCGATATTTGCCAATGGACCTCAAAAAAACGGTTTTAATCTTGGTTGGAAACGAAATTATCAGGAAATTTTCGGCGAGAATCTTCTCCGAGGATTGATTCCGATTTCAACAACGTAATTAAACAAAACACATTTTCGATATTTTATTTTGTTTTATATTTGAAATCGAATGTGTGTAGACTTGGCGATGGCGTTCATTATGAAATGAATAATCTCATCGTTGGATCTGTTCAATTGACTTCGAATCGAACAAATGAAAATTCTCAACAAAAGTAATTCTTCGATTTCCATTTAACTTGAGAAAATCAACAAATTTCCTTTGGTTTTGTCTTAGTACTAATCAAGTTATTCTAAATATGGAATCGCCAGCAATCTCAATGCATAATAATGATCGAAATTATTTATTAACAAATAATAAATGAATATCAAAAAAACGCTTTTTTTTTTGTTTTGCTTTTGCTTCTTTGATTCGTGTTTGTAAATTCGTTTTAGATAAAAACCAAGGCTCGACTATAAAACCAACAATGGCCAATACCAAAGGAAAAAAAGGTGAAAGTGGCAGTAGCAAAAAACAAATCACGAACGAAGTTGTCACACGTGAATATACTGTCAATTTACACAAACGATTACATGGAGTGTAGGTTTTTTATCAATTTCGAAGGAGATTTGTGTTTGGATTTTTGAAAATAGAGCATTCAAAAAACGAGCTCCACGTGCTGTTAAAGAATTGAAAAAATTCGCTGAAAAAATGATGAAAACATCGGATGTTCGTATCGATTCGAAATTGAACAAAGAAATTTGGTCACAAGGAATCAAGTTCGTTTGAAATTCGATTGAGAATATTTCGAGATTTTGTCTTTTGATTCTTTTAGTCATGTTCCATATCGTGTTCGAGTTCGTCTTGCTCGTCAACGAAATGAAGATGAAGATTCGCCAAACAAACTTTATACATTAGTCACATTTGTTCGAGTTCCATCATTCAAAGGTGAACAGTTTTTCACTTTCTCACATTTTCTAATTGACTTTTTCGTCTAGGTTTACTCACAACTAATGTTGATAATGAATAAATAAACAAAATAATTTAACAACATCTTTTCAACAACAACCGAAAATAAAATACAAGAACTTGATCATCTTTTTTCTCTCGTTATTTTGTTAAAAATAAAATTGAGAGAAAACGAATATTCTCATTAATATTCGATTTAAAATTTAAATGTCATAATCAGAAAAGCAAAAGAAGATTTATTTGATAAGAAACACATCGTTTAATATAGAATAGAATAGAACTTATATCTATTTTCTGATCCATCAATAGATTCATTTACTTTGCAGAAAACAAATTGAAATATATTTATTTCAATGCAATAAAGAGTTTCCCAATGGATTTGAAAGAATATTTTTGTGTTAACACTTTTCATTACATGTTTCTAGAAAAATATTTTTGACGTAAATGATTCAACAACACACTCCCATGTTGCACAAACCGGTCCAAAACCGCCGGTTAACGGCGGTTGTTTTTCGTGATATGTTCTCATTTCAAATTGAACGAATTTTGTTTTAATCTTAGAAAACTGTCAGAATTTGAGTCAAAATCGGGTCTCCTTATATTTGTAAGCGTGCTGAAGCCACTGGTGCTAGCTACATCTCCCAATTTTGCTTAGTTTTTGAGTTTGAAATTAATTAAAGATGGCGCTAGAAAAAAAATACTGATTCGCTTGTGTTGAAACCTACGACGATGAATTTTTAGAGATTTTTAGAAAACAGGTTTCGAAACATAGCAAATCATTTTTTTCGATAAAAACTAACACTATTATGAGATTCTCTATCGAAATTATAGAAAAATCAGCGAAGCTAAAGGCGTAAAATGAAAGACCTATGCTAACCAACGGTTTTCTTTAAAAATCGAGACCATTAATGGTCTCGGTCAAATTTATCAAAATATTTTTCTTCTTCCTGTGTTAAGATCTTTATCAATTAATATAAACGACGAAAATTACGACACAATTTATATTCCAACAGCAAATTCTCAACAATCTTTCTCTCTGAAGTATTCCAGGGCGAACATGCCTCACAAGATCTTATCGGATCCTAACAA
>Ga0209952_1003257_pt1 | contig 11438 bp, 18 predicted proteins | sample ThiBiot_750_biof_2_FD_183951 | JGI IMG/M metagenome (GOLD analysis project Ga0209952, IMG submission 183951) | Wastewater bioreactor microbial communities from Cape Town, South Africa - Thiocy_cont_750_biof (SPAdes) | ecosystem: Engineered > Bioreactor > Thiocyanate-remediating >...
GTTTTTTTTTCTTCTTCTTGTTCGTTGAGTTTTAACCGATATGAACAAACGTCTTTGACACATTTGTTGATGTCTGTTAGGCATTAATCTCAAGTGTCAAATCAATTCCAATCATTCTCTATCGAACTTCTGTATATTCAACATATGAAAACATCGAATGATACACAAGCAAAACTCATCTGCTTTCAATGGCTTCTTTTCCTTTTGACCTCATCGAGATTAGCGCATGTGCAGGTGTTTATGTTCCTATGTATTATTATCAGTATAGATTATACTTTTTCTTTTCTTCTTTTTAGTATTATGTTGACACATCTTTGATTGATTATCGAGTATTTCTAATGAGACTTCCCAACTTTTGCTTGAAATCAATTCGAATGAATGTACACACACACGCGCGTATATATATATGTATATATAACTGTACATAAAATTAAAAAAGTTGTATACATTCGAAAGATTGCACAACATGAGTCTGTATCGGTGATATTTGTTGTCCATTTTGATTAGACTCAATGTCTATCTATTGCTTCTATACGATTGATTGTATGACAAAGAGAAGAAGAAGAAGAAGAAAAAAAGCTCGAGTTGAAGAAGAAAAAGAATGAGAGCAAAAGAATATAAAACCAATTTCATTTGCTCTCTGTTTCTCTTCGTTTTCTTTTTCTATTGCTTGCGCAAACATTCAACTCGCATCGTTATGATGCCGAATCGAGTATTTCGAATTAAACCGTTGAGCTAATATACAAATGGTTTTATTAACATTCTTGTTCAATGTCTGTCTATTCTAGATTTGTACAAACATAAACAATCGTTTTTCTTTTTCGATTTCACAATGGAAAATGATGAATCGTCAACGAAAGATGCCGATCCGGAAAATAAAGTAACAAAAATGAAAACTTTTTTTAATGTCAACAAAAAAACAAACACAAAATACGTTTTTTTTTTACAAAAGATTCTTCTCGAACCGTATGAATACATTCGAAACTTGCCCGGAAAGGAAATTCGTCCAAAATTGATCAAAGTCTTTTTGTCTTATCATTCGACCTTTTAATCATTTCGTTTTTTTTTGTTGTCTTCTAGGCTTTTAATTTTTGGTTGCATATACCCGACGATAAACTTCTTCTCATCAGTGAACTCATTGAAATGCTTCACAATGCATCGTTATTAATCGATGATATTCAAGATAATTCAAAACTACGTCGTGGTTCACCTGTTGCACATAGTATCTACGGTGTGCCATTGACAATCAATGCTGCCAATTACATTTATTTTCTTGCCATGCAAAAAGCTTTAACCCTGCAACATCCAGATGTCACGCAAATTTTCGTTGGTAAGACAACAAACAAATGATTATTTGAAAACGATTTGTTCATGTTGCAGATCAAATGCTCGAATTACATCATGGTCAAGGTATGGAAATCTGGTGGCGAGATAATTTCGTGTCGCCCTCGGAAGATGAATATCGTCAAATGGTTTTACGTAAATGTGGCGGCGTATTTCAATTAGCCGTTCGTTTGATGCAACTTTTTTCTCCGATTGAAATTCGTCATCAGTATAATTTCGATAATATCTGTCAATTATTATCGTTGCTATTTCAAATTCGTGATGATTACTGTAATTTAATGTCGAAAGAATATGAAAATAGCAAATCGTTTTGTGAAGATATAACCGAAGGCAAATTTTCGTTTCCTATTCTACATGCTGTCAATACACATGAAACCGATACACGCATAATACATATTTTAAAACAACGTACGCAAGATGTCGATTTAAAACGTTATTGTTTACAATTATTACATGAATTCGGTTCGATTGAATATACTCGACAAGTTTGCGATGATTTAGCTCGACAAGTTTACGATGAACTCGATCTACTTGGCGGTAATTCGTATCTCGAAAATTTCGTTCAAAATCTCATGGAAATCTTTCGACAAGACGATGATGATGTAAATACAAACGACAATTTCAATGATGATACAGATGATTTCGATACGTATGTTACCGATCAAATTGACGATGATGATGAACAACAACAACAACAACAACAAACTCGATCGATTAAGAAACCAACAGCAGCAATCAATGTCAATGGTAAACATTCGAATTAAGAACGAACAAGTTCATTGAATGAATGCGAAAAATCTATTTCTTGTTCATCACTAGTCAGACAACGCACACACACACCTTCCGAACTCTCGTCTGCTTTGCTTTTCTTTTTTGTTCGTGCAAATCGGAATTTTATTTTATCTCGAAATTTAGATGTTTTCTGTTTCTTTTCGTCTGTGTTTTTATTCGACAACATATAACGATTAAATAAAATAAAAAGATCTTATTGTTTTGCTGAAGATGATGCTGTGTCGCCTGTTTTTTCCTTATGAACGACGACACCTCGAGCGATTAAATCAGGTATTTCAACGGCAAGCCAAGGACCGAGCTAAATCGAATCGAATCGAATGAATTGATAAAGATAAAATACTACGATTACTTACACCTAAGGCAAGAGCATGAGCAATACCAAAACGAGGCACATTTCGAACCCATAATGGTTGAAAATGATCAGTCATACAAATTTTTCCACCACTAATCAAAACTATAATTTCCAATCGAACGAAAATCTGTACACATACCGATACATTTTCGCTGTTTTACCATCTAAATCCGGTATAGCTATTTCCGGTGCTGTCATCGGATAGGTCACCGGTATCTAAATACGGTACGAATTATTTATTATTATTCTCAACCAAAGTTTCAGTCAATGAATTACATCAAATTCTATATCAAATTCATAACGTAACATATCTTGAATTGTCCACGCTTTGCCCCACCAACGCGTGCCTTCTTGATTTGATTCTAATCGAAACCAATCGTTATCCGCTTCTTTATTATTTTTCACATACTAAAACAAAACGAAAATCTTCGATTTAATCGAACTAGTTTTTTTTTTATTATCTACTTGAATCAATGCTTGTAATTCTTCTTTCAATCTTTGTCGCCATTGTTCACCATCTCTTGGACTGGCTTTCGTTTTCAATAACGGTATATTCGATAGGGTTTTTTTTGTTACTTCGTCAACCATCTGAAATGAAGAAAATCGAATTGCTTTGCTTTCTTTTTTTTTATTAATTCGAGTTAGTTTTGTAAAAAAAATATTTCGATATATACGTTCCATTCTAAGAAAATTTAACACCTTCAACGCCATTATCTGAAAATACAGTTGCTTGGCCACGTTTTTCAAGTTCAGCTAGAACACGACGGAATAAATGCGGATCAATGTTATGAAATTCTAGTTTTGCAAAAGTTTTATTAGATAAAAACAATCAAATTACGATTCATCCTACCAGCTGAACGTGTGTCATCACCCTGTAAGAGTTCGTAGAATGTACAAACTGTTCCATTCATGCCTTTGGATGTGATCTTTTTATGTACAAAAACAAAATGCAAATAATTCGAATAGAAATATTTCGAATTACCCATTGATAAATAGTCTTAGCCCATTCTTCGGGTGATTTCCAAAGGACTAAACAACGACGTTTGGCTTTATCTTCCCACTCGATATTTCCTAGAACTCAAATATTGAGCAACCAAATCGAAAGCAATCTTTTCGTCCTGTACCTCGACTACGCAGTTCTTCTAAGATAATTTGAATAAAATTATTATCCAATTGTCCTAGAAAAAGCACACAATCTTCTCATTCAAAAGTCGTTTTCATTATTTTTACGATTGATTTTTGCATTTGAAAATAACGGGAATTTACTCGCATCGTTGACATCAAATGTACAAACTTTTTTCAAGCGACAATAATCGAGTAGAAGTGAACACCATGCATCTAATTGTTTACGACGTGTATCAAGATTTGGTTGCAGACTAAAGTTTAATCGAGCATAATCAGTTGATTTTCAATATGCAAATCAACGAAACCCTACGTGAAAAATGGCGGAAAATCGTAATGCCAAGAAAGATCCGAGATTTTTGTTGTTGTTGTCATTGTAAAAAACTTGATTTCGTAATCTTAAACCTAAATGAATGTAGTAGATTCAATTTATTAGCGAATAGATTCGACGACAGTTACAAACGAAAGATAGATGTCGCTGCTGAAAAACAATTTCAAAAGAAAAATTTCGACGAAAAATATTTCCGAAAAACGATTTCAAATCGATTTTTATGTTCATTTGAGATTTTCGTTAATTTTCCTCGTAAAAAATTTTGATTGATGAGGATATCGTTCATGGCTAATGGTAGGTTTTCAAATCGAAGGGGAAAGAAATAAAGTGAAGTGTTTACACATTCTCAACAATGATGAATACATTACGTGACTGTCAAATATATATCTAAACAAATACTTTTCTCGGATATTTATCTCCTTCTTAAAATTGTTTTCATCAGCAGATTACAAATATGCGTTCGATATTCTACATTATTTTGAATTGTTCATTAATTTATCATGTTGTAAGCGAAATCGAACAACAACAACAACAACAATAAACAATTTCATTCTTCTCTCTAGGCATATGCAGTGATTTTAAAAGGTAAAATGTCGAACAAATATCCACAAATCGCCATCGGCGGTTGCAGCAGTAACAAAGCTAATTTGTACTACGATGTTCAACGGCAAGTCTGGGTCGAGCATTTAGTTAGCTCATGTGTGGATAATGAAGAAAGCATGTTAGGCTTCTGCAGACTAGTACGAATCTTATTTTCTTGAGATTGTGTATTCGATGAATAACCATTGATTTAGGCTTATCCATCGTTGAACATTGCAAATATCATTCAATTAGATGTTGAACTTAAATTTAAAAATTGGTGCGAATTACTTCCATCGAAAACCGATGAAATTCCACGTTGTAAACCATCGAATTTACTCGAAGAAAGCACTCGATCGTACCGTTGTTTACATGACAATTCACAAGTTGAAGATCAATTCATTGAAACAAACGACTGTTCAATCAAACGAATTCAACGACCGAACGATTGCTATCGAGCAGAGAAATGGCAAGAATTAGCCACATTGGATTGTGCACAAAAAGATACCGTTCTCAATACTACACTCAGTCCAGTTCATCCGTGCGGATTGTCACAATTTCGTGGCTTTAAGTTCGTTTGTTGTGCATTGAAAGGTACTTTCAAAAGAAAACAAACGAAAAACAACAACGACTTGTTTTTCTTGTCTAGATATAGAAGACAAGAACGATTATGAAACTAATCTAGCTGAAGATGATTCAATTGAAAAACTGCTTGTTGTACCGCAGACAAGTACTGTCGAGGCTCCTCGACGAATAATCGCGATGTCACTTGGATCACGTAAAGAAAAACGCTCAACAAATGACAAAAATCTTGTGTTCGTATTTGTAGGCGAGCCGAATTGGATGAGAGATTATCAACAATGGAATGTCGATAGCGGCTATTTTGCTGGTAGGATTGAGAATAATTTCGAATGGATTTTCATTCAATTTTCATTCTAGATGATGAAGATATCGACGATGAAAGAGAGGAAATTAAATTATCATCACCGAAACAGTCTCATTTAACGATTACTGAACACGAACGATTTACGAAAGAAAAAAGCGAATTCAAACGAAAATACACGGACGAATTCAACAAGGTAGACAAAACAAAAACACTTGAAAATTGTTTGTCTTTCATGACGCGATTTAGATCAAAACACGTTGGCAAACACGACAAAATGAATTAAAAACACTCGCTCTCGAAGATCCAAGTCGAGCACAAACCGAATACGAACGAACCGAAATCGAATTCCGTCAAGATTACGGTTTTCTCAAGCAAACAGCCGTTCGAGAACGTGCTCGAATCAATCAATTACACGAAAACAATCTCGATTCAACTCTCGACATCGCCAAAGTCGATACACAAACGAAATTAAACGCAGCTTGGAAAGAAAATCCTCTCAAAGTTCGATTGACTCTTTTACATAAAACCAAATAAACGAATTCATTCTCTAGGCAGAAAATCTGAAACAAACGTTGTACAATTATCTTCACGTTCTTCTTCGCGATCGAATTCATCTCGTCAATCGATATTCACGTTTACAAGCCGTCGAACCCGAACAAGCCAAACTCAAACGTCGATCGATTCACGAACGTTTACGTTCGATTGCTAATCAAATTAATCAAGCATTGAATAAACTCCGACAATATCCAACAATTCAATCGAAAATTCAATCAACTATTAGTACGCATAAATTATTCAAACAATATATATAAAAACGAAGAAATTGCCTTCGTTTCATTTTTTTTTCTTTAAGATGAACTCATCGATGAATACGCTGAAGTTAATCAAGCAGCTGATCGACTATTGATTGCCTACAAAGCGTCATTACCAATCGATACAGCTAAACCATTGGGTCAGGATGAGAAACAAATCTATCCGTTTGCGAATAAAAAGCTCGATGAAAATGTGAACGAATATGATTATGGTAAAATGACAGGTGACGACGAAGATGATGATTACGATGATGAAGATGACGATGATTCGACGACGACTGTTGTCATTCCATCGATTAAACCCGAAGTATTCGATGATCTCGATTGGGATGTTCAGAAAGATGAATTCAATTCGATTCGAATCGAAACAATTAACGATGATTTATATATGAATTCGAACCGACAATTAACTAAACAACGTCGTTTGTTAATGAAATATCTTCCGTATATAATCGGATTTCTGTTTCTTCTTTGTCTTGTTTTTGGCTTGTTGATATTCCGAATTTTGATTCAACAACGTCGACGATCACGTTACGGAAATGCGTACGAGAAGAATTACATTTTCACTGAAATCGATACAACAACGCCCGATGATCGAGCTCTGCATGCACTTCAAGCCAATGGCTACGAAAATCCAACATACAAGTTCTTCGAAAGCCAAACACCGAAATGTTAAAACACATCGAGAGAAACAAAGGTTCTGGTTCGATTAACGTCCATAGTTTGCGTGCTTTTTACTAATTTTCTTCGTTCTTTTTTTTTTATCTTCTTCCAAAATGCAAATGATTTTGTCGCGGCTTTTTAGTTTATCGATTTAATCTCATAATCACCGGCAGTAGTTCTCAAATATCTCTTTTTTTCATTTATTCAACGTTTTTCCTTCCTTTTTTTTGTAATAATAATTGAAGTAGAATATGTGCCTGTAACCTTCATCATTATGAACGTGCGTGTTCTCTCGTTTTTTTTTTATGAATTCAAATAAACAAATAAATAAAACTAAAAGAGCATCGTTTTGAAATGAAATATCAGCTTACACAATGAAAACGAGACGTATTGTTTTGTCTATTGAAAAACGATCGAAGTATGTTAATGAACAATTGACTATTCAATCGATCAATCGATACTAAAAAGTAATTTCCGATATTGAAGTTAATTTATTGATCGGATGCAATGTCAATTAGAATCGTCGTGTTGTTGTTGTTGTTTTTGTCTTCGATGTTTTTTCTCCTTTCAGTTTTTTTTGTTGTTGTTGTTTAGAATATCAAATAAATATTTTCTTTTTTTTTATCATTATATATGCAGAATACGAGATTATTCGTATGAATATTTTGTCATTTATTTGATGTGAATATCCGTTTAGTGTCTTTGGTAATGAAAAAAATTGAAAGAGAAAGAGAAAAGAAGAAGAACGATGATGATGATGACGACGACCCGTTTTTTTTGTTTTTTGAGATCGATGAATATGGCGAAAGCATGTTGATTGCCGATGAGTATTTGAGAATTCCTAATCGATGTAAATAGAGTCAAGTATTTGCCATAGTTCGTTCTTGTTTTTTTTTCTCTCGTTCTTGTTATTTGGGATGTGTCAAATCCCAGAGCAAGATGCACAAGAGTAATCAAACAGAAACCATTCGAGTTCCTCTTTCGCACGCGCATAACCTATCTCAAGATTAATCATCTGCATTTTCCTATTTTCTTGTTTTTGACATGAAAAGAATGGTTTATTTAATAGCTTGAAGCCAGTTAATCACCTTTAAAACATTGAAAAAATTATCTTCTCATGCAATATTAGTCTCTGTTTTTTTTCTTCTTCTATTCTGTTAATGTTCATTTCCTTGGGTTTTTCTTTCCTCCGTTTCTCGTTTGTTGACATGATTCCATTAGAATTTTCTTTTCCTTTACGTCAAGACAAGCTCATTTTTCATTTCTTTTCTTTTTTTATTGTATACTACGATGTGAACGAGCAACTAACTATTTTTTTCCTTAGAACAACGACGTAGTTAGTTTTTCAAGATGAATACCGTTTCTTTTCTGCTTTCTAGGGCTCGACTAGATTAAAATATATATATATACGAACGTCTGTCTGTACGTACGTACATCTATTCTCGCCGATCAAAAGACAAACTTGAATTTCTTCTCGATCATTCGAAATATTTTCTTTTCAGATGAATTGGCAACGTTTTCATGCGTCAGCAAGCATTGCTTTACTACGTACATTACTCATATGTATTAATATTATATTTCTGGTAGAAAAAAAAACTAATAATTATCCATGTTTAATTGAATGAAAACAAAACTATGTCGTCTTGTTTAGATTAGTGGAGGTATTTTGTTTCTACTTGGCGTCGTCTTACGAAGTCAGTTAGCGACATTTTTGGATATAACACCGGAATTAAGTTCATCATCGCCATTTATTCTCGTAGAAATAAATTCAGAAAAAGAAAATAATTCTATTTTTGTCTTTCAATTAGATTGGCCTTGGTTTAATTATCTTCTTTATCGGTTTATTTGCATTCTGGTAAATATTTAATGTTCAACTAAATCACATTGAACGAATGAAATTTGTTTAGGTGTACGATTCGAGGACATGTCGGATTGCTTTACTTTGTAATTTGATTACTGAATTCCATGGAATTGATAATAAAAGAGAGCTTGATTTTCTTCTTAGTATGCTATCGTGGTATTTCTTATATTTGTTGCTGAAATAATGTTAGCAGTTACTGTTCTTATGAAACAACAAATGGTTTGTCGAACAAGAACAAATAGAATAAATTCTAATTGATTATATTGTTTTTTTTCTTCGTTTAGTATGAAGAAACCTTTAAAACAAGTTTAAATAATGTCATGCAAAAGTATGAAACTGAACCGATGACTTCACATGTTGATCGTCTTCAAAAAACCGTACGAAGATCGAGCTTGACGTTTTCGAAAACATTTCTATATTTTAGTTATCGTGTTGTGGTATTGATAAATATAGTGATTGGTTTGAAACGCCCTATGGTCGAGAACTTTTGCAAGTCCCTGCATCATGCTGTAAGAGCACATTGAATCATACATGTTCGAGACAACATCTAAAAAAGGATTATCTTCAAGCGGATATAAACGCTGACGTAAAAGAAGTTAAATTAAATTTATTTGACAATCGAGGTTTTCTTTAGGGTTGTTATGCGACGGTTATCGCTGCGATTAAGAGTAATTATCCGGTGTTCGGTGGAATTATCATCGCGATTGCATTATTTCCATTAATTGGAGTTATACTTTCATGTTGTTTAGCACGACAAATGAGTAAACAACGTTATGAACAAGTCGAATAAGAAAGAGAAAAAGAAAAAAAAGAATATTAACATTCTTTTAAATGAATTTATTTATTTTGAAGAGAAAAAAAAACACACTTAATAATTCTTTCTTGTTTTTTTTTAATGTTGTGTAGTTTCGTCAGTCGACTTTTATCCGGTTTATTTGTTTTCGAAAAAAAAGAAAAGGAAATTTTATTCTATCGGCTTTTATTGATTCTATTTTATTTTTCTTCTGTTTTTGTTGTTATTAAATTTGACTGATTGCTAAGAGAAATGCCATTCGAAAATAAAATCGAGAAACGTCGAGTGTTTCAGAGATCTATTTGCTGACATTTCGATGTGGCGTCCTCTAATGTGTCGAATTGGCATTGGATAGATTGCGTACGCCAATCTATTGATTTGAATTCGGGAGGGAGTAGGCGGGCGAACGTGAAGTAAGAAGAGAACGACGCGCTTCTATTTGTTTTGTTTTTTGGGAAGAATATGGAGAGAGAGAGAGAAGAAAAAATATATAACCGTCGATTTTTCTTTTTCATTCTCACCGTTTATAGCTAAAAAAAACTTCGTATATACACCTATATATGTATATAAATTTTGTTTCGCAACTCGTGGTTGATTCATGATGATTACGCCAACATTATTCGTACGTTTGTTTTTCATTGCATGTAATCAGGTGACGTATAATCGTATTGTTATATTTGGGGGGGCTTTTTTTTTTGCTTCGTGATTTTCTGAGTTAGAAATTGTATATTCGTCAATAATTGAGAAAAGAAAAACAAAATTAACATGACGACTCCGCCCTTGATATTTTACTATTAGCACATAAAAAAGAAAAAAACAAAATATGTAAAATATGTCTCGTGAGCAAATATGTCAGCAGATTTTTTACCTTTGAGTCACATTGATAAATAGACTTGATTAACTGTATTAATTTCGATTTTGATTTTTAGATTAAACGAAAAAGAGTACATTTTTTCACACTGGATTGACAATGTCGAAAATACCATTTGGATTATTAACATCTCGGTCGAAAACCGACCATGTCAAACAATTGAAAGAACTATTTTCTGTAATTGAAAACGAACAAGATAAAGAGAAACGAAATTACGAAGATGTAATAAATCGACGAACAATTCTCATCGATCATTTTTACTTTATTTCTTCGTATTGTTTTTTAGGCAATTAAAAACATTCATAAGACATTAGTTGCGTTAAAAGATGGTCTATTTGGTCCTCGTGATGGTAGTAGTGAACCAGCGATTAGTGATGTATCTCAATTATGTAGTGGAATCTATACACAGGAGTTAGTGAACACAATGATAAATAATTTAAGTCGAGTAACATTCGAAGATCGAAAAGAAATCGTTGCCATATTTAACAATCTTTTACGTCGGCAAGTCGGAACGAAATATCCGGCTGTCGATCATATTGTTCAACGACCTCAAATTCTATTTAAATTAATCGAAGGGTAAAAAGAAACGATTGAAATTTGATTTGAACGCAATGATTGGTTTTGTTTTCATTAGATATGAAAATGCTGATATCGCATTGAATTGTGGAATGATGTTACGCGAATGTATCCGAGTTCAAGAACTAGCTGAGATTATTTTGAGATCTCCTGATTTCTATAAATTCTTCGATTATGTACAAAAATCGACGTTCGATATAGCCAGTGATGCTTTTGCTACATTCAAAGTTTGTCATCGAATGATAAAGATGATTCATCGTTTGAGTTTTTTGTCTTTAATTAGGATTTATTAACTAAACATAAAGCCTTGTGTGCTGAGTTTCTCGAAAGAAATTACGATCAATTCTTTGCCAAATATCGTGATCTACTTAATTCAGAAAATTATGTAACACGTCGTCAATCATTGAAAGTAATTTTGTTATTTTTTTTCTCCTAAATCGAAAACAAAAAACCTAA
>Ga0209952_1003263_pt1 | contig 11417 bp, 10 predicted proteins | sample ThiBiot_750_biof_2_FD_183951 | JGI IMG/M metagenome (GOLD analysis project Ga0209952, IMG submission 183951) | Wastewater bioreactor microbial communities from Cape Town, South Africa - Thiocy_cont_750_biof (SPAdes) | ecosystem: Engineered > Bioreactor > Thiocyanate-remediating >...
CCCGCGCTCGTCTCGTCTCCGCAATCCCGGCCAGCTCCGACGAGACGAGCGCTACCGCCAAACCGAGCTGCTCAAGGGGGTCAAAATTGGAAGCCGATACGGGGTCAAATTTGAACGCCGATTGACACGCGACCTTGTATCCGAGCCGGTCCACGTCTTCGGCAATGCGGTCGAGTCGGTCGTAATGCGATCGGATGGTCTCGGCGAGGTCATCGCGAATCTCATCGCGACCGCCGTCCTTTTCGACATACGTCCAATAGCGCTTCCGCTTGTCCTTTTCTTTCGTGGCTTCGCACCACTTTTTATATAGCCCCACGCGACGCTCCCTTGCCGATTAGATTAGACTCATTCACCTCTCCAACCGGACCCGCAGCCTGCGGGCACGCTCCCGGAAGGCAGCCTCGCCGCCCTCCAGAATGTCGCACACCGCCTTGCGAATTTCCGCGCTCTCAAGACCGCCCGACACATAGGTGATCGGCGGCAAGCCGCCCGAAGGATGCGGACCCGCCGATGCGACGATGATCTGGTCCGCATCGGTGTTGATGACGAGGTTGGCGTTGTGCGTGACCATGATTACCTGGCGCTTCGCCTTGGCCGCGACAAACAGCGCCACCAGCTCGTCGAACACCGATTTGGGATCGAGATTTTCTTCGGGCTGATCGATGATCAGCGGGCGATCGTCGGAATCGTCGAGGGCGAGATAGAGCAGCAACAACACGATGCCGCGCGTGCCGGGCGACAGCTTTCGGATGTCGACCCCATCATAGGAGATCTCGTACCGGACGGTGATGTGGTCAGTGCCGAAAAGCCAATGTGCGAACCGTTTCAACCAAGCCCGGAATTCGGCGTGTTGTGTCGGCGCAAAGGGCGCATGTGACAGCAGGTCTCTCAAGTATCGCGCCATGAAGGCCGTCATTGCCGCTTGGACGTCGGCCGCCGATCCCGTCTCCCAGGCCAGCTTGAACGCCTGCGATGCGACCGCGATCAGCGAGCCCCGGCCGTGAAAGGGGCCGGAGTCGCGTCTGTCGATGAGTTTTTCCTCCGCGAACGAGCCCCATTCGGCAACGTCGGCGATCCGGCGAACCGAGAAACTCAGCTTCTTGAGCGTGCCCGATGACGCTGCAAGCCGCGCCATCAGCGGGGCATAGAGGCCGGCTAGGGCGTTCTGTTCGTTGATGATGGCCTCGAAGACCCGGCCGTAGGTGTCGTCGCGCTCGGTCTGAAGGTCTTTCCGGCGCGCTGCCGCGCCTTGCGCGTCGGTGAGCCGGGCTTCGAGGGTCTGGAGCGCGGAATTCTCCTGCGCGATGCGGCCGGTCAGCGCCGCGTACTGATCGCGAACCAGCTTGTCGGCGCTGAACAACGTCTCAAGGCGTGTCATCTCGGCCGCGATTGGGGCGAGCGGAAGCGTCGAAAGATCAGCGGTGTCGGCGACCAGGGCGACGTTCGGGTCTCCGGGCGGGGGCGGAACCCCGTTGAGCTTGCGGACCTCGCCATCGGCCCACGCCATGTAGGCTGTCAGGCTCTTGTCTACGTCGCCCTTGTAGATCAGCAGGAAATCGTCCCACTGTTTGGCGTCAAGCCCGCTATTGGTGTGCCGCGCCTGAGCTTGGCGCAACAACTCTGGCGCGCCCGTCGCGCGCATGCTGCGAACCTCGTCCTGAAGGGCGGCAAAGGTGCGGCGCTGATTGCTGAAGGCCTGGATCGAGTTGCGAAGCTTCTGGGCCGCCCCGCTGAGCTGGGTGTGCCGGGCCACCTGCGCCTCGGTGCCCTTGACGACCAGCTTGGCGCGATCGGCTGTGTAATCCGCGATCTGCTTCTTCTTCTGCGCGACCTGGTTAGTCAGCGTAGCGATGAGGCTTTCTTTCTCAAACTCGGTGGCGATGCGGTCCGATATGTCGGCGATCGCCTCGGCCTCGCGCTCGCGCGCCTGCTGGAATCGCGCGGTTTGCTGGTCGCGCAGTTCGGCGAAATCGAGCGCCCATTCGCGATCGTCCTGCGAATGCGACTCGAAGATCACGCGCTCGATCTCGTCAACCAGGCCGTCGGAGACGCCCTTGGCCGAGCAAAGCTCCTCGACGAATTGCTGGGAGAGATACCGGGCGCGCGGAAAGGTCATATGGCCGTTGGCGTCGTTGCCATCCAGTGCGCGCGTGGCTGTCGCGCCGCCGCCCCAGGTTAGCGTCGTCGATGCGTCGCCGATCAACCTCCGCGCCCGGGCCAGGAACGACGGGCTGATGTTTTCATCGGCGTTCCAGCCGGACGGCGAAATCGCGTCGCAGCCGGCCGCGATCACGTCGGCCAAGGCTGTCTTTCCCGATCCGCGCGCACCGATGATGGCGACGAGGCCATGATTGAGGGGGACGTCGGGCGTCGTGGCCCAATCTGCATCGCCGATCCGGACGTGCGAGATGACCTGTGATGGCATCGCCGAGCCCGGCGGCTGCTCGCCGACATAGGCGCGCCCCTCGGGATCGATGCACGCCTGGCGGAGCGCGTCGAATTCGAGCCCGCCTTTGATCCACGAGAAGCGATTTCCGAAGGGCGACGCCACGTCGTCGAGCTTGTGCGCGTCGCTCCCGTGCAGGCAGGGCTTCAGGCCGCCGTAGCGGGTGCGGATTTCGTCGGGGCCGAGGTCTTTCTGACCCAACCAGAACTCACGCTGCGCCGGGCTGCCCGCGAAGATCACATGGGCGAAGCCCTCGATCTCGCGCCGGATCGTCTGATCCGCAGCTTCTCGCACGCCCGACGTGCCGTCGGTCGCGCCGCCAGCCACCGCGATCAGGATGTTCTTCTTCGCCCATCCGCTTTCGGAGAATACCTCGCGGAGCTTCTGGAAATTGACCTTGAACTGGTTGGCCCCATAGGCCAGTGCGGCGCGCTCGTCCGTGATGTTGGGATCGGCCTTCTTGCCGAGCCGGATGAGATCGGCCCGCGTGCAATCGAAACGATCCTGCATGACGTTGAACTGCAAGCGCGACAGCAGACGCCGCAGCTCGTCGAGATGCTGCGGGTCCTCCGGGCTGACGAACAGGTGGAGGTTGACGAAGCCGCCTTTCGCCGTCGCAACGTCGAGCCGGAGTTCCACGTTGGGAAAGACCAGCTTGGTGCTGGGCAGACGGCCGGTCGCCTTGTGCCGCAGCACCTCCTCGTAAGTATCGGTCACATAGTAGTCCGTGACGGCGATGGCCTCGATGACCGGCGTGGCCTGCTCAAGCGCGGTCAGATAATCGCCCCAAGCGTTCGGGCCGCTGAACTGATTGTTCATGACCGTGCCTGGCGCGTGGATATGCGGTTCCCATCTCCGCCATTCTGACCCTCTGCTGAGCATCGTTTCCCCTTTCCCGGCGGCTATCTTGATTTGTCCGCCTTGTTCGTCCGCGGCGCTCCATTCCAAAGACTCGACAATGGCGCCGCCGCCAGCCTGTCGCCGAACGGCACGACGTCGGCGCTGTCGTAAAGGACGACGCCGAAGGCAAAGCGGTCTCCGCACGCCTCGGCCAAGGCCCGAAGGCCGCCGAAATCGCCAGCCTTGACCGTGGCGCTCGCCTTGACCTCGATGCCCGCGATCATCCCGTCATCGCGCTCCAGCACGATGTCTACCTCGCGCATGTCCCGATCCCGGAAATGATGGGGCGTCAGCCGCAGGTCCGAGGCCGTCATGAGCTTCAGCACCTCGGAAAACACGAAGCTTTCGAGCAGCGCGCCGAACCTGCCGCGATCCGCCTTGACTCTGTCGAAGGACAGCCCGCGCACGGTTGCCAGCAGACCTGAATCGAGAAAGTGCAGTTTCGGCGTCTTGACGATGCGCTTCAGCGCATTGGTGAACCACGGCTGCACCGTCGCGATCAGGAACACCTGCTCAAGCAGCCCGACATAACGCTGCCCCGTCTTGTGACTGACGTTGATGCCGGCGCCGAACTGCGAATAGTTGACCAACTGGCCTGAGTGCTCGGCCAACAGCCTTACGAATTTCGGAAGTTCCGTCAGCTTCTCGACGTCAGCGATATCCCGCAGATCGCGCGTCAGCACCGACGTGAGATAGGACCTCGACCAGTCCTGCCGCCGGCGCTCGCTGTCGCGACTGATCGCTTCGGGGAAACCGCCAAGCAGGACAATCTGGACAAGATCATCGCCCAGGATTGCGTCCCGCTGACTCCGGAGCTTTCCTTTGAAGAGGTGATCTAGGAAAGTCGGCGTCCGGCCTTCGACCTCAGCCCTTGCGAGCGGCAGCATCTGGATGGTCTCCATCCGACCGGCCAGACTGTCGGCGACTCGCGGCAAGGTCAGGACATTCGCCGAGCCGGTCAGCAGGAAGCGACCTGGTCGATAGTCCTCGTCGACCGTCTTCTTGATGGCCAGCAGCAGGTCAGGAGCGCGCTGGATTTCGTCGATGATGGCCCGGTCGAGACCGCGAATGAAGCCGGCGGGATCAGATTGGGCGGCCTCGAGGACCGTTTGATCGTCGAGCGTGATATAGGTCCGCCCGGCTTCTCCCATTTTTCGGACAAGCGTGGTCTTGCCGGCACGGCGCGGGCCTACGATCAGGACCACCGGCGTATCAGAAAGGGCTTCCTCCGCCCGTCGCTCCACAAACCGCTCGAACATGCCATCTCCGAATCCGGAAGATTGGAACTATCGGTGTCGGCTGATTGGGAGTCAATGGTCCGCTAATTGGAAGTAACTGGGCCGCGATCTGGAAGGCCTGGAGGGGAAAGCCCTTCCCCCTGGTCGGTGAGTGATAACAACGACCGTCGGGCGCTTCGCTCCTCTCGGTGGTCGAAATCCCTAACGAGCAGTCTGCGGGAGGCGCGGCTCCGCATAGAGCGCGTCAATTAGGGGGCAGCCTGGATCCTGCCCGGCGTCGCAGGCCCGCACGGAGTCGGCCAGGACCCGCTCCATCCGCCTTAGGTCGGCGATGCGAGCTCTCACATCCCCGAGGTGCGCCGCCGCCAGGACCCGCACCTCGGCGCACGAAGCCCCGCCGCCGGCCGCAAGCCCGAGCAGCGCACGGACCTCGTCCAGGGTGAAGCCCAATTCGCGGGCGCGGCGCACGAAGCCCAGCCGGCCGACGTCGGCAGCGCCATAACTGCGGTAGCGGCCTCGCCGGGGCGGCGCGGGCATCAGGCCGATCCGCTCGTAGTAGCGGATCGTCTCGATGTTGCAGCCCGTGCGCCGGGACAGTTCGCCGATCTGGATCGCGGTATCCGCCATGCTGCTTTCCGCTTCTCGATTTCTGGGCTTGACTCTGTAGTCGCTACAGATCGTATCTAACGATCCTCAGCTCTCACGGCAAGCTGCGGTGATGACCGCAGCGTCGCTCTGACGGTTCCACCGAAGTCGCCGAGGCCATGCCGATGCCCATCCAGAATCCTCTCACCCGCGCGGCCGACAAGGCGGGCGTCATCGGCTCGATCGTCACCGCTATGGGGTGCGCGGCTTGCTTCCCGGCTCTCGCGAGTCTTGGCGCCGCGCTGGGTCTCGGCTTTCTGAGCCAGTACGAAGGCGTCTTCATTCGTTACCTCCTGCCGCTGTTCGCCGTGATCGCCCTCATCGCCAACACGGTCGGCGGGCTTCGTCATCGACGGTGGGGGCGAATGGCGTTGAGCGTCATCGGGCCGATTTTGGTGCTTGCGGCGGCTGTGCTCATGGCGACTCGCGGCTGGCCGACCGCGTGGCTCCTCTATCCCGGCCTGACCTTGATGGTGGTCGTCGCGATCTGGGATCTGGCCGCGCCGCCGCGCATCGCGCGCGCGACGCCCCGCGAAGGGGTGGTTTCCTAGTGTCATGGCGGGGTTGATCGGAAGGAGAATCCTCTTGTCGGAATCCAAAGACAGCCGGGGCGCGTTGGCGCTCGGAGGCTTGGCCGCCATCCTGGCCTCGACCTGTTGCCTCGGCCCGCTGATCCTGGTCGGCCTCGGGTTCAGCGGCGCCTGGATCGGCAATCTGACCGTGCTGGAACCGTACCGGCCGCTGTTCATCAGCGCGGCGCTGGTCGCCATGGCCTTCGCCTACCGCCGCATCTTCCGCCCGGTTCGCGCCTGCGAGCCTGGCGAGGTCTGCGCCGTGCCCAAGGTCAGGACCACCTACAAGGTCATCTTCTCGGCCGTCGCGGCGCTCGTACTTGTCGCGCTGGCGTTCCCCTACGTCCTGCCCCTGTTCTACTGAAAGGAAATCCCCATGAAGAAACTCGTTTCCCTGATCGCCCTGATGGGCGCACTCAGCACGCCCGCGTGGGCCGCGACCAAGACCGTCACCCTGGCGGTGCCCGGCATGACCTGCGCGGCGTGCCCGATCACCGTCAAGACGGCGCTCGCCAAGGTCGCCGGCGTCGAGAAAACCGACGTCAGCTTCGAAAGGCGCGAGGCCGTCGTCACCTACGATGACGCCAAGACCACGGCCGCCGCCCTGACCAACGCGACGGCGGGGGCGGGCTACCCCTCCACCGTCAAGCGCTGAGGAGCCTGCACCCGTGACCGCCGCGATCGCCCTGCGCATTGACGAAATGACCTGCGACTCGTGCGCCACGCACGTGAGGGAGGCGCTGGAGCGCGTCCCCGGCGTGCGCTCGGCCGCCGTCTCCTATCCGAAGGCCCGCGCGGAGATCGCGGCCGATGCGCGGGTGAGCTCCGAGGCCCTGGCGGCCACCGTCGCGACACTCGGCTATCGCGCCTCGGTCGCCGACGCTGGCGCCCCGCCCGCGGGTGTCCTCGACAAGGCGCCAGGCTTCCTGGCGGCCGATGTGCAACGCGGCGCCGGCGGCGTCCCGCTGCACGTCGCGGTCATCGGCAGCGGCGGCGCGGCGATGGCGGCGGCGCTACGGGCCGTCGAGCAGGGCGCGCGGGTCACGCTCATCGAGCGCGGCGTCATCGGCGGAACCTGCGTCAACGTCGGCTGCGTGCCGTCGAAGATCATGATCCGCGCCGCGCATATCGCGCACCTGCGCCGCGAGAGCCCGTTCGACGACGGGATCGGGGCCTGCACGCCTGCGATCCTGCGCGAGCGACTGCTGGCCCAGCAGCAGGCCCGCGTCGATGAGCTACGCCACGCGAAGTACGAGAACATCCTGGCCGACACGCCGGCCATCACGGTGTTGCACGGCGAGGCCCGCTTCGGGGACGCCCACAGCCTCCTCGTGCGGCAGGCCGAAGGCGCTGAGCATCACGTGGCCTTCGACCGCTGCCTGATCGCGACCGGCGCCAGCCCGGCCGGCCCGCCTGTTCCCGGCTTGCAAGGCACGCCCTACTGGACCTCGAAAGAGGCCCTTGAGAGCGAGACGATCCCGCCGCGGCTGGCGGTGATCGGCTCGTCGGTCGTCGCAGTCGAATTGGCCCAGGCCTTCGCCCGGCTTGGCAGCAAGGTCACGATCCTGGCGCGCAGCACCCTGTTCTTCCGTGAGGACCCGGCCATCGGCGAGGCGGTCACGGCTGCCTTCCGCGCCGAGGGCATCGAGGTGCTGGAGCACACCCAGGCCAGCAAGGTAGCCTACGCCGACGGCGAGTTCGTGCTCGCCACCGGCCAGGGCGACCTAAGCGTGGACAAGCTGCTCGTCGCGACGGGCCGAACGCCCAACACCCAGGCGCTCGCGCTGGAGGCGGCGGGCGTCGCCGTCGACGCGCAGGGCGGCGTCGTCATCGACAAGGCCATGCGCACCAGCGCGCCGCACATCTACGCCGCCGGCGACTGCACCGACCAGCCGCAGTTCGTCTATGTCGCGGCGGCGGCGGGAACCCGGGCGGCGATCAACATGACCGGCGGCGAAGCCGTCCTCGACCTGACGACCATGCCGGCGGTCGTGTTCAGCGATCCGCAGGTCGCCACGGTCGGGCTGAGCGAAGCGGAGGCCCACCACGCCGGGATCGAGACCGACAGCCGGCTCCTGACCCTGGACAACGTCCCGCGCGCGCTCGCCAACTTCGACACCCGCGGCTTCATCAAGCTGGTCGCGGAAGCCGGCAGCGGCCGGCTCATCGGCGTGCAGGCGGTGACGCCGGAGGCGGGCGAGATCATCCAGACGGCGGCGCTCGCCATCCGGGCGCGCATGACCGTCGGCGAGCTGGGCGACCAACTGTTCCCCTACCTGACCATGGTGGAAGGCCTGAAGCTCGCGGCCCAGACCTTCTCCAAGGATGTGACGCAGCTCTCCTGCTGCGCCGGCTGAAAGTTCACTTGGGACCGCGAACAGGGCGCGCATGATGATAACGCCGACTTTACGCGCTGAATCTGCCGGATGGCCCGCCGTCGAGTTTCCAGGCGGCATGATCATACCAGACTGGCGCGCGGTCACGACGCCGGAGGCCCACAACGCCCTGACGGCCATCGTCGAGGCCTTCATCGGCCCCAAGTGGGATGGGCTGGATGAAACAGAGAGCCGAATCCATGGCATCGTTCTGAGCGGCTACGCCGCAAGCGGGCACGCGCCAGCGACGGCGGATGTGGCCGCAGCGGCCGGGCTCACCCGCGATGAAGCTGACGGCGTGCTGCGGCGCATGGCGGGGCGCGATCTCCTCGTTCTCGACGCTGCCGGCCAGATCAGCGGCGCCTATCCGTTCACCGATGGTCAGACTGAGCATCACGTGGACGCACGCGGGCTCACGGTGGGCGCCATGTGCGCCATCGACGCGCTCGGCATCGGCGCGATGCTGGAGCGCGATGTCGCCATCCGCTCGGCGTGCCGTCAGTGCGCGCGTCCGCTCACTATCCGCACGCGGCGCTACGGCCGCGAGCTGGATCAGGTCGAGCCGTCGGGGATCGCTGTCTGGTCCGGCCATCGCTACGCCGCCGGCTGTGCGGCGTCTTCGCTCTGCACCGTGCAGGCTTTCTTCTGCGATGACGCTCACCTGGAGACCTGGCGCGCAAACAGCCCGGCCGCTCGCCAGGAGGGCGCGCGCCTCAGCCTGGCCGAAGCGCTGGAGGTTGGCGTCGCGATCTTTGCGCCGATGCGGATGGAGTGGCCCTCATGGATTCCTACGACCTGATCGTCATCGGCAGCGGCACGGCGGCCCAGGTCGCCGTGGCGAAGGTCCGCGCCGCCGGCTGGTCCGTCGCCGTGATGGATCACCGGCCATTCGGCGGCACCTGCGCGTTGCGCGGCTGCGACCCCAAGAAGATGCTGGTGAGCGGCGAAGAAGCCATCGACGCGGCCAGGCGCATGGCCGGGCACGGCGTGGAAGGCGCCCTGGGGATCGACTGGCCCGGCCTTATGGCCTTCAAGCGGACGTTCACCGATCCGATCCCAGCCAAGCAGGAGCAGCGCTACGCCGAACTGGGCGTCGACGCGTTCCACGGGCTTGCCCGCTTCACCGGCCCGGACGCGATCGAGGTGGACGGCCGCGCCTTGCAGGCCCGACACGTGCTGATCGCCACCGGCGCCCGTCCGGTCCCGCTGGGCATCCCAGGGGAAGAGCTGGTCAGCACCAGCGACGACTTCCTGGAGCTGCCGGCTTTGCCACGCCGGATCGTGCTGATCGGCGGCGGTTATGTCGCGGCCGAGTTCTCGCACCTGGCGGCGCGCGCCGGCGCGGAGGTCGCCATTCTGCAGCGCGCGCCGCGGCTCCTGCCGCAGTTCGATCCCGACCTGGTCGGCTGGCTCATGCCGCGCTTCGAGGAACTCCGTATCGCCGTCGAGACCGGCGCCACGGTCACCCGAGTCGAGCGGGTCCAGGACGGCCTGATCGTCCACGCCACCCGTCCGGGCGCGCCGGACCTCGCCGTCCCGGCCGACTTGGTGGTGCATGCCGCCGGCCGCGGGTCCGATCTCGACGCCTTGGACCTCGCGGCGGGCCATGTCACCGTGCGCGACGGCCGCCTACATCTGAACGAGCACCTGCAAAGCGTCTCCAACCCGCGGGTCTATGCCGCTGGCGATGCGGCGGGCGTCGGGCCGCCGCTGACGCCGGTCTCCGGCCACGACGCCAAGGTAGTGGCGGCCAACCTGTTGGACGGCCCATCGCACACGCCGGACTATCGCGGGGTCCCGAGCGTCGCCTTCACCGTTCCGTCCATCGCCGCCGTCGGGCTCTCCGAGGACGAGGCGCGCCGCCAGGGCCTGAAGTTTCGGGTCAACGCCGCCTCGACGCCCAACTGGTTCAGCGCCCGCCGCCTCGCCGAGCGGGTCTACGGCCACAAGGTGCTGATCGAGGAGGCTACCGACCGAATCCTTGGGGCACATCTCGTCGGCCCCCACGCCGAGGAGGTGATCAACCTGTTCGGCCTGGCGATCCGCCATGGGCTCACAGCGGCCAACCTTCGGTCGACGATGTTCGCCTATCCGACTGGCGCGTCGGACCTGGGCTATATGCTCTGAGGCGCCGGACTGGGCCACCTCATCGTTCGGGGTTTTCGCACAGCCTGCCCCGCAACGCCCCTTAGAGTGAGAGTGCGGACCGGGTTCGCCGTGACGGGTTGAGGACTGGAGGAGAGGCCTCCGGCGCCCGTCGCGGAGATCCGCGATGTCCAGCAGAACCACATCCGCTCGCACCGGCCACGACCGGGCGAGCCTCTATGACGAAATCACCGGCAAGATCATCGCCGAACTGGAGGCCGGCCGCGTCCCCTGGGTCCAACCCTGGGGGACGGCCGCGGCGAAGGCGCCGCTCGCCATGCCGAGGAACGCCGCGACCGGCCGGCAGTATTCGGGGATCAACGTCCTGATCCTCTGGGGGGCCGTGATCGAGCACGGCTTCCCCGCCCAGAGCTGGCTGACTTTTCGCCAGGCGCTCTCGCTCGGCGGCAATGTGCGCAAGGGCGAGCACGGCACCACCGTCGTCTATGCCGACCGCTTTGTGCCGGATGACGAGAAGCGGCGCGTCCGCGAGACCGGCGAGGAAGCGGCCGCAATCCCGTTCCTGAAGCGGTTCACCGTCTTCAACGCCGCCCAATGCGAAAATCTGCCGGCCGAGATTGCGGCCGTCGCACCACCGCCGCTGCCGGGCCTGATCGAGCCCAGGGTCGAGGCGCTGATCCTGGCGACCGGCGTCGACTTCCGCATCGGCGGCGCCCGCGCCTTCTACGCGCCGGGTCCGGACTTCGTGATGGTCCCGCCGCCGCAGGCCTATTTCGAGCCGATCAACTGGCACCGCACGGCCCTGCACGAGCTGGGTCACGCCAGCGGCCATCCGTCCCGCCTCGGCCGCGATCTCAGCGGCGCGTTCGGCAGCAAGAAGTATGCGTTCGAGGAACTGGTGGCGGAGATGAACGCCGCCTTCTGCTGCGCTTCGCTCGGCATCGTCCCGACCGTGCGCCACGCGGACTATATCGGCTCCTGGCTTGAGTAATGGCGAGCTCGCCATTAGGTCAGTAATCAGCAGCAGATCATAATGTGAAGGAGCACCACGTTTCCGGTGTTATGCGGGGATGGTGTGTGATCTCCTCCACATTATTTCCTTGCCGCTAAAGGGTATCGAGCCAGGCGAGAACGC
>Ga0209952_1003266_pt1 | contig 11417 bp, 15 predicted proteins | sample ThiBiot_750_biof_2_FD_183951 | JGI IMG/M metagenome (GOLD analysis project Ga0209952, IMG submission 183951) | Wastewater bioreactor microbial communities from Cape Town, South Africa - Thiocy_cont_750_biof (SPAdes) | ecosystem: Engineered > Bioreactor > Thiocyanate-remediating >...
GACCTGATACTTCTGGGCGAATTCGTCCACCTTATTCTGGTAGACGCTCGGCACCACGCGATAAGCTTCGGTTGAAAGATTCTGACCGCCGATGAAATGCCAGGCGATCATAAAGAAAAACATGAACAGGCCCCATAGCAGCGCCACGGCGATCCAGATCATTTCGACGCGCTCAACCGGTTCATTCCACCAGACGCGGCGCTCGGGAGAGGTAACGGCCATCGATCACGCTCCTATTTGCCAACCGGGACGTTGGCGATCTCCATTACGCCCCAGACGAGGTAGAGGATGGTGGGAATGGTGACGCCGATGAAGAGAAGCAGAAATGGGTCGTCCAACACGCGCTGCATGAACGGCACAGGTTCATCGGCGTCAGGTGGCTCGGACGGTTTGACGATGTTGGACATGGCGCAACCCTTTCACCCTTTCGGTTGCAGACTGCCCTGTTCGCAGGGCTGGGCCTTGACTTTGGATAAGTGACATCGCGATGGTCTGGCTTATGTTGTTCAAATGTGGCGGACCGCGTTCCCCATAGTCTCGCGGCACGTGCTGGCTGGATTCGTCATCCTGTTCGGGTGTGGGTTGCTGTTTGCGGATGCGCGAAATCAAACGGCGAAGCCGTGCGGGGCGATCACCGTTATCTATGTCGGTGCCGACGATTGCGGGCCGTGCCGTATCTGGCGTCGAGACGAGCGGCAGGATTTTCTTGGCAGCAGCGTTTTTCAGAATATCAAGTACCGGGAGGTGATTGCGTCGCGCCTCTACGATCTGTTAGCGGAGGCGCAATGGCCGGCGGATCTCATGTTCTTGCGTGAGCAGGTACGGGCGCGCCCCGGTGCTCCGCAGTGGTTCATCATTCAGGATGGCCACATCATTGCATGGGAAGCCGGCCTATCGGCGTGGCGGCGTGTGGTCTGGCCGATGATCCAAATGCAGGCGCCATGCGGCAACAGATCAAGCCGGCGGATTGAGACGGAGTGATTCAGAGCTCTCCGGCATCGAAGTACTCTGCGATCTCGGTGCTAAAGACTCATTCCGATAACGCATTCTTCAACTGGTCGACGATCTGTTCGTTTCGTCAGTATGGTCTCGAACACAAAATTTCTGACATTCCCATCTGCGGCATTCTGATCTGCTCGAACTGCTGATCGCGGTACACCTTAAACATTAGAGCAACCGCTTGGGCGACGACTCCGCTAACGATTTCTGTCGGTGGCGAGCCGGTCTTTCATCACCAGCGATCACTCGGGAATGGCTCGGTTGCAGACCTGCGTCCCATCATGCCTTCAGCCAAGAGCAGGAGCGATTGACCTACGTCAAGTTGATGCCAACGCAAGACTGCTAGAAGTGCATACCCGAGAGCTAGGGAAACGAATTGATGATCCAATACGTGAAATGGTTGATTTTGGCCAGTTTTGCCATTGTTTTCGCCGGTGGCGTCCAAGCTGACGACCGTGATGTCGGTAAGGCGGAATTTCAGTCTTCATGCGCAAGCTGCCATGGCGCGGATGGAAAGGGCAAGGGGCCCATCAGTGGGCAACTCAAGGTGGCGCCTGCCGATCTGACGGTCCTGACCAAAAACAACAATGGGGTGTTTCCAACGGCGACCGTCTATGAAACGATATATGGATCGAAGATAATCGCTGCTCACGGCACGCGTGAAATGCCAATTTGGGGAGAACGATTCAACCCCATTACGAATCTGCCGCACGCTGTTGATCCACCATATGACGCGTTGGATCCGGCGCGAGCTTTGCGAGAAGTCATCGTGAGAACTCGCATCCTGGCGGTTATCGATTATCTAAATCGTATTCAGCAGAAATAGAAGTCGACGAGCATTGCAGCCCGCCTCAGGACGTGCTGCCGTCATGAGATATGAGATCGCACCTAGTCTCACAACTCTTCTGGACCGTTGATTCCTGCTTTCTTCAAGTCGCGAAGCAGTTTTCGTACCAGGCTAATGTTTGCCAATTGTAGCTCGTGGTTGTTTCCGAACCTGTAGGCGTTGGCCTCTAAAACGATCAGGCCGCTCGTCTCATCCGAAAGAATATCTCGTTTCTTGAGACGCTTGACGCGCCGTCTGACCGTCTCGAGTGGTAGGCCCAGGAAGCGAGAAAGCGCCGCGCGCGAGACGCCAAGCTTTATCGTATCCGGCTCGACGGCATGTATGCTGCCGAACCGTTTATCGAGTTTAGGATCTTTCATGATATTAATGACGTTCGCATTCAGAATCGCGTGAATGATCAAGAGATCGAGCGGATCGAAGTCATCGTAGTGACGAAATAGTTCGCTCATCGAAAGAAGGATGTAGGCGACGGAATGCCTTGAGACGGCTCTGATTAAATCGGAGTTCTTTTGCATGGTTCTCAGGCGGTTGGGGGAGGCGGCGTCCCGGATCGAAAAGGATACCTTCCTACCCAAAGTGGGTAAGGACTGCCTTGCGCCAGATCAATTCCTAAGAGACTAGGAAGGTTACAAGCGACTTCCATCTCAAACGTTGCCGTCGATGACCCCAGGCCCGCCCCTCGCCCCTAAACGAAAGGCACGCCGCGTCGAGTTTTCGCGTGGAATTCCTGTGCAGATCGTTGGGCTTGACGGGACGTGGCGCCGTAACTGTCTGATGATGGATGTTGCCTTCGGTGGAGCGAAGCTGGTCATCGAGCCATCCACGAACAGGTTGGCCTCGAAGGATTTTTTTCTGGTGCTCTCCACCACCGGTGCAGCATATCGGCGCTGCGAACTGGTCTGGAGCAACGGAAAGCAACTCGGCGTTCGTTTTCTCGAATCTGCCGACAATTCTCCCAGGACCAAATCCCCAGGTAAGGCAGGACGTGATGGCTTCGGAAAGCATTGCAGAGGGACAAAGCAACCTCAAGAAGCTGGGCGTCGACCCGCTATGCGTGAAATGCGGCTCTAGAATGCGTTTCTCTTGTATCGAGCCCGAGCCAGGTAAGCCGGACTTCGAACATCAGGTCTATGAATGCACCACATGTCGCAGCACTCAAAGCTTTGTCACCGCCCTTTAGGCCCAGGACGCTGATTCGGCGCACCCGCCGCAGGCGCGATCGAATCCGGTCGCCATGAATTATGCCGAGTTGATTGCCTTTTTAAGGATGGTCATCCCCGTGCGTCGTCAAGCGTCGTCAGACGCAGTTTGGCGGATTAGTTCATCACGATAGCCGTGAGCAAAAGGCGAAAGAACTCGATCGTGGCGCCGATTAGCACCCCTCCGATCAGAAGCCGTCCATACCAGGGAACGGGCTGATCCGTATTCTTATGCGTGGGCTTCTTTGACGTTTTTGCCGACGGCAATGGGGATGGTTGCCCGGTCGGTGCGCGTTCGAAAGTCATGGGCGGTCGTCCTATCTATGTTGGCCAAGCCACTTCAGCTGGATTTTTCAGTCGGGCGTTGAGCCATCGCAAACGTTGCGACGTAAGGCGTCGGTCAAGCATCGGTGCGTGTTGATATGAATCAAGGTTTCGGTACCGCTACGCCCCGATAAAGGATCACGAGCGAAGATCGGAGCAGATCATGAAAGCTTCAGAGGTGATGCGATCGCCGGCGGTGAGTGTCAAACCGGATTGCCGCGTGATCGATGCGGTTCGGCTTCTGATGGAAACCAATCGAAGAGGGCTGTCCGTCGTCGATAGTTCCGGCAGTTTCGTCGGCATCGTGTCGGAGGGCGACTTCCTGCGACGTATTGAGCTCGGAACGGTGCCGGCCGATCATCCATGGTTCGATGCCATTTTCGGGACGAACGAAAACGCGACCGCGATTGCCCACGCGCATGGCCGCCGTGTCGACGAGATCATGACGCGGAATCCGGTTTGTGTAGAGCCGGATGCGGATCTGACCGAAGCGATCGCCTTGATGGAGGGCCATCACGTCGCGCAGATTCCCGTGGTGCGTGAAGGTGCGGTCCTCGGGATGATTTCAAAGGCTGAGTTACTCGCGGCGGTCGAGCGCAAATGCGGTCAGGTTTCCGCGAGCAATGACGTCGGTGCTGACCAAGACATTGCATGAGGTGTGTCGAGGGCGTTGGCTCTAGCGGGGGTCAAACGTCCGCGTCCAGGGCCCGTCGCAATCTTCGAATGATGACGCCGCGTGCCCGGTCATCCGCTGCCGCTCCAACCCTGTCGTTGATATCGAGAATCATCTTGGACATGTCGTTGTGCCAATCAAGGGCGACCACGGCCTCGGGAGCAAGCCGACGACGATGTGTCGCGCTCAGGCTGGTCGGCACGTTCGTCGATAAATCATAGATGTCGTCGAGGATCGGCAGGAAGATTTTTGCCGATGGAATCACCCGCTCCGCAATTCGTTCGGACAATCCTGCCATGGCCTGATCCTCGCCGTGGACCAGGAAGATGCCTCTTTGAATGGGGCGGCGCGCAGCAATCCATCTGACCAGCTCTGAGCCGTCCGCATGTCCGGAATAGTCGTCGATCCGGCGAATCCGGGCCGCCACGTTGATATCCTCTCCTTGGATGCGAACGGCTTTCGCTCCTTCTTCGAGGAATCGTCCGAGCGTGCCGCGAGCCTGAAAACCGACCAGAAGCACCGTCGCGCGGCTATTCCATAGCCAATGTTTCAGATGGTGGCGGATCCGACCGGCATCGCACATTCCACTCGCTGCAATGATGATATGAAATCCGGAGAGCTTGGCGATCGATTTGCTTTCCTCCACCGTCTCGGTGAATCTGAGATGCGGCGAACTGAGCAAACGGGCGACGTCGATATTTGGGTCAAGACTTGCGGCATGGTTTCGGAAAACCTCCGTGGCACGGATCGCGAGAGGAGAATCTAGGAAGATCGGCGCGACAGGGATCTCTCCGCGCTCCATCAGGCCAACCAGATCGACGATCAATTCCTGCGTGCGTTCGACGGCGAAAGCAGGGATCAGTAAGGCGCCGTTTGCCTTGGCGGCGTCGTGAACTTCGGCTGCCAGGCGCTGTTGCCGGCCCTGATGTGTTGTTTCCGGGCGAACGCGGTCGCCGTAGGTTGATTCCGAAATCACATAATCGAATCCTGCCGGGGCAACGGGGTCGGGTTGCAGCAGTTTCGTATCGGGACCGAGATCGCCGGACATGAGCACCCGCAGGGGATGCTCAGGGGTGTTTTCATCGGCGAATTCCAGTTCGATCGAGGCGGATCCGAGAAGATGGCCGGCGTTCCAATAGCGGGCGCGGACGCCCGGAATGACATCGACCCACGTCTCGTATTCGACGGACCGGAATGACTGTAGCGATGCGACGGCGTCGGCCTGTGTATAGATCGGGCTGACTTCGGGCTTTCCGCGCTTCAGGTTGCGCCGGTTCAGGGCCGCGACCTCGGATTCCTGAATGCTCCCGGAATCCGGCAACATATATGAACACAGATCGATCGTTCCGCGCGTGGCGAATATCCGGCCGCGAAAACCTTCAAGCATCAGTTTTGGCAGTAGGCCGCTGTGGTCGATATGGGCGTGTGTCAGAAGGACGATATCGACATCAGCGGGACGAAATGGGAAGGCGGTGTAGTTCAACTCCTTGAGCGTCTTCTGCCCCTGGAAGAGCCCGCAATCGACCAGAAAGGTGCCCGCCGGAGTCTTGAAGCAATAGCAGGATCCCGTAACCGTGTGGGCCGCACCGCAGAATTGAAGAGTGACACTCATGGAAGGGCCTCAAGGGGGAGTTCAAATTGTTAACGACGGATCAAAACGGCCGGGGCGACTGGAATAACTGCGTCAGTGAGATGCGACATACTGCGACTCGATCGGACAGGATAAGTCCCTGTAAGTGTCATGCTCGTGCCGAGTTGGCTATTGACGCAGATCATGCACGTTATCATCAAGTGATGGGATTGGATGCGCACGGTTTTACGGATTGCCGCGCGCTGATGATGGCACGCAGCACAATCGCACGGAATAGTCATGGACGGTGAAGTTCTCAGCCGACTGACCGTGTCGCTGGCGATCGGGCTCCTGATCGGCCTGGAGCGCGGCTGGCAAACGCGGGATGCGGAAGACAATCGACGCGCCGCGGGGTTTCGCACCTTCGCGCTATCCGGATTGCTGGGCGGCGTAACCGGCCTTGTTTCCCTTCAAACCAGTGCGGCGATCATAGGCTGGATCTTTCTGGGATATGTCGGAGCGTTCACGGCCTTTCATTGGCTGGAAGCGCGGAGAGAAGGTGGCGCCAGCGTGACGTCGGTTGTCGCCGGAATGCTGACGTTTCTGCTTGGGACGCTGGCCGTCGTCGGGGATCTGCAACTGGCCATTACCAGCGCCGTCGGCGTGACAGTTCTTCTGGCGTTGCGCGAACCGCTGCACCGCTGGATCAGTTCACTGAGTTGGCAGGAAATCCGCGCCGTTCTGACTTTGCTCGCGATGTCGTTCCTGCTGCTGCCGTTGCTGCCGAACCGGCCGATTGATCCATGGAATGCGATCAATCCTCATCGGATATGGCTTCTCGCCATCATGATCGCGACGATTTCGTTTGCCGGCTACATAGCCATCAGGGCATTCGGCAATCGGCTTGGGGTCTTCATGGCGGCCAGTGCGGGAGGGCTGGCATCCTCGACCGTCACCACGCTCGCTTTGGCGCGGCTCGCTCGCGAGCATCCGTCCTCGTCGGGATTGTTGAGCGCGGGCATTCTGGTGGCCAGTGTCGTCATGATGCTGCGCACAGGTGCGATTGCGTTGGCGCTCAATGGTGCGTTTCTCGCGCCACTGATCCCTGCGCTGCTGACCGCCGCGGCAGTGCTGGGTATCGGAGCCGCTGCTCTCTGGATCAGAAACGTTCAACAGGAAACGCCCGACCTTCAGATCGGCAATCCGCTTGCAATCGGGACCGCGATCAAGCTCGCGGCGTTGCTTGCGGCGGTGATGCTGGCCGCGGAACTGGTGCGTCGCATGTTCGGCGAGGTTGGCGTTTTGGTGGTGGCTGCACTGTCCGGCGTCGCGGATGTCGACGCCGTGACGATTTCGATGGCCCGGATGGCGGGTGGCGATGTCGATTCGAATACGGCGGCCCGCGCCGTGATGGTCGCGATCGCGGTCAATACGATCTCTAAGACTATCATGGCCGGTTCCGTCGGCAACAGGAAAGTCGGGCTTTTCGTCGGCGGAATCAGTGCCGCCGCCCTGGCCGCAGGGCTGGCGGTCGCTGTCTAGTCTCTCGAACCGTTCGACAGTCGACAGATCCGGCGAAGGATATCGCCGCTCAGGCGTTCATGGTGCGCAGATGCTGTCGGTTCCGGAGGACGATCTGACGGGCTCCGGAAAAATCGAGGGTGCCTCGATCATGAAGTTCGGAGAGTGCCCGCGAGACCGTTTCGAGCGTAAGCCCGAGATAGTCTCCGATGTCGCGCCGGCACATCGGCAACGCCATCATCGCCGCAGCGGACAGGCGGCGATCCATTTCCAGCAGGAAGGCTGCGACCCGTTCCATGGCGGTTTTGCGTCCAAGCAAAAGCATATGGTTTTCCGCGTGCTGAAGATCGCCAGCCGTCATCCGCCACAGACTGCGGGCGACTTCGACATCGATTGTCGCCGCATGCTCGAGGCTGCTGCGCTTCACAAGGCGGACAGTCGTGTCGATGATGGCCTCCGCCGTCAACCGGTGGGTTGGACTCGCCTCAAGGCCGAACACGTCCCCCGGCAGATGAAACGCGCCGATCTGACGGCGTCCGTCCGAAAGCAGCTTGTGGGTGCGAACGGCGCCGCGAACGATCTGATAGACGAATTCCGCAGGTTCGTCCTCGCCGTAGATTTCCTCTTCCTTGCTGTAGCTGAATTCTGTCGCAACAAGGCTGGCGCGGCCTACGATAATCCCAAACGTGTCTCCTATGTTGGTGTGAGGCTTGCCGTCGTGGGGTACCTTGTAGGGACTGACTGACTGCGTAAACATGCGCCGTCTCCATTGTTGGGGTGACGGTTTGTAAGATGGTTTGCCATTCGGAGGTATTCCGGCCGATCTCCTAAGTAGAATCCCGGAGGTGACTTTGGGTAGGGGCGGCGGAAGACTTGTTGTTTGGTTCCGCGAACCTCTGAGGTCGGACTAGTGGCGAGAAACGACGTCTTGAATGCGGCTTACTAGACTCTCTTCGAGATGAGGCTTGAAGAGAACATCGTCTATGCCAGCGGTGGCGGCTTTCTCCGCCATATGCTGGTCAGGATAGCCGGTAATGAGAATGATCGGCGTCACGATATTCTGCCGGCGCAGACGAATCGCCACATCGAGGCCGTCCATGTGAGGCATCTTGTAATCGATCACCAGGCAATCAACATCGTCAGGATCGATGCACGTCAGCAGTGCTACGGCAGCGCCGAACGTGCGCACCGTGAAGCCGTGGGCTTCGAGAAGAAACTGCAACGACTGAAGCACGTCAGGATCGTCGTCGAGAATACAGATTTTGTGTTTTGGAACTGTCGGGTCTATCATCTGATGCCACAAATCAGCACGGTTGATTTATAGCGATACGACCCTGGGCAAATGATGATATTGATCTGACTCAATCGTTTAAAAGGCCGGCGCGAAGCGCAAGCCGGATCAACTCGGACAAGTTATGCGCCTGCATTTTGGTCATGACGTTGGCGCGGTAGACCTCGATCGTTCGGGGGCTGATGTTGTGCTCGCGGGCGATCATCTTGTTGGATAATCCTGCGACGAGGCCATCCATGACCTGGCGTTCGCGTGGGCTGAGACTTGCGATCCTGGATGCAATATCGAGTGAGACTGCATCGGTTTTCAGATGATCCTGGCTCTGTTGAAGGGCGGCTTCGATTGTTCCAATCAGCCGGTCATCTTCAAACGGCTTCTCGACAAAATCCAGCGCCCCCAGTTTGATTGCTTCAACCGCAAGCGGGATGTCTCCGTGTCCTGTCATGATGATGACGGGCAGGGTCGAGGCATTGGCCTTAAGGCGCCGAAGCAAATCGATTCCGTCGATCCCGGGCATACGAACGTCCGAAACTACGCAGCCAAAGCGAAGGCCGGCGCGTGCATCGAGGAAGTCGGCGGCATTTTCAAACAGCTTGACGTCGAAGCCTGCCGAGTCCAGCAAGAACGCGAGCGAATCCCGCATCGCGGAATCGTCGTCGATAATGTAGACGTTTCCCTTAGGCGACATCTGATAAGTCCTCGGTCGGCGCGATCGGCAAGGTCAGTCGGAAAGTGGCGCCGCCGGAACCGTTCGTTTCGGCCCACATGCGTCCGCCGTGAGCTTCCACGATCGATCGGCTAATCGAAAGCCCCACTCCCATGCCGTTCTCCTTTGTAGTGAAGAACGTCGAAAACAGACTTGCGAGAGCGGTCTCGCTGAACCCGTGGCCAGTATCCGAGATCGACAACTCGACCATATCGTCCGATGTTTTTGTGCTTGTAGCGGTTAACTCCCGTTTTGGCGACTCAGCCATCGCCTCCAATGCATTTCGAAAGAGATTGACCAGAACCTGTTGAATCTGTACGCGATCGGCGAGAACGCGGTCGCATTCCGAATCCAGCTCGAGTTTCAGGAGGACATTCTGCTCGCGGGCACCAGTGAGACCAAGAGCGCCAGCTTCTTCAATCAGCTTCGCTAAGCTTTCGACACGCTTCTCGGATTCCCGCCGGGAGACGAATTCGCGTAGCCGCCGAATGATCTGACCGGCACGGATAGCTTGATCAGCGGCGCGGTCCAGCGCTGTTTCGATCTTCGCGATGTTCAGGTCAGCGTTCGCTGCCAAAAGGCGACGCGATCCTTTCATATAATTGCTGATCGCAGCAAGGGGTTGGTTCAACTCATGTGCAAGAGCTGATGCCATTTCGCCCATCGCGCTCAAACGCGACATGTGGATCAACTCGGATTGTAACTCTTGAAGTTTTGCCTGGGTTTGCTGATGCTCGGTGAGGTCGCGAACAAATCCCGTGAAATGCAGTTTGCCAGCGGACAACATCTCACCGACGGATAGGTGCATCGGAAAAGTGGCTCCATTCCGACGTTTCCCGGTCACGATCCGCCCGATGCCGATAATGTGGCGTTCGCCAGTGGATTGGTAGCGCGTCAGATAGCCATCATGCCGACTACTGTCCGGTTCAGGCATCAAAATGCTGACATTCTGACCAATCGCTTCGGATTCAGAGTAGCCAAATAGGCGGCTCGCAGCCAGGCTGAAATGTTGCATGATCCCATGGTCGTCGATGACGATCATGGCGTCCGGAATCGTCTCCAGGATCAAGCGGAGGTGTTCCTCACGCGCGCGCAAAGCCACTTCGAGGCGCTTCTGGTCATCGATATCCAATACGACGCCGCTCAGGCGGCGGGGCGCGCCGTTCCTGTCGGTAACGATACCGCCCCGAGCCCGAACCCAATGACTCCGTTCCGGCGTTTCTTGAATCCGGTACTGGATGTCCAGCTTACACCCGGTTGTGATTGAGCGCTGAATGGCTTGGTCTGCCCGGATTCGGTCCTCGGGCTGAAGCAGGGAAAGAAAGAGCTCATAGCTGACCGGATCGGTTTGGGATACGCGAAAGAGTCGGCGCGTTGCGCTGGACCAAAACAACGCGCGCGTATCGAGATCGAGATCCCACATGCCGATACCGGACTCGTCGATTCCGCGCTGCAAGTGCTCGTCACGGAGTAGAATTCGGAAAGATGGCGGCTCGTCACTCAACACGCTTCATGTCCTGGCGCGATTATCCGGCAATTCCGGAGCAATTCCGGGAGCCGCTATTCGTAGGAAACAGGCAAGCCTGCCACAAAAGATAGGGGCTTTGCCTGGCTAGAAAAACTCCATAAATATTATATACCTCCATGGTCTTATCGGCCAACCGGGGTCCGAAAGGGAGTTGCCTTCCCCATCCTGAGGGCGGGAATTGCTCATGCATCGGTATGTTCACGAGGAAAATATTCTCTTATACCGCAAGCTGCTCGCGGAGACGACCGATGAGGAAAAGCGAAAGATCATCTTGAAACTTCTGGCAGAGGAGGAGGTAAAAGAATTGCCAGCCTCCTCGCCGGAAAAGAAATGAGCTTGATGATTATTTCGGCCGAGCCGCTGGACGGAGATAGCGGCCGGTCGATCAGCGAATCGTCAGATGATCTTCAACAAAGGCAACGCCGGGTGCGGACCAAGCGGCGTTCTCGACAGCGCGCCGCTCATCCCAGTTGTCAACTTTGCCATCCAGGATGACTTTGTTGCCGTTCTGCACTGAGACGCGGATCGCGTTGGCTTCCACTTCCGCATGGCGCTTGAGTGCAAGTTCGATCTTTGTCTTGATATTTGATGCCTCTAAGTGCGGCTTGATCGTGATGCTGTTCGTCACGCCATTCACCCCGGATAGCTTACGAACGTCGTCCTCTGCCGCGGTCTTCTCGTAGAACCAATTGACGACGCCACTCAGCGTGATCCAGCCATCCTGAACAAGCACGTCGATGGTTTCGGGGACGAGAACAT
>Ga0209952_1003267_pt1 | contig 11413 bp, 10 predicted proteins | sample ThiBiot_750_biof_2_FD_183951 | JGI IMG/M metagenome (GOLD analysis project Ga0209952, IMG submission 183951) | Wastewater bioreactor microbial communities from Cape Town, South Africa - Thiocy_cont_750_biof (SPAdes) | ecosystem: Engineered > Bioreactor > Thiocyanate-remediating >...
ACATACTGTCAATGCACAGCGTCGTTTACACGAACTTAAAAGTCGTTTGTATGTTAGATTAACAAATAAATGTCTCATTGATTTCGTATTTTTATTTATCATCTAGTCAAAATTCAATAAATTTCGGTGAAATGCAAAGACAAAGCTGGTCATTAACAAACGAAGGTGATGCGATCGAAGATTCACGAAATAATGATGACGATGATGATGATGTGCAAAATGGAAATAATACATTCTATGTTCGTAATGTGAATTTAAAAGTTGAAGATGATGACGATGATGTTAATTATCAACAATCGACATTGAAAGCCGAACAAACACAGAAAACAGCTCGACAGACAATCTCAGAACGAAAACAAAATCAAGCCGATCTTCGAGCTCAAACATTGATGTAGAATTTACAATTGACAAAAGAAAAACACAAGAAAATACTTGTTTATTCTTTGTTTAGACAAGCAACTCGATCGAATATACACGAGTCTGCACAACATCGACAACTTATGCGTGAAAGCGTAATGGGCGGAAGTGTAAGCTTATTAAATTCATACGCTCAATAAAATCATTGAATTATTCTAGTTGAAACAACCGTGGCCATCTTCTCACAATACTCAAATTAAAGAACAAACACAACCAAAATTATCACGAACAATTAACGCACGCCCTCAGTGTAAGTTGACATTGAAAATAAAATGTCAAATGTGACGTTTCAAGATGCAAATCAATTTTCAAACGACGAAACATTTACTGTTCGTCAATCGAAAACAGTTCGAAATTTTAATGATGATCGTCCAATAACACCAATGCGTACGACATATCGGCAAATAGCCGATCGATTCGGCGATGAAGACGGTCTACCAACAGATCCCAATCTAACGAATCAATACTATGCAGCTTATGATGATTTCGAGAAAGAAGATGATCAAAGTCCGACACGTGATAAACTCGAAAAAGAAGTTCACGATCAAGTCTGCCGAAGTTTCAGTGATCATGATGGATCGTTTCGAAATTCACGAGCGATGTCAGCATCGACACGTTCCACAACAATTAATTCACTTAGTCGAACAATTGATCCACATAAACCAACAAATCCTGTTCGACAATCACAATATGTCCCAGCATCACAAACGGTGATTTCCAATGCAAGAAGAGCTCGACATGCAGCTAAATCAGCTGCTGATGAGAATACTATTATACTAAAAGATAATCCAAATACTGATGCATTTGGACCAATGGCAAAAAATCGAAAAATTACTTCATTGCGAACGTGAGAGCAAGACAGTTTTTTGTAAACGAGATGAATTTAATTAGCTTAGCTTCGATTTCTTTAGGACAGCAATAAAAAGCTTAGGTGAATCAACATTTGAAAAAGTTCATGATTATCTAGTTCAACAACGTAAACTTCAACGTACTGATCCAACATTAGAAGATAGCACAATAACTCAAGGTCTTAAATCATTAGTTCCAAAACTAAGTGATGGTTTTCTTGTTGATCAACTTGTATTTCTCGAGTTATTTTCTTAAAAATTCTTTCATTTGTTTAACAAAATCTGTGCATATGTATATCTCATTTTGTTGTTTTTTCTCGTCGAATAGTCAAAACCAAAATCCAGACAATATTCCTATTCATCGATCCAATCACAAAATACAAACTAGAAAACTATCTTGTGTTATTGATACGTATTTGTTTTCTTTTCTTTTTCTCGTCTGTATCGGTAGACTCATCTTAGTAATAAAAGACAAATTTTTACGAAACAAAATTGGATTAATCAATGGCTCGATGACATTATTTATGATCGACAAACATTATAAAGTCATCTGATATTCTGCTTATTGTAACGCAACGAATAACTGTCATTTCACAAATCTATCGCTACAAATCATTCGGTTGTTATTGCCATTGTCAATCACAGGTATTAAGGCTTGCGCCGATGCTAATCAAATAAGAATAATCTAACAATGACAATCACACGCAAATATAAAATGTTCTTATTCAATAAGAAACTCAAGAAAAAAAAACACTCAATATATATTTACATCATGAATTGTTTTGCTAGTGTAAATCTAATTAAAAGTATAAAATTGCTGATATAAATTATGATAACTTAATATATGTACGGAAATGTCAGTGAATACATAAGAAAATAGTGTCAAAATCGAGTTTCTTTCTTTCTTTTTATTATTTTGTTTTGATTTCTTAAATAAAATAACTCAACTTCCGGTGGAATGCACATGTGGATCTATGAAATTCTATAGATACTTCATCAGTCAATACGAATAAAAAAGAACAAGAGAAAAGAAGGAAAAAAAGAAGGAGAAAGCGAAGAAGAAGAAAGAACGAGAGACAACGATACACATATACGCTTGATAACAAACGGTTGTCATTTCTTTTCCTTGCTTTCATTTTCCTTCTTTTCAACGACCTTCGAGCAATCATCATCATCACCATCATCAAACAAAGAAAAAAGATTGAATTAAATTAATTCAATTCGACTGATATGAATCAGTTCAACAATGACACAATTTTCTCTTCTTCAACAACAACAAAACGAATCTCGGAAAAATATATTAAAAATCAACCATTCGATTCATGGTATATCGGCGGTTTACTATTTATGTTAACCGTTATTTTGGTGCTTCTCTATGCCAATTTCTATCGTGAAAATGCTTTTCAAATTCTCTGGCAAAGATTTTTGTTGAAATTAAATATTCGTCCATCAACAGCATCAACAACTTCATCGTCGTTGTCAAAACCTGCCATCGATGAACTCTTGATTTGATTATTTAACAAAAGAAGAGAAAAAGAAAATTAATCGAGGTTAGTTGCGATAGTTCTTGTTTATGTGCATATATGTCAATGTGTGATATATAATCATTCTTCATGCACGACACTTGCTTTCAAAGCAAATTACTTGAATCTTTCGAGACAAGAAAAACAAGAGCTATTATACTCGTTGTTGTTGTTGTTTAAATCTCTCATATGGGCGGATTCTATTATGAAGATAAGAAAAGTCTATCAATGAATATTTGACGAATATAACGATCCATTTTTTATGATTCTGAGTGTTTCTTTATCAATAAAAACTTCACGAATCTCAAGAGACACATTGACAAGTTGAATTTAGTCAGAAAATTGCCTCTTTTATTTCTTCACTTCCTGTTCGATCTATTCATTACTAATGAACATTGCAGCTGTTACTAGTTGCACATTTTATGCTTCTTTTTTCCTTTGTTTTATATTTCAATGTTGCGAAAATCATTCATAAATAAAAAAAAAGGATCTTAATGATGTTTTCGACGTGCTATGTACTTAGACCGGGAACATCAACCTATAAATAAATCATTATAAATATGCACTTGTTATGCTCATAGTATTGATTATTTATCTAGCATTTTCATTAAAAAGCTTATGTTAGCATTTAATCTAGTAACAAACAAATATAACCATCAGAGATCGTCTAATCTGTACTTTTCTTTCTTCTTGAAAACAATAGATCATGAAATATCTAATCACACATGCAAAATGAATAAATCATCAGCTCGACGTTTTGCTCTATCTATCGAAGGAGAATTTATCCGAATTTTGATAAATAACTATTGGTTCTATGTTAGAAAAGATCGTACATATATCTATTTATTGGATATGTAAAGAAAGACAGACAAACAGTCAAGAGTACGTACGTACATATTCGTTCTGTAGATATTTCTCTCAGAAAAGGCACACGCACCCTTGGTAATTCTCTGCTGATATCACAGTGTCGTATACAATCGATTATTTAGAAGAAAAGGAGGAAAAAAAGTAAATAACTATCTGCCGGAAATAGATCTCGTGCTTCAACGATAGTGGATTATATTGTCATTTTTTATTTCAATGGATCCAAAATGTTCTGTTTGTGAAAAAACTGCGTATGCAACCGAGAGGATTATGGTTAATGGTAAAGCCTATCATAAACCATGTTTTCGTTGTACACATTGCAAATCTGTTCTAAAGTAATTCTTATTGTTGTTCATTCACTCTTCAATTGTCGTTTTTTTTTACAGACCGGGTAATTTTACAGCAAATGATGGTAAAATCTACTGTAAAACTCATTACATGCAATTATTTAAAGTTAAAGGAAATTATAAATCAGGTTTTGCTGGTGAAACACATCATTTAAGTGACACTTCAAATACGACGGCTGGTGCTAACGATCAATCGAATCTTCAATCGGAATAATCAATAAAAATATCAATTTTATTTATTTTCTCTTTTCTTTCTGTTCGTTTAAAGACAAAGCATAAGAACAAATACTCACTGAATGAATTTTTTTTTTGACATTTAATTTCGAAAATAAATTGAATTAATCATTAATATCTTTACATAAGATAAAGTTCTCATCGAAATGAAGTTAATTGAAGATGACATGACAGCATGACGATAGATTTTGTTTTGTTTTTTAATCGTTCGCTTATTTTCGAAAGATTTTCTCGTGAGAGAAAAACTTTCATTTGTAAATAGTATTAGATTTTCTTTCTGAAATAATCATAAAAAGTATCGAATCTCATTTGTCACATGTTCGTAATCGGATCTGCTCAGGTTTATAATCGTGTTTTGCGAACATTTTTTGTTCTAATCCAATGCACGTGAACGATTCATCTTCACGACAGTTTTGAACGACATCTCTCTCGTCACACAGTAACATTTGTTCAGATAGAACGACCAATCGTTATTGATTTATTGAATCACAACTAACTGTCATCCTTCTTCTTTTTCTCCTTTTTTTTCTATTTAAAAAAAGCACGCACGAAGTTCACTCCCTTCGGACACCGATTACAGATCATTTTGTTTTTTTTTCGCCTCTAGGACACTTCAGTTGCAATTTTTTTCTTTGCTCGATAATTTAGCGATCGAAAAAAAAGTGTATGACAATTTTTCGTTATTTTATTCACGTTTTGGTCTTAATACTTAAGATTGAAATGTTTACTCAACTGATAGTTAAGCATTTGGCCGATCAATTTATTAATAACAGTTTTTTCTCTTTCTCTTTCGGTTCGCTTTTTTTTCTCCGTTACTTTAGATTTCTTAACTAACCAAACAACTCGATCGTCAAAGAGATTTTGCACGTAGTTTATTTACATAAACTTCATCGATGTGTCTATGAAAAACGACTGAATTAACGCACATAATTTTCGAGTTAAAGATTTTGTTGTTATACTTCTTTTTTCATTCTGTTTCTTTTTTCAATGTAAATTGAATAGATATAAGCAATTATGGCCACGGCAGTACTGACGGATGAACGATTTCGAATTGTTGGTGATATAATAATTAAAAAGAAAACAGCACCATCATCAACTGCAACACTCGCACGAACATCTGCATTTGCCAAAGGAAAGAGACTTGATATTTCATATGGAAGTAAAAAAACAGCTAATTTCGATAATATATCAATTATCCAAGCACGACAACCATTAACACCTGAATCGCCATATTTTGTTGTTGAGATTAATAAATGCGGTAAGTGAAATGTAACAAAATCTATGCATAGATCATTCATGATTTCGATTTTCTAGATCCTAATGCAGTTGTTGCTATTGGCCTGGCACCCATCGATATTGTTGATGCTCATACAGGTCAATATAATAACTCTCTTGGCTATCATAATAACACGGGACGAGTTTATACATCGTGGAAAGTACATGCGAATACGCTTGGTCTTCAATATGGCAAAGGTAAATTCAATTAAGAAAAAAAAAGAATTCGAATTTATGTTTTTCTCTAGGAAATACTGTTGCACTTTATTTGACATATTTTGGTGAACACATATCAACAGCTCTGTTTTATTATGATAATTTTCCCGTTGCAACAAGGTACTGACAAATGAAAGAACAATATGATAATTTGAATTGAATCTTTTAGATATCATTTCGAAGCAAATAAAGAACGTTTTCTTCCAACAATAACGTTTACTGGTGGTCGTGTTGATATTTCAGTTCTATGGCCTGAAGCTGTCGAACAATTGCCAGCTATTTCTGACGTATGCATTCAATTAATTTTGTTTTTAAGTTGAAGAAATTTTTCAATATAGATTCCAATTTCTCAATGGATACGTGCGCCAATGTGTACGTACAATACTCAATCGGGTCTTTTTGAAAATCGTTCGAAATTAGAAGATCTACCGGTTCAATCACCGATTCCATTAAGCAAAACATTTCGTTATTTCGTTGTTACACAACATGAAGTTTCGCACGGAGAAGGCAAAGGTGCCAGTGTTGGCTTAGCTACATGTTCTCCTTTAAAGCCGACGCCAACATGTGCGTTAATGAAAGATTATTATACATGGTTTGCTAAGATGAAAAGTAAGACGACGATGAGTAAATTTCATGAGATTTCCAAATGTTTCATTTTGTTAATAGTGAAAGTTGGAAATACAATCGGTTGGGGTATTTTCTATGACACCGATTGTGAAGATGATCGAGCCGAACAACTGTGTCTTGTTTTCGTTGTGTTTAATAAAGTGATTGTCGACGTTCTTTTTGTTCTTCAGCCCGAAGGTGGCTTTGTTCCGATCGTTTTACTTCAACCATATGGTAATGAAAGAAAAATGGAATTTATTTTTAAACAAATTGTTCATCTCTTCTAGCAACGAAAGTATCAATTGAAAAGAGACAAAATCTATCGGCTGATGAGGCAATAAAACTTCAAGGATTTTACAAGCAAATGCTCGGACCAGCGAGAGAAATCTACGAGAAAGATCGATTCGAACGAGGTATTGCAAATAATTGATTTCTATCAACAAAAAAACGAAAACTTTTGTTTTTAAGAATTACCTGACAATCTTTTCCGTAAAAGTGATCAAGTTATTTTAAATGTCGACGAACATTTATGTCGTGTATCCGTTCCGAAAACTGAAACAACGATTCATTACATTCAATTTCGAAAACCTCTCACATCCGAACGACGTTTTTTCTTCGTTGAACTCGAACATATCAGTACGATGAACCGAATTTTCATTCGAACAAAAAACATTCGATCTTTTATTTAGCTGATCAATGCGAAATCAATGTTGGCATTGCTTCATCGAAATTCGAATTGAATGTTGCGCCTGGTCTAAGCAAAGATTCAGTTGGTTACAATAGTCGTACGGGAAAATTATATTCAAATCGAAAGGATATCGGAAATATGCGTGGACATCGATGTAAAAAAGGCGATACAATTGGTGTCGAAGTCGAAGTGTTCGAAAAAGAAATGAGCGTCGTTTTATTCAGTAAAAATTTTCGTCCGATTGGCACACGTTACATGACATTACGTGATCATTCACAATATTTTCCGACAATTCTAATTGAGAATAATGGCGATCCCGTTGAATTATTAGTCTATTGGCAAACACGAGTCTCTGTTCCGTCGCATTATAGTGTGGTTCGTTGTGTGCCTTTGTTTTTTTATCGAAGATAATTTCAATTATTATGATTATTTTAGAGAAATCCTGAAGATTGGTGTTTACCTGAAGGGGAACTAAAGTTGATCTCAAAGACAAATCATTCATTCTACCACCACATATCGATCATTCACTATGTTTACAAGCACCATATAGTTTACATAAAAGTATAAATACGATTCGATTTATCATCATAATATCTATTCAATATTTTAGAATATAATCATTTTGAGCTGATTCTTTCGGATAGATTTAGTGATAGTGAACCACCGCCAGGTAGTTTTTTCCTCTTTGAAACGAAATAAAACATGTAAATTGACTATTGATGTTCGTAGCTATTGCTTTGTGTACGGCAGCACCACTTGATCCAACGCCTGAATCTCAATTCAAACAGGATTATCTACGTTTCTGGCCAACAGGCGAAGGTAAATAATTTTGTTGAAGAAAAACTCATAGCTATCGTTTTTCTGATATTTCAGCTGCTAAATATTTAAAACAAGGTGATAAAATCGGTTGGGGTATTCTATTTCCAACGGATGAAGACGACATCACCGGCAAAAACAAAGAAAAACTAATGATCTGCTATTTAACTGTCAATCGTACAGTTGGCTATGTTCGAGTTCTCTATCAACCGGTTGGTGGTTTCTATCCAGTTGTTATTGCGCCACCAAATGGTAATAGAAAATTGAAAAACAAACGAATTTCATTGTTCTGCTTTGTTTGTTTGTTTTTATTATCTAAAGTGAATCGTATCAAGATGGATTTTTCTGCTACACGAATATCAACACAAGATTTTACTCCCGAACAAATTCAAAACATTCTCGCTGATGCTAAAAAACAAATCGAAGAAGAACAACGACCTATTATAAGTACGAAATAAACGATAGCAATAATAAAAATAAATCATTCACAATTATATCTCGTATTTTCTTCTTTATAATCGATTTCATTTTCATTATTTAGAATAAGAAAAAAGAAAGAAAGACTTTCTCGTGAGTAACACATCTATCTGTGTATATTTATCACATTGTACTGTGTGCAATTCTATTCGTTCAATGTTCCTTTCCCTACGCCATCATTTACTTGTGCGTATAGCTACGCTCTCTCGCTCTCATTCTGTAGAAGTATTTGCATGTTCAGTATCGATATCTGTTGTTGTTTTTTTTTCATATTTCAACGAATTTAAACGATGAAAATATTTCTTTTTGTTTTTCTCTTCTTTTCAGCTCCTGATGTCTATGCCGAAAAAAGGAACAGTATAATGCCAAACACCAATCTTTACAATAATCAATTTCATCTTCAAAATACTTCAATCGATAAGAACACAACAGCTATGTATGATAATTACTACTATGATCCGAATGCTCCAACAACGAAATCTACCGCGTGTAACATTCTTTGAGTATGATGTTTCTTTCTTGTTTTCTTTTCTGTTCGTTTGTTTGTGGTCAGATTCATCTATTGAATTCCATTTTTATCTCCGTTGTGACAAACTAATTGAATCTCTCTAGTTATTGCGCTCTCATTCTTCTCTTTTATCTAATATTCTCATGAACGAAAATATTATTTTTCTCCTTCTTCATTTCGTTTCGTATGTCTGTCTATTTGTTTGTTTGTTCGTAAAATGAATATACACATATAGTTCATCTATTTGGTTAATGCATTGAATAAAAATTAAGAAAATATTTCTCGTTGGTTCAACTCAGATTGTTTCCTGATCCTGATCGGTATTTGAATTTTATTCCCTCGACTGTAAGGAGGGTCATATGAAAAAAATTAAATGAGTTTGTTGGTTTGTTTGTGCCGGGTCAAAAAAACATTTAGCCTTACTTTTATGAAGTTTGACCAAAGGTAATCGGCCATGGGGAATCTGAATCTGAAGTCAAAAGTCAAAAATTTTGAAATCGATTTTCTCGGTCAAGGGATGGACTTTTGAAGGAAATAGCGATATTTTATAAAGTTTGACCGAAGGAAATCGATCATGAGGAATCCGAATCTGCTGTCAGAATTGAAAAATGTAGAAATATGATTTCTGTGTCGGAACACAGGCTTTCTTTGCGGAAAATTTGAGTTAATTAATGAGATTATCAACAGTTGTCAATTTTGTGGTACTGAGAGCTAAACGATGTTAAGGATTTCATGAAGTTTGTCAACAACCCAAGTCAACCACAAAAAACATCGGTTTTAGAAACTCGTAATAGATCACAAATGATAGTTCGAACTAACTCGTACTCTAGATAATTGAGATAGGAGAGTCTCAATTAATAAGTAGATATTCAAAATTTTCAATTGAGCATTTTCGACTAAAAATTGGGTATGTTTTAAAACTGACGATTTTTCAAAATTTTGAACTGCGTATTGATCATTAGAAGGTTCATATTTTGAAAAAATGTAAATTTTTCATATGGTGTGATTATGTTACATCAGATATGACGTTTCCGACTCTATTGCTGTATTTAGAAAACTATAAAGTAGTCCTTCTCAGATATCTATAATCATCTAGACCTGGTTATTCGATAACTACCTATGCTTGAGTCGAGAAAATGTGGCAGCTCGAGTCGGAAGTGGCGGACCGTAGGGACGCCGACTACCGACGAGGTGCTGCCCATATATGATGTATGATGAAACTTTATCATTCTTATACGTATAGTCCATGATTTTTAATTGAAAGTTTTATATGCGCTCACACTAACACATTCAGTCGAGGGCCAAGTGAATCGACTCTCGATGAACGTTACTTGTCAACTAATGATGTTGTCGGTTTGTAATTTTCAGATGACAAGATTGCATCAAGACAAATATTGCCGTTCTCATCAATATTTGGATGATAGATGCGTGCAATAAAACGTACTTCAGGAGGTTTGAATGGATATCCATCTATAAGCGTTATTTCAAGTTGAAATCCAGCTTGCTTAAAGATTTCTGATTGTGGTAAAACTCGTCCAAGAATAATATTCGATGAGGATGAGGGTGAGCAAAGAAAGCAGCAAAAACATTTTATAAGTATGCATCTTTGAAAATCTAAAAGTATAATATTAATTATTGAGTAAAAGTAAATAAGCAATACAAAAAAATTCTATTGTCGCATGGAAACTCCCACTTTATAAGTAATTGGATCGATAGAAGTATGTTGATTTCGACATTCCTCGCTTGTCAAATCTATTGACCATCCACTGTAGTGCCGTACAACAAGAGGACTTGCAATACGCGATTTTTTTATGTAACTCTTCAAATCGATATAGGATGTTGGTAACAAATTTAAGTCTTCATCAATGAGCCATGGATCGCCTTGACGAGGATATTGACGATGTTTTTGTCGATTTATATTGATCGCATTAAATTGAATACTATGTCCATAAAGACATAAAGATCGATAAACAAGGATTGCTTGACTTGTCCACCATGTACGATTGTCATATCGACTACAGTATGGTAGAACGAATGCAAGTGCATCTCGATGAAAAGCATTAAACATCGCATCAATACGAGAAACAATTTGAAAAAGCAGACCATTGAAAATAATTGGTATGCTCATTCCACCAATAGAACCAATAGCTGGAGAAATAGTTAACAGAAAAGTGTCCATAAGTATGAAACATTGATGAACTCGAACATTATTATTATTATCTAAAATTTTTTGCATGTGGATAAAGGATCGAAATAGATTTGCAATAACAGTTCCATCACCAATCACTGACTTACTGTTTAATAATTTATTTGCCAATGGACAATCAAATTGAATATCATCGTCACCAAAATTAAAATATGCCCAGCGCCATCCCTGTTTACGCTCTTCAATCAATGCTTGTTCATATATAAAATATTTCTTGCAGTTGTCCATGTTGTTTTACGAGGTAATTTGAATTGCTTTTCATTAATTATAAATACTCGAGGTTGTATACTTATGAGATCAGTAGATGGTTGTAGACTGATAAATAAACGACTACTTAAATTTTTCCGTAACCATACACTTGTATAAATAGTAGAAAGTGTCGAAAATT
>Ga0209952_1003271_pt1 | contig 11409 bp, 10 predicted proteins | sample ThiBiot_750_biof_2_FD_183951 | JGI IMG/M metagenome (GOLD analysis project Ga0209952, IMG submission 183951) | Wastewater bioreactor microbial communities from Cape Town, South Africa - Thiocy_cont_750_biof (SPAdes) | ecosystem: Engineered > Bioreactor > Thiocyanate-remediating >...
TCGCTCAATAATGTCAATAAATCCAAGATATCCGAAGCAAGAGATAAGTAGACAAGCAATAATTGTGACAATGCACTATGTGATATATCACCTTTGGGCAAAATCCATCGACCGAGAATAATAATAAACATAAACGAGATTTCGAAAATCATAAATTCCTCCAAGCCTAAATCTTCGAACTAAATAATAAAAAAAAACGTTTTTTCCTTTGTATTTGTGTGTGAGTGTGTGTGTGTTGAGAGTGATTGAGAGAGAAAAAAAATGTTCATGCACAAGTCAATAAGCATGCTAAATCAATTGTGCATTAGTGATTGACTGCTTTGATCGTAGATGTTTCGATGTCATTGACGTATCATCGATATCGGCTGTCTCGTCTGCATCTATATGTTCCGAGCAAATCGACCATAGGCGATACATTTGCAGAAAAAGAATAAATAGATTTTTGCATGTAAAAAATATTGTCGTGTAAGATTGAACTTTAAAATGAACGACAGCTACGACTCGAAGAACAAAAAATGGCAAATCTTGCATGAGAATCGTAATGAATATTGATGGCAATTCACTTCCGCAAAGATTTTGACAAATTGCATTCACGCCTGATATTTTGATTTCTTCGTGTACAGGAATTTTTAAATCTTGATTTAATGGATCGGGTTCAGCACGAAAATTTCGTCCTCGTGTCGCAACGAGATTTAAACTAAACTGAAATGTTGACCAAGAAAAAACGGCTAGAATCGAATAGACCATAGCTGAATTAATAATAACTTGATCCTCTTGAAATATCGATAATAAATCAATCATATCCGATGCTAACGAGAGATAAACAAGTAATAATTGAGATAGAGCTGAACGAGTTATTTTTCCTTTCGGTAATAACCAACGACCGATAATAATTATCATTAAAAATGTAACTTCAATTGCAACGACCCAATCATCAGTCGAGAGAGCCAATAATTTCTAAACATGCACATGCAAATCAATCTCAGAAAGCAAAATTCATCTATAACTAATCCCAAGGCAATTCGAGCAAAAAGAAGAAACAATTCTTTTGTCCTATCATGCCTAAAATACCGTTTTTTTGGCAACATTCTAGAGAAGATTATTTTGTTTTTTTCTTGTTCAAACACAAAGTTACAATAATAACATTGAAACTAACCGCTTTATCATTGAGATAGGCTGGCGAGTTAATGCCTTGTTGAAGCAAAGAAACTAATTCAGCGCCTTCAGTTTCATTCACTGATCCAATGCCGAGTTTGTCATTAATACGATTGATTTCCAAAAACCATATCGGTGGAATCATTGTACAAATATAAAGAAAAAAACATGGCGAAAACCTTCGAAAAAAACGCACAAAGATTTTTTTTTCATTTCAATTCAAATCATTCGTCTACCATTTCGGTTCTCTTCCTACAAATAAACTAAAATCTTCAACAGAAACACAAATTTCTCGAACAAACCTTTTCGTTTAATAATAGTTACAATCAATTCAATAATCAAGAAATTAACTCCGCACATATTCAATAAATACCAATAATCGCCTTTGATGAAAACAACTCGACTTATTGCAATTGTTGCATGTAGAGCAAAAATAGCTCGCATAATGGTCGCTTTTAAAATATCTAATGAATGGCAAATCCATCGGCCACATCGTCGAAGTGCATCTTCGGTTTTCGACATACCAACTTTCTGTTTTCTTTTTATTTGTCGACAAGATAAATAAAACACAAACTCGCCCGTGTGGAAACGTCAATATACAAACGTCAGAAAGAAAGAGATTAATAATAATATATAGGGACCACAAACCGATCTCTTTTGTCTCTTAGAACAACAAAACGAAGGAGAGAAGGAGAGAGAGAGAGAAGGCCTAATTACTTCGAGTGTCAAATAGTATGCAAAGAGAATAAGGGAAAAACTAATAATTCAAACAGGAATCGATTATTGGTTTTTGCCATTGGGCGATTTCATTGCTCAATAGACAAAATGTAAAAGCATTCGACTTCAAATCCCGAATGGCAACCAGGAGAAAATCTTCGTTTTTCTTTTTAATATGCATAATAAATGAGTTTTGGTCAATAACAAAATACGAACTGTGTTTGTCATGTTCTGGAAAACGATCAAACAACGACAGTTTTTTTTATTATTTTCTATTCTGTTACATTGAGAAAAAGAGAAAAAATTTTTTTTCTATATTGTGTGATTGACAATCAATTATGATAACAGATCGACATTCTCTTCTATGTATCTATGAAAATGACACAAAAAAAACGATATAGAGGACAAAAAATTAATGTGCGTTCTTTTTTTTTCAAAGACGATGTTGGGAATTTCGATGGACACTTCGTTGTTTACTCGTTCGAAATTGATTCGACGATGGCGAACGATAATTCGACTGACGTAAAGTATATTTGGTACTATTTAAGCTAAAACGTGATTCGGTCAATGAACCACGACCACCGTCGCCTGTAAGTCCACCGGATGATGAATGTGCCAAATGTTTCCACCCGCAATTTTGTCTATTAGAGACAAAAAATTAAATAAACAGAGAATAAATAAAAGAAAACGTTCGCCTACCGACAACGAAAACAAAAATTCGTTGTAAATAACCAATAAATCAACGGATTAGCAAGAGAATTCATATAGCATAGAGACGAAGTAACCCGAGGTAGGAATTGATTTTTAATAAGGTTGAAAACATCCATAATCATCAGGAGAAAATATGGTGACCAACAAGCTGTAAATGCTAAAACAAACAAAGGAAATAAACGAGCTTTCTTTTTTTTTTTCACGAACCGACAACGATGACTAATGTCATTTTGACTGTTTTGATTTTTGCACGAGGTATAACACCGAGTGAACGGATATTTCGAATACTGGACTCGATTTGTCGTTCATCGGAACGTTTCGATGTTATTAATCGTCGAAATTTCGATTTGTGATTTGCTTCATCCGATGAACGTTCAGATTTATTATCCACTGAACCTTTCTTCCAAATAATGACAATAATAATTACGTAACATACAGTCATAACAATCAACGGAACCAAATAGAGAGATATGAAAAGAAAATAAACATATACCTAGAACATATCGAGTAAATCTTTTCTTTTTTTGGTTGAAAATCAAATCTTTTACATTCCAATGTACAACATCCGATCGATTTCCACAGACAGGCATGCCGTAGATGATTTCAATATCTCGAAGATACAATTGAGCAGACGCAAATGTCATTGAAATTAACCATGATGCTTAAAATTACAAAATTAACAATTCAAAAATCTTCATTTTTTTCTTTTCGATTTTTACCAACGATTAATGAATATCGAAATGCTAAAATACAAAAAACAAATCATTTGATTCAACATCTAATATTTTATCTCTCAATCGTACTTGATGATGCCGTTCGAACGTCCATTGGTCGAACGATCGCATACAGTCGATCGATTGACACGCAAACCAAAACATAACTACGAAAAATTGTCCTTAAATCCAATGAAAAAGCCGATCGCCTACCTCGAATTATACGAAATCGTTCCCTAAGAAAGACAAAAAAAACTTATTAGTAAAACTGTCAGATACAACGAATCGAGTCGCTTGTGAATAACAGACTCGACAAACAAAATTACTTGAATAAAACTTATTAAACGACAGCCGAGTGGACCCAAGGCGAATGGAATACAACTTTTCTCGATAATATCACGTGGAACTGTAATAACACCAACAAATAAATCTTCGAAAGAAAGAAGAAACAAAAAAAACCGATTGATGAAATTTGATTTGATTTTTTTGTTCGGATAATTCAATAAAACAACAAATTGATTGTCGTCAAGAACGAGGACAACTTACCAGCATAGGCGAGATTTAATAAGAAGAAACTCATTCGACTGTGACATTTTTTCGAACAACTCAATTGAAGTATAACAGAGAGATTCGCTGAAATAATTAATATTGAAATAATACAAAGAAAAACAATTAACTAAAACAAAAGAGATGATGATTTGATGGATATCGTTTGCGTTTGTCTCATGTGAATAGCAAATACTTGAAAATTTTTGCACATATCAGCGAGAAATGAATAATCAATTGGAACTGATGTTGTTTGAAGATTTTCATTCGAGATAAGTGTGGAATAGAACGTATTGATTAGAGTTTGATTAGAAGAAATTTGAATATCTGTTTGTTTTGTTGTTGTCATGATTATGATCTTTGGGATTTGGTTGACAATAATGATTGATAATTATCTAATCATGATTTTGATAGAAAGAAATAGATATTTCTTTTTCTTTTTTTTTCTGTCTTGTGTTTTTGCACTTGTCAATCTTGTTTGCTTTTCAAATCTACAACAACAAAAAAAATATATATAGAAGTATTATTCGAGACAAAAAAACACGAATAATATTTACTTATGACAATCGTCTGAGTAGTCATCATTTTCTCTCAAGTATTTTAATTAACTATTGTCCTTGTTGTGTTAGTGTTAATCGATGGCGACACAATGAGATGATATATCCACTAAGTAGGATAAGGAAATGGAACAGATATCTCTATCAAGAGAAGAATATATTTCTCAAACACGACAACAGTGCTACGATGGTATCGAGCTAATATTTTTCTTTTCGTTGAGATATATAAAGAGATAAATGGACAAACTTGTTATTTTTACTTCTATGTGATAAATGTCAGAAAGTAAGGACAGAAACAATATCTGATACACCGTGATGAAAGTATCACAAACACGAGCAAGCGAGATAGAATACAAACTAACAGCGATTGTCAATCGAACTCAAATTATTGGACTTTCTGTATCTATATTTATACAAAGAGAGAGAGAGAGAAAAAAAAAGGCAAGAGAGATGTATATTAGTATTATATTGTCAAGATTAATCTAAGTAACACAAGTAAAAGCTTTTTTTCTCTCTCTCTATCTTTTAATCGTTTTCTTCCGTTCTTCTCCTATATTCGACTCTTAAATCTTTTCCTTTGAAATGAAAGCACGAGCTCATACACAATATTTATATATGAAAAAAAAATACTCAACTAATATACAATACTAATAACAATCTCAATTTTCTTATGCGCGCATTGAATTTTAGTATTCTTGTCCTTATTCGATGAAATCTTTGAATGCTTGAGTAACAATGATGTGCGTGTATGCGTGTCCTTAGTTCTTCTTCTTCTTCTTTTCTTCGATTCTATCTCTTTCCTTCATTTTTTTTTCTCCCTCTCCCTCTCTCTTCGTCGATCTAAAGATAGACAAGAGAAACAACAGGAACTTGTGTATGTTTTAACAGAGAAATCTTCGAGTATCAACACTGATAATTTTGTTGACTACTATCATCGTTAGCTAAAAGACAAAAAAACAAACGAGAAAGAAAATCGTCTGTTAAATAAATTGCCTATAACAGACACTAGAAGACATATCACAATTACTCGATGATGAGACATTTAGATAGACATAAAAACGACAGTTTCATCAGTGTATATTATATTGATTAACTTTCAATGCGAAATGGATCTCTTGTATAAAAAGTTTCGATAGCTCGTTGTAAATATTTATTGATAGTGCATTGAACAAAATAAAATATTAACAAAATATAGGCGCACAAATAAATGTTAAAATATGATTATTAAACAAGTAACGTTCATCGATAAAAACGCTGCTATTTTCCCAAAATACTCAATTGAAAATTTTGAATATATCTACCTATGAATTCAGACTCTCCGATCTCGATTACTCAGGGTCCGACCAAGTTTCCATCAGCATTGACCATTATTAGTGACTTCTTAAACCAATGTTTTTTCATATGACCCTCTTTACAGTCGAGGGAATATAAGAATATGAAGACTGTTTTCGCTCTTCATTATATACGTGAAATATGACTATGGTTTCGGAAGAATAGAAACAATGATTTGAAGGTAGATTAATGATCGTTTCGTAGTTGAAGTTTGAAGACGTGTACGGAATGTAGGCTGACAAGTCAAGATGTTTAATAGTGAAGAAATTGTATCATACACGTGTCTGGCATAAGTTTATTTGGGTCCAAATGGTATCACAGTCAACATGTACATTCGACGTACTCTTTCAAGCTCATTCAATTGTCATGAATATGGGATTTTACATGGGCACACAATTTCCTAATAAGTATTACCACAGACCATTTGTCGCTTTTCGTGCTTATAAAATTGTATTTATTTCATTTGATTCCGTCAGTATATTTTTTTTTCATTTTATCTCTTTTCAAATTCTTCGTTGATTGCAATTCGTTCTAAAATAAATTAACATTTAAGAGCATAAACATCTCACTATCTCCTCCTTTCGGTTTTTTTCGGAGAAAATTCATATTCATATCAAGAAGTCAATAAGACTACAGTAAATCTTAAATAAAACTGTCATGCACTCGAGGACAGTCAAGCCCAAACTCCAAAAACCAGGCGGTTTCTCCTTGAGATTTGAAAAGTATATCATAGCTTCTCGGTATATGTAGTCATTGCAGAAAATATTTCCAAAACTTACGTGATGATGATCCCAAATATTTTAATTCGCTATTTCTCATCCGTATTTTTTCTATCATAAAATATATTGACATTGAAAAAAGCGATATCACCAAAAAAACAACCGTGAATTTATTTCGAATGAAATGATTAATCATCTTAGTATTTCATTGTTATCAAATGAATTGATTTATGAAAAGAGAGACTATCGTCGTTGGATGTTATCTCATATGCAATATCTTCGAGGATTATGTCAAATTTCAATTGAATCAGTTAAGAATTCAGTTGAACAATTTCGTTCAACATTATTTGTATCGAAAGAATTATTATTCGAAAATGATTTCAATGAACATATCAATACTATTATTGAACAAACGAAACAAAATACTCCTTATAATTTAAATAGAATATTTTCCTTAGTTGAAAATATCAATTTTGGAAATTCGATCGTATCTCGATATGAAACCAATTATAAGTATAAAGGAAATTATACATATGAGTTCGATTCGACTATTCGAAATCCAAATTTCGTATCAGCTATAAGTGAAACCTATGACAATGATTGTCTGTGTGCATTACATATGAATTGTACAAGTCAAGCATATTTTATCGGAATAAATTCATCGACAAAAATTCGTATCAAAGATCTAAAAATTGGTTGTATACCAACAGAATCATTTCTTTTGTCGACTCTCGAATGTTTCTATGATGTGTCATGTGTGAATAGAATTAAAGAACACACAAATTATTCCTATTCTCTTACACCACTTTCAAATCAATCTCAAATGATTAATCTTACAGTAAATGAATTAGTTCAAAATCTATTTACTGATCAATGGATAATAACAAAGAATTATTCATCCTATTATGAACTATGTTTACCATTCATATGTTCATATACTTACATAGAAAAGTCAGTATAATTTATATTGTATCATTTTTACTTGGTCTACAAGGTGGTTTGACAATTATTCTCAAATAGATTTGTCCAAAAGTAACTCAAATTGTTGTTACAATAAAAATAAATCGAAAGAACCATTCAAGTATTGTTAATCCCACCGTAACATTTCCACAAATCATCTCAACTCAAAATGATACTAATCGAGTCGTATGTACAAATACGAATCAGTTAGAATTCCAAAGAATGTCTCATAGATCGCATTATTTGCGGATTGTATTATCATGTTCACTCAAATTCTTTTTGTCCAAATTCCATAAATTCTGTATTTTTGATGAATCGTTGTAGTCTCAAATATCACGTAATACTTCATGTAGTTCATCAAATGAATTACACATATCTATGGTATCCAAGAAAGTCGAAAAATTCATAGTGTTCTTACGCTTAAAAGTTGAATTCAACTAATCAACTCTTTTCGGCAGACTTACAATTGGTCTATTCCATTATTATACATACATGCTATAGTCTGCGTCATGAAAGTCAATCTTCATTTAAAAAAAAAACTTTACCAAACTTTAATAGTTCTCTATCTTTGTCCTCATTATAATTCAAGGTCAGTCATCCTGTTCCACGCCGTTGAACATTCCGAAGAAAAGGAAGAAAATACGAATACGTCGCACTATATCGTCATTTGATGAAGTAGAAATATTTTTGCAAACATGATTTGTCGATCAATTCTTTTTTTTCTTTTTAAAAAACTGACTGGAGGGGAAAATATTTCGCAAGATCTGACTCATGTCATGCATATATAAATACTTTATTTCTTTCATATTTGTGACTATATTTTTTCGATTTAAAAAATGAATCAAAAACAACAACGCAGTAACACTTATGGCAAAGAAAAACGTAAGAAGAAACATAAAATATAAAATGTTTGTCTTTTCATAAATAGACTTTTAGAAATGGAAAAAACAACGACCTGTTTGGAAGATCTTCCCAATGAAATTTTTCAAGAAATATGGGAATATTTAGATGGATGTGAAGCATATGATATTTTCCTAAATCTCAATGTTCGTTTTCAATATCTTCTTCAGCATTCACCAATTCCATTAAAACTACATTTTCCATTCATGAGAGAAGATGTTTTACAATATCGAATCAGAGAAATTATTAAACCTAATCTACATCGAATCATTTCTCTTCATCTAACAGATTCTACTATTATCGATCGATTTCTTACATTATTTTCCATCGATTCTCGGTTCATCAAATTGGAATACATTGTTCTGAATGGTATCAGCTCACATACTTTTGTATCATTACTTGAAAAACTCAGTTTTCTGCCTCGTCTCTTCTGTCTCTCCGCTAATGTCATCGAAAAAGATCAAACAGATCGACATCAAATCTCACAACTGGTTTCTTGTATACCATTTTTAAAATATACTAACTTATCCTATGAATCTCCACCAACAACATCTCAACACGATGAAAGTTATTGGCATCAAGATTTATTAAGAATACATTTGTCTGTTGAAAAATACGGGCGCGGGTTGATTTTAAGAAGAAGATTCGACAATGAGCAACCCTGGGAGAAACTGTACATAGATGATCGATACGATAGTGATATCCATACAAAATTAACTGTATATAGACTTGATTCAAAATCGTTTGAGCTTTTTCTTCCACATGTTTCTGAAAGGCTCAGATATGATCTTGATATAAAACATTTGAGGATTATATCGAGAGATTATTCCTATTTGAATGCTAATCGATGGAAGCGAATTATTCATTTCATGCCCTCATTAGTTCAATTTCATGTAGATATGACATTTTCAAAGAACAAAAATGCTGTTGATTGTAGTTTTATCGAAGGATTTCAATCTCCATTTTGGATCGAACAAGGATGGATTATCAACCATCGTCATCGTAGATCGAGTTGTGGTCCTTCTGTGATTTTTAATTGTATTAAATTAAACATACCGCGATAACAAGTGCTAGCTTATCCACCAAAGTACTTTAAAATTCATCACTTATCCGAATTGAGAGATACTGACCTGTATTCGATAGAAAAAGAAAGCAAATATCCTAGCATTGACCATTGACGAACAATGAGAATAATAAATGAAATTGGATACACTCGAATGAACATATGCATATATTCGAGAAAATGTCGAATAGAATAGAGATCTGTACTCATTTTACTGATTTACCAAATGAAATCGTTTTAATTATTTGGAAATATTTAACTCATGTCGAAGCAATGAGAAGTTTTGGTTCAATTCGTTGTCAACGATACATTCGTCTATTAGAAGATTACTGTTACAAATTCATTGATTTTTATACGACAACATTTTCAACTTTTCAACTTTGTTGTACTCTTATGCTTGAACAATTTCGATTCCATGTAAAAATTCTCAAAATTGCCCATCAAAACTCTTATTCTCAATTACGTTTGTTCTCTCGATTTTGTCTATCTTTTTCATCATTGCTTGACGTATTCCACAATTAGAAGAACTTGTCCTACGTAATGTTCATGAATCTGATGTGAATGATCTTCTACCTTATTTGTCATCTATTTCATATATCAATACATTAACATTATATAAATGTCCATTAAACAAAGCATCGAAATTGATTTGTGAATCTCTTCTAAATAATTCTCATGAAAATCAACTGAATAGTTTGATTCTGAATAGTACTAATTCAAAAGATGCATTATTTCTTAGTGAACAACTTCCATCATCATATCAACCAAATCATTCTCTTACTTCTCTTCAAATTGATGTTCGTGATTTGACAACATTGAAATATTTATTAATGCTTCTTCCAAGTCTATTAATCCTTGGTCAGTTTTTTGTTTATTATGAAAAAGATTCTAATTTGATTTTTCTAATAGATGTTCTTCTTGGCGTTGATGTTAAACAGAACGATGAAGAATTATTTTCTGAATCATTTAATCCATGCTGTTTTCTAGCTAAATTAATATTAAGGTTAAGATTTTAATGATAAATGAAATAATCTGATTGAATTCTCTTTAATCAGATTACGAAATATGGTTGTATTAAATTTCACTACGATTGTCAAATTTATTCGTCTTTTTGAAAATAGTCTTCAAACATTACACTTAGCTGTTATTCATCAAGATCCAAGATTTAAACACTCATTAACTTATATTGATGGTCACCGTCTATTCAATGAGATTGTTATTCATATGAAATGAATGAAAGATTTTTCATTTTGGATTGAAACAGTTTGTTTATGCAATCAACAAATGGATAATATTACTCATTCATTTCAAACAGAATATTGGTTAACTATGCATATTGGATGTTATTATGATAGTATAAATAATGTTTATGTTATATTTAGTTTACCATATAGATTTAATGTTCGATTCATGATAATGAATGATATCATACACACTCATTTTAATCATTCGAATGATCATCTAAATTGTTTAATAACAATGTTATACATGAGAATGCCACATGTAACTGTACTTATTGGAGAAAATGAATGTCTTAGTAATCGATTTCTTACAATGTTAAAAGAGGGATCGTATAGAAGTAAATATCTTATTTATATTCAATTGATTTATTAAATCTTGAATGAATATAGATAAATCAATTCGAATAAAACCAGATGGTGTCTATCAAATGGAATGTAATAATGATCTTTTGACGCAATTTAATCAACTTCAAATTCGAAGACGATACGAAAATCAATCAAGTTAGTCATTCGTTGAAACTTTTTTTATAAATCAGCTATTTTTTCAAGGCAATGGATTTGTCAATACAACAATCAGTTGGCTCAATTGGATACCACATTTACAAATATTAGATCTTGATAATGAACTTTTATTCGAACTCATTCGTAACAATTTTACTATAGATCAATTTCAATTTCTTGAAATTTTAATTATTCATCAATCAAACAGTTCTCTCAATAATCAATTATTAACAATTGTCAATCGTCTTGGTAGATCATCTTCACTCTATACTATTTCTTTAAAACAATATAGAA